>Ga0209367_1000545_pt1 | contig 38499 bp, 24 predicted proteins | sample WorMetLIZISLAND2_FD_187412 | JGI IMG/M metagenome (GOLD analysis project Ga0209367, IMG submission 187412) | Marine gutless worms symbiont microbial communities from Max Planck institute for Marine Microbiology, Germany - Olavius geniculatus... ...
TACTGGGATGACCAGAGGTCCGATGTGTCGCTTGCACAAAAACTGTCACGAACAAGAATGGCATTAAAGCGCTGCATCAGGACCGACAGCCGCTGAAACAAAAATACGCCCTCGCGAGCCTCACTGTAGACGGCTGAAATTCTGCGGCCCAAATCCTCCACAAAACGAATGGCTGACTCGTTGATGGGACCCAGAGTTTCCAGCACAACAGGCTGAAACATAAAAGAGGCTGGAAATATTATTATTATTATTATTATTATTATTATTATTAACTTTATTGACACAAAATACAGACTTTCACAACAGTAATGTACGTAACAAATGTCAAAAAGACTGCCAGGGTGAATCACTTCTTACGACAGCCTTAAGAAAAGAGTAAACACAGTGCCACATGATTAGTGCGATCAAATATGATCAGATATGCTGCATAAAATAACTACTTAAGTCACACCTAGTAGATGTCTTTTGAAAGCAACAACGTCAGTACAACAGACAACCTCATCAGGCAGTGAATTCCAGGCTGCAGTAACACAATTGATAAAAAAATTTGCACGTGCATTAACACGCCAATGCTGATGGATTAATTTGTAAGAATGGCCACGTGTAACAGAATCATGACTGGTAATAAAAGAATCAGACAATGAAACAGCATGTGATGCTATTTTGTTTGTATCATGGCTAATGCAGAAGTGTGTAGTAGTTCTAGTTGTTGTTGCTGTGGTGTCGTGCTGTCGTTGATGACTTTGACCATGCAGTGCACTGTGGCCTCCAAAGCTCTGATGAGCTGAATAGTTCTAGTCAAAACAAATTTTTCCATACAGTTTTTCTAGTCAGTTGAGATTTTTTTCAACAATTACTGCATGTAGTTTTTGTAACTTGTGTTGTTGTAGAATTTGCTCCAGTAGCCGTGATGTGCACTCACACACTTCTGACGATGATGAACTATGGTTTATGTCACTTGTTTCTGACGATTGATGAAGAAGACTTTGGTGCAGCCAATACCAGCAATTTTACTGCCTCCGCTGTCATCTGGTGAAGGGCTGGAATTATTATTAACCATCAAAGCAATGTGTATAATTGATAACTGATCGTATAATCATCTTTTATCATGCTTTTATCATGCATGCGCCGTGTATTGGTGTCCGTTGCTGGTTGTTGCTGTTTTTGGTGGATTTTTATTATTGCCGACTGCACAGACATTTGTTTTGTTGATTTGTCGTTGCGATCACTTGTTGATATACGTGCGGCTTCATTGGACCATCGTTGAGATGTGCTCGTATATATGCTGACGGTCAAGCAATCCATTTTAATGTCACGACCAACCTTCTGCCATATATGATTATAGTATGGATGACGTCATTCTTTTTATGCCCGTTCAGGCTGTAGATTTGTTTCTGCTAGAATGGACCCACGATTTATACACATGTAGTTTTGCATTGCAATTCTGTATCGTTTTTAAAGTCAACAGAAGATGCAGATTGGTGCAAAATGCAGCTTTTTGATGCAAATAGAAATAGACGTGTACGATTGTCATAGTGATTGTGGCAGTTTCAGTGGCAGTGCTGGCAAAGATTGATGCATGACTTGAGATACTGTCAGAATTTTATGCACGGCTAATTTGCAGTTATGATGTTTTGAGTTCAGTAGTCATTTTAGCACGAGCTTGATGTTTTATGTTGTGTCCACATTGCATATTTTAATCTTTTAGTCTTTCTGTTTATCCAAGCCATTCAGTCTGGAATATTGTAGGCGATTGAGCAGTAGGTCATAGATTGGATGCAGATGTTTATGATGTATATCTATAAACTTTTGAAATAATATTTCATTCTATCACATTATGAGTGACCAATGATATTTTGAATTTACATCTATTTGCTAATAGTCTAGTGGTAGTTCTCACGTAGTTGATTTTATAACCTTAGTTCACTAACTACAGCTGATTTTTTGTAACGATAGTTCACTAATTAGAGCTGTGTGGTGTAATTTCGTCATCTTTGGATCTCAAATGTATTACTTCTTGACTGATGATAGGGTAATGAACTCGTGTGTTTGCTAAGTATTAAGGGTAATAGGAAACTGTGAACTGGTTGTTTGCATGCTCGTTGAAAGTCGACTGTTTGGCATCAGTTGCACCGCCATGTTGCAAAAGCTTCATTAGAGACATTGTCAATTTGTTATAGAAATAGCCATTTTTGAACTCATTGGACTGCCCCGTGTGATGGTAAGCAAATTGTTTCTTCAGTACTTGGTTTCGGCATTCAAAACTGCATAATATTTGCATCCTTAAATTGTTGTCCAGAAACTTTCTGTAGCGGACCACAAACTACTTGTTCGTTAAAAAGTTTGCATGATCAGAAATAAAACATTTACCATTATTTTAGTTTAAACTTACTGCTTCAGCCAGTGAGGCAAGGCTTAATTAAGGCCTTAATCAAGCCAGACTCTATGATCTTGGTGTTGCCACCCAATGACGGCCTTGGCTTTGTATCTTCTTGCTTTGTTAATGTCATTGGTCCATGGTTTTCAAAGTTTCTTCAGTATACCACTCTTAGAACACTGTGTAGTGTGTATAGCCATGTTTTTGCAATGGCTCGCTAACAAAATGGTTATGCATTATATTTCACAAAATCTTCCTCTACTGTTTCATGTCTAGAAAATTAGTAGTAATATAAAGTAACAGGAATAGTTAATAGTTATGTTTATTTCAATGTGCCTGTCTGGCATGTATTTTATTACAGCTGTGACATTAACCTTATGTTTATAGCAGTTGTTTTGTTGTGACATTTTATCTTGTTATTTGGTTGTTCATGTTCATGTTGTTCATTTGGTTGTTCATGTTCATGTGTCCAAGAACTGTGAAATTAGGGTCACTTTGTTAGGTGGTATAGAGATTAACAGGTAGCTATTCTCAGAATGCCCGTGGGTGAGTGTGGACCTAACAGTTTTTATGAATGTGCTGCATCGGTTGTACTCATATTTGGTTGTTTTTGATTTGATGTGCGCTTGAATAGATTATTGTTTTCAAAACTTATAGTGCATATTTGCTTCATTTATGGTATGCTGTTGGTTGCAAAGTAGTACAATAATAGTTAATACAATAATAGTAATAGTGTATCTGTTTTAGTGATGGGACTGCTGTGTGCATTCTTTCACACCAGTTTCTGTTAAGTCTTATCTTGCCAACAAAGAACCCATCAGAATAGAGAACTTTAGGCTTTTGCCAAAAGTTGCAGTCTGTAGCTGAATGCATATAAAGAAGTGGCAATTATTGATTGTGTGGCATGGCGGTTAGTCTGGGAGTCGTGGATTTGACTGCCAGATATAACTCAGTGAGCACTGTGGGCAAATTGTTCACATGGCTGTTATTTCTCTTTTAAATTGTTATTCAGTTTCCGCTTAGTTTGATTGCTATTTCAGGCCCAGTTGGCAGTGATTAAAATTTAAAGGGCATACCTGTGCAGTTAACAGGTCATTGTTGTCTACTGTAAACATGAATTAAATGGCGTTGCCATTGGTTGGCACTGTTGTGGTTAGTATTTGCATCTGATTTTAAAGTTTTAATTAATAATTTGTTTTTGTGTGAGTGTGCAGCAGTTAAGTTTGAATGTTTAAGATGATTTTCAGCCTTGTTTTGCAGCTTTTAGCCAGCATTAGATGTTAGAAAAACTTTTGATTTGAATTCTGTGTAAGTGAATGCAGATGTTATTCTTGTGTAATGCATCTATCGTTTTGTTGTTTAAACGTGTCAGACTTACTGCACACAAAAGGATAATTACTTTGTGGCTGTTGCGCCTGGTTGTTGGTGAGGTGGTAAGGCATATTTGCCTGGCAAGCAATATAACGTTGTTTTGTACGGTGCCAGCTTTTTGTAGCTAGCACAGTTGTTTCGGACCTTGGTAGTTTAGCGTTCGCATTTGGATCTTGGTTGTGTTTTAGTGATATAATCAAAGCGTTGTTATGTGAAGATGTCGGGTTGCTTGTGCACCGGAAGTTGAAGAGTTTTGTGACCGGAGCTTGCCGTTTGGTGTGTTGTGATGTACTGACTGCAATGTTGTGGCATGCTGGATGCACGGTCATTGTTAGTAACTGTATCCTATGTAACGCGTAACTCGTGGCATTTCTGAATATGCTGTAAAACCTTTTTAGTTTCTCCCCTTGAAATAAGCAGTATTGCATCTTAAAATATCATGTATATTTTAACCGTATATTACTAGTATTATCTGCAGTCTGTATGTATTTCAAAATCAGTCCCCATTGTGAAACTCTTGATTGAGGGTTTTACAGCATGGCACAAACTTTGGTCACTATTTTGTGTTGTCATGTATAGTAAATTTATAAAAGCCTTGTTATGAGCAGAATCTCCATAAGCAGTTAGCTTATTTTGTTTCCAAATACTCCACTGCTTCAAACTAATGCTTGGCAAAGAATGTGTCAATTTGACTTTGAAAAATTTGTTCCAAACTTGCATATAAAGTCAGTGATGAGATTATTTTCAGAAGTGATTTCTGTTGCATTCTTTCTGTTAGGCCTAAAAAAATTTCTGTACTTCCGGCTGCCGTCCATCCCTAGAAAAACCTGCATCCCTAAAAGTTTTATTGGACCTTCAAAAATATCAGCGCAGTTTTTTTGTATGCTTTCAAAATTTTAGTAAAAATACTGTTGGCAGCTAACCTGAAATGTTGCACTATCATTGCTTAAGTACTTGTGAGTACTATTTAGTGTGTCAGTTTTTTTATGAGTTGTTGGGTAATATTGCGTGAGAACGTCATGATAAATAAATAAAAATTTCTGCCCCCTTTTTTTGCCGGCTGCAACCAGAAGCACAAAATTTTTTTATGCCTTATGATTTCACTAGTTATGCATTCTTACCAGATGTCTAAATTTATTTATTTAAATTTATTTTCCAAACACACTGAAGATAAAACTGATCGCACAAATTGTAGTAAATCAGTGTATTATGTGTATGCAGAGTGGAACATTGTGTGTGTTGTTTCGTACATATATACATGTGTATTTGTTAAGTTAATCGCAAACAGGGTAAATTAAAACCATATACCTTGAACTGTTACTTGTTATTGCATTGGTTGGCCAATTAGTACGTCCAAGATGATCACTCTTGTTGCGGAGAGAAAATGTACAAATCTCGACACAATACACAATGTAGTAGTGAAAATCCAGTTAACAGCCAATTTTGCCATTTTTTTACATCAACCAACAAAAATCAATTTGCTTGATTACTAATTTACTGTTTTTGAGCCCTTGAAGTAACCATGTATATTCAATACAAACTGCATGGTCTCCACTGTCTTGTGAAAATTATTCTTTATCACACTTGAAATTTCCTAACGTCAAAATTGCTTAATGTGCAGTCAACCTTAATGATACATCGATTACTTTTGACAATATAAACACTAACTCAGCCTGGCCAACCTTCCGTGTATGGGCACAATGAGCATTAGCAAAAGCTGGGACAAACAGGATTACTGTGCAATGCACTAGCCCATATCTGTAGTTTTGCAGTGTACACTGGTGTCTGGCTGAGAGCTAAGAAAATGGGAGATAAGCACCACCCTACTGCCCCCATGGTTTGGGAACTATGTTTTATGTTTGTTGCAATATAAACATTATGAATGTTTTGTACACTGCATGTGTCATGAAACTAGTCTCAAAAATTTCAATATTTCAGCTGCAAAGTTTCTGTAAGGTTAGAGAGCTGCTCTAGAAGACATAACGATTAACAGCGATAATCAAACATCTTTTTGTCAATGGACAGCTCAGTGAGATTATAGTCTACAGCCTGTAGCTTTTGGCAATTTTTTGTGAGATCACACTTGGTCAGCAGTAACTCAGCGACATAGACCTTCAAAATCTAAAGATGACTGGACATCAGGACAAGCATCAGTGTTAAGTAAGCAATTAAATGGAATTGTGAAAACTGTCATGATATGTTTCTACGGTTCAGAGATGTATATGAAGTCCAATTTCTGTAGTGTGGCAAGGCGACATGTTGGACGTGACAGGTGCTCGCAGAAGCAGCTACTCCTTGCTATACAAGAAAGATTAAGTGTAACTGCTAGCCGCAGCGTGAAGCCAAATTTACAAGACAGAAATCTCAAAAACTGGAACTGAATTAATTTGCTGGCATCTGTCACTGAATTCAGAATGTTCGCTGCAATGTATATCAGAAGAACCACAAACGTACAAATAACGGCAATCTTGTTAAAACTTTTTCAACGCGTCCTCTAAAATAGTCCATCAATTCAACGTGTGGTCTAAACATCGGTAACGAACCACATGAAAGGCGATGCACGTTAACATGTAACTAAAGCATGACTGAAGCACAATGGTTCTTGACGCATAACGACACTGTCTGTGTTAGGTTACACTGGTACACTGTCAACATGGTCACAATCAGTTCTGTCCGTCCAATGTCTCACTGATAAAATATACACAGACAACTGCAGCGGACAGAGGCCGCTGAACTGGTCATGGTCAGATGAAGGGCTTGATGCAATCATCAGTCATCAGTATGGTCGACTTCGACGTTGCTCACGATCACTGCAAAACATGCACAGAAATGGACTAGTTACACTACACTATATCCACAACAACATTACACAGCACATACAGAAGCTGTTACATGCTAAAAGTCGAATTTCGAAAAAGCAATCCCATGTAATGAACTCAAAACCACAGGCTACAAACCGCCAAAAGGCAGTGGCATCGTAGATGGGCCGGAAGCCCCTAAATTTTTGCAGTCAGACAATTTTCTGACAAGATTTTCATTGTCGGAAATGTTTGTCGAAAAATGCAAATTTTGCAGCTGTAAAACCCCTTATCACAGGGAAATTACGTGCACAACTGAAGTTCTGAGCACCCATAATTTCCTATGTCGGAAATTTGCAACTGTTTGTAGGATTTCTGTCGGAAATTTGGAGTGTCTGTCGAAAAATTGCAACTTACTGCCCTGCCCACTTTATTAACCCACGACGCCGCTGCCAAAAAGTCATGATGCATGACAGGCTTATGACACGATATCAATCTGATGATACTGATCCACTGAATAACAACTGACAAGCTTACCAATGTCATAAATTTCTAGTACTACTACTGCAACTTGATGTAGTCTACTGATGCAAGTACAATGCCATTACCAGTGAGCTAACTGCTACCTAATTCACACAAACAAAGCAAATCCGTTAGTTACCCGTAAGAATCCGATGCTCCGCGTCCTCTGCCTCGGTCAAAGCCCCCACCACGACCTCCACCAAATCCACCACCCCCACCACGACCACCCCCTCGATCACCACCGCGACCTCCACGGAACCCACCACGCATGCCTGCACACACAACACTCGGTACACCACAGTGGATGGACAAAGATAAATGGTACAGCTCTTCATAGGAGACCCATCTCAGAGCTATGGAACATCACCTGCCATATGGAATCACTCTGCTTCCCGACACAGGTGAACGTGCCCCACCATAACTCCAGCCAAACAGACCAGAACTCGATTTATCTACCCCAAAGGGATGAAAGGCTGAGTTGGCCTTGGTGTTGGTTATATACCGAGATGGTTTACATGTCCGCACTGCATATACCCATCTAAGTACCGTAGTAACCACTTGACAGCGACCAGACAGAGTCGAACCAATGACCTCGTGATAGCAGGTCCAACGTCATAACCGTTACACTACTAAGCCATAAGGATAGCAACAGGTATAAGTCAAACAGTTTGTAAAATTAACACGGACAATAGGCATAAATAAGATCAACATTTGACAAGACGATACATTTTGGGATTAATCAGAAAATATCAAGATGATGAACAAAAATTCCAGATCTTAATGACACAATTGCTAAATCTTGACACACATGCAGCAGAGATATTTATAAGAATTATTGCTCTAGCCTGGAAGCTATGCACAGCATTTCTAACAATGCAACTTCCAATCTTGACTAACATCAAAATTGTGAGACCATAAATGACCTGAGACCATAAATGCAATTTTTCGGCCTTGAGACCAAGGTCATGTCCTGCGAGACATCCCTGAAAATTAACTGCCTCAAGACATAAAACAAACGATACACAGCTGAAGGAGCTCATCATCATTGACATAAAAGTGTCATAAACTACACTGGTGAAAGTTTCATTATACACATGGCTGCAGACACAGTATAATGCAAATACACTATTTGGTAAGCTGAAAATGTCAGTAAGCTTACCACCGCCGCCGCCACCAGCACCTTCAGGACGTTCAGCATGGCAACGATTGCACTCGTTGCGCCAGGCAAAGTTCGTGTTCGCACAATCTCTATCAGATGCAACAAAAACAATACAACTACAGGGTGGGCCACAAAAAACCGGACCTGTTTGAGCGTTAATAACTCAGCGACGGTTAGTGGTAGAAAGACGTGTGATACGTCAAAAGTTTCAGAATGCTGTAAAGAATAAACGACAAATTTGCACAATAAAGCATTTAAATATTCTTTGTGTAATTTGCATAAATATTCGTCACCTCCGAAATTCTGCCAAATCTGACTGTAACACATAGATTTAACATGGATATTTGAGCTTTTGTAACTTAGCGATGTTTATTGATAGATAGGCGCATAATATGCCAACAGTTTCGAAATTGTATACAGAAGAAGTGTACAACTTGCATGTCTCAGCATTTAAATATTGTTTGCCTGATTTACACAAATCTGCCCCACCACTAAAATCATGCTAAATTGGCAGTAACACATAAATTTAAGTTGACTTTCATTCAGCATACAGTGAAATAGCAACAATCATTAACACATACGTTGAGTTTAGATGAAATTCGACATAGGCAGTTGCCCAGCTTTTGCATTCATAACTGTCATCAGTCCTTTTAGGCAGCTGATTGATCACTAGAGTCAATGTGTTCAGGATCAGCTGAGCATTCGATTAGCACACGTTTTAGCTGGTCAGTTACTGTAATTTTGTGACCATGCTATCTGTTGCAATGCTCCCACACTGAATAATTCACAGAATTTAAATCTGGACTTTTTGGCAGTCAGTTTTTGAGTTCAATGAATTCGGGCATATGGGAGTGTGACAGACAAATGAATAATTACAGGGGTAATAAAAATTTATGCAAATCAGGCAAAGAATATTTAAATGATTTGCTATACAAGTTCGGCCTTTTTTGTCTACAACATGCTAATACTTTTGACATATCACACGCCTTTCTACGGGTAACCATCGCTGAGTTATCAGCGCTGAAACAGGTCCAGTTTTTTTGGCCCACCCTGTATATAAGAATATGCCAAAACATTCTCCACTCTCTTCAATTTCACCACAATATCACCCACTCCACAAACCCTCTGTATCTGCACTTTGTTATTACATCCCATATTGGCATCAGCCATCGAAGACGAATAAACATCACTGCTGAACTGCAAACTCGCTATGTATTTAACAGCACACATTCTGCTTACATCACATTTTGACACCACACAAAATGCACGGCAAATGACACCCAGCCATTATCTGAAATAAATTCTGCCACAAGATAAACATTCCACTTCATATCCAACCTTTAAAAGTAACCTCAAAACCTACCCAATCAGTTTATCATACCGCTCTTTAGCCCATTTCTACCCATCTTGCGACTGCCGGCACCTCAAATTCAGCTTCCTGGCATTGTGCGCCTTACAAATGACTATATTATTATTATTATTACCTAAACGAAGCAGCAAAAAACACGACTTACGGATTTGGACACGTCCAGTCCCCAGCACGAGCTGAAAACAGTGCAACAAACATTCTTTAAGCATTGGTAATTGTTCTGACTATTTGCATTATTTCACTTCCAAACCCAGACTGAAATAAGGCGAACCAACTAACCAGGGTTTGGTTGAAAAATGTTAGTTGAAAGTGGACATATAAGTCTAAACTATTCCCCCATCCAAGGACAGTCAACTGGTCCATATTCATGACGGAAACTTGAGTGAGAGGTGCCAACACACACATTGCACACGGATTTTATCACTAGCGCAACGCCCAGCATCTAGCATCATAACAATTATCACATCACCAGTAGATATTCACCATCTCGGTTTCAATTGTGAAAGAATGCAAAGTTGATTGCCATTGAAAAACAAACAACTAACACAGGTGCTACATAAAAGTAAAATCAATCAATCCATTGGATCAATCAATCAATCAAAACACATTTATACAGCCTGTATGTCACAAATGCACCAGATACACATCAGCCAGCTCAAAGCCCAGGAGCTAGGAAATCACTCAACTAACGGCAATAGTTCAAGTAAAAAGTACAATGAGTGAACACACAGAATTAGTCACAAAAACAAAAGGCCTAGTCATTATGTGCCAAACACATATGTATGCAATCGGTTTCTGTATAATAGGACCATGTTTCCAGAATTACTCCCCATTAATTTGGACACCAATGTGCAGCGCACTGCTGAATTGTTACAGAGTAAATTGCATTGCTGGTGCCCAAACAACAACACAACAAGGTAAAAGTGTACATAGGTAAGTAAGAACACAGTGAAAGTCTGATTAATAATACTCTGGATCTACTTACTCTCACCACCAGTGCCACCTCCGCCGCCACCTACACATGGCAACATTATACACTGCATCTGAGCAATATTGTCACAGACTGGCGACAGAAGTTCCACATCAGGCTGTGAAACAATCTGCTGGTCAAACACATCACATTCGAAAATTTTAAGCAATTACCAAAGACGTTTCTGTTCAGTTAGGCTGTGGTGCATTGTAACTTATTGTTTAATCTACACCGGCTACAAGTATTCATACATACCTAACTACCTAGATATATTGCACAATACCAGAACACCAGCATGCTGCGTAACAGTTGACAACAAGCACATTTAATGGTTCTTATTCCACAACAAATTAATAATGTAAATAATAAGTTGTACGCAGGATACCAAGTGGAAAACTAACTACTGTTATCAGCACCACAAACGACAATTTTTGTTATCACCCGAATCCCTGTGACACCGGGACCACCGGACCAACCAATGTGTTACCAGTAAGCTGAATCGTACTACTTTTTGTTGTGTTCAACTGGCCTATTTTCCACACTTACTCCAGGTTACTAGGTCAGAATGCGAGAATGTATGGAGAGTGATGGAACAGCTGCCCTTCCAGGAGAACAGAAAAAAGTTCAAAATAACCGAGTGTGTTCAAATACATGTGAACGTTTGCAAGCACTGTTGCCAACACCCTTTGCTGTAATTACAACGTGGATGATCAGACATAACAATCCAGTACTAACCTTTACCACGGAAGAATCCACCTGGCGGAACTTTACGAGCTGCCATCTCGACGTGAATCACTTGCCCTTGAAACTCTTTGTCTGCAACATTCACATACATGCTGTTAGCTAATGTGACGTTGTTATGTTACAAGTAAAACAATATATCACTCCCGTCACGGCGGTCCTATTCTCATTCCTAGTGGTATGGTACAAATTGTCTGCTACCCTCACTAGTATACCCTACTTGCAACAGGGGGCCCCACAGGTGCAGTGACAAGGCGAGAAGACACACTGCAGACGAGAGAAACAGATTGCTGACGTAGATTAAACGTCTAGCTGGCGTGAGCCATTTTCGCTTTCTATTACTAGCATTTAACAGCACTGTCAATACTCTATTTTCTGCGCATTTCTCCCCATTTCCGCAGTAATACCGCGGTAATCGGTAATACCGCGGCGTTAATCCCCATTACCGCGGTATTACCGTCACATCTGTCCCCATCATCGTTACTATCGCAGTAAAATAGTATTGATTGTCCCCATTACCGTGGGATTACCTCGGTATTAGTCCCCTGTACCCATTACCGCGCAGCTCTCTAATACGAACATGAAGTCTGTCCAATGCATTTTGATAGTTTACAGCATATGTCCGTATAAATATAATCAGTGAGCTGTTTATACTAATAGAAAAAATCAAATTGTTTAATTTTAAATTGTACAGCAGCAATGTTATTGTCATCCTTCGCTATTATTATGACTAAACTATTAACGTTGTCAGTCACGTGACCATTCGATTCATCACCAGCGCTTTACTATGAATGGTCCATTGTGACCATGCGTCTATCTGGCACCATTATGGAGATATGAAGCCTCAAATGTTGGACGCACGGACACTCAGGTGATTTTATACTCTGTCCAATGCTTGCATTGGACAGATAATCATGCAGTTGTGATCAGGCTGGAATGCATGGAGAGTCCAATAATAGTAAGAAAAGATGACTACCGATTAGAAAAATTTAATCAACCTACCTAAAAAATACCACTCAGAAAGACCACAAAAACTGCAGAATTCAACTATAGCATTTGTTATCTGCCATAAGCTATCATGAAATCAGAAAAAGTGACATTACATATCCCGAAGAATGACTGGCACATGCTTTGTTCACAACACAGCCTGATGAGCAGAAGATACGTTTACATCGACAATGTTTTATTCAAATTATGATCCATCAAAAAATCAGTCCAACAACTTCATTCAATAGTTTATCAATCATTAACTTACACAGCCCTGATGTAACCATTTTTCTACTATTTGGAAAACTCATTAAATTCCACAACTACAACTGCCTGCAAATATAACAAGAAGTTCACATTTCAACTGAAAACGACCAGTAAGATAAGCAGCATTCTTACTGTTGAACCACTCGATTGCGGAGCTGGCAGCCTGGTCATCTTCATAGGTGATGGTAGCTTCTCCTTTCGGCAGCCCAGTCGCCTTGTCTCGGTAGATCCACACCTTTGGTCGTCCCATCTTCTTGTCATTCTGTTGCACCATCAGACAATTATTTACACACAATAATAAGGTCAATTTCAGTTCACAAACGTTGTATACTTTACAAACGCCCTTTCTTCTTCTTCAACTGCTGCTACTGCTAATACTTGAGAGCAGGCGCAATAAAAACTTGATGTTCTCCTTAAAGCTATAAGATGCAAAAAGTGGACTTCAGAGATATGCAATATCCAGCATAAACTGACAATTAATATTCGGCTGAAACCACACTTCAGCCACTTTTGACAATTTTACAAGCAGGTACAGTGGTACTTAATGACACAGATCAGAAAAATACAACGGATATATAGCAAACAACATGCAGAAGTATGCATGTCAATTGTGTTAATACTGAAAACATCAATTCACTGTCACTAGAATAAATGATCAGCTGACCACAAAATCGGCACATTACACATTTTGGTCACAAAGTTTCATAAAACATATGACTCTTGGTAACTTCCAATTTGGCTACTTAAAGAAATCTACCTTGATTATGCCGATGGAACCGAAGTGCTGGGTGAGCTCCTGTTCAGTGATTTGGTCGGAGAGACCCTGAACGAATATCGTGTCTGGCTGAGACTGCATTTCATCATCAGCTCCGCCACCACCTCCACCACTACCAAAAGATCCACCACCACCTCGGGCACCATCACGACCTCCACCAAATGAATCCCTCCCACCATCTCTACCACCACGATCACTAAAACCACCACCACCGCCCCGACCGAATGACCCTCGGTTGTCCCGACCTCGCCCGTAGGACCCGCCCGGTCCGTCATCACGACCGAATGACCCACGACTGTCTCGGTCCCCACCACCATATGACCCCCTACCACCTCCTCCACCAAAGCCCCCTCTGTCACGATCACCGCGACCATACTGGCCGCCGCCACCGTCACGACCACCGCCGTCACGATCACGACCTCCGCGACCTTGACCAAAACGATCCCCTCCGCGATCAGCACCGTAGTCATCTGACAGCAAAACAGACAACGTCAGTCAATCTATCCAGCTACTACCGGCATGTCTCAATGACCAATATCAACAATCTCACAGCCAATAGTCTACCATATGCTTCAAAGGCTCAATCAGTAAAAGCTGGCTCAGCAGGCAATTCAAGTAGTGTATACCCCCATTACTCCAACATGTTCTATTTCACCATGAGAACCAAGCACTTCATAACGAGGAGCAAATTCATCGGAGCTCGGCAGCTAGCGGTGGCAATTTTTGGCAACAGTTCAATCATATGAGTGCAAAGCACACATTGTAGTAGGTATTTCGAAGTTGATGGAGTCCCACATTAACCATTCACACAGCTCTTAATGGCTATGCCCCAAATGTGTGTTATCCGTTTAGGCTATTTTCTTTTGTGGAAAAGTGAAACTGGTACTTAAGCCCAAAAATTGATGCCAAGGAAAATAAGTATTTAAAATTAACTGCATCAGCATCAACTACCCTCACCATATTTGCTGTACCCAGAGGCTCATTCTGTAGCATGAATCACCATATCATTCACATGTAAATACTGATCAACAGAAATCACCATTAATACTAAATACAATACCATACACATGAGCTAACTGTCAACACAGTTGACAGGCTGTCATCAGATGCAGTACAAACACATTCTCACAACCCGGTTACTTTTTTTCCAAGTTTATAAGTTACACCCTACGAATGATGTGAAGTTATCCAAGACTGTTAGCTGACTCGGAGTGAGACAATGCACTGTCAATGCAGCATAGCACAGTATGGACCCTTGTTGTAAGTTGCTAAAGATGTCGATTCTATGGCAGAGTAATCAACCACCACACTTTGTGAGAGAAATTTTGCCATCACAACCCTCAACCATAGAACTCACGATTAACACCAACTGTATGGCACAATCAGAGCCGAACAACAGATTTTGAGACTAGTGCCAGCAGAGACAGGAAAAGAAACTAGTACACTTCATAGTACCAGTTCAAATGTATGTAGTTTAACTGTGTTATTTTGCACTTATGGACTGTGCTATTATTGTTGTTGTTACTCTGTTTGCACTGCACTGTTATTCAGCTATCTGGCTACCTAGCCGCAAGTGTGCAAAATAAACTTATTGTTGATCAGACTGACACGACTTAAGCATACTAACAACAAGAGGACCACAGAACCAAATGACTTAGGCAAGCGAAAACCAATTCAGTCAGCTAAGCAGATGCTGACCAGTGACCAGTGAGCACAATCGTCCACTGTGCAGCTCAACTGTTATAACCAAACCAACTGATATGGGTATCTGCAAAAGTCAAAAAAGTAGACTTCCAAGTTTTTTTTGGTTTCCAGACCACGAGATTCCCTGACTATCCAGTAAGGCACACAAAGATATAGTCATTAATGAGTGAGTGAGTGAGTAACGTTTAACGTCCCACCCGACAAAGTATAGGTCATTTCGCGGACGGCCTTTGCAGGCAAAATTGATATGGTCGACAGTCATTGCTTCACATTAATTCAAAACTGGCCATGTAGCTCCTGTGCTTTCAGGATTTATCATTTAATGAATCATGACTTACACTGTATTCTGTAACAGCTGCAGAATAACATGACAGTGTAGCGATGGAAAACATTTTTAAAAAGAAAATGTGATTACATAACTTTTAAGAAAGTTTTCAGGCAATTATAACGGACAAGAACTTTTCCCTGACTTTGACTGAAATCCCTGACATCTTTATAATTCCCTAACACTTCCAGGTTTTCCAAACAAGTGGTCACCCCGGATAGAGCGATCATTAAAAATCCCACCACCCGTGAACCACATCACAGTTCAGACATATGTACATCTCGTCACCCATATGACGATCGTCTCTGAATCTCAATTATTCGCATCATTCAAAACGGCAGCTGCTGCTGGCATGACGGAGGCTTGATGTGTCTATAAAACCAGTGAATCAATATGACTGCAAACCATGCAACCAACTCAATGTTGTGCTAACCAAGATGTTTCAAGTATGGCTGAAAGTTCATCCACTGAAGATCACTTTGCCCATATTGATAGGATCATATATTGTTGCTATGACTGAAAATCATTAGAGCAATTATCTCTGTTCAAAGCAACCTTCTGAAGACTGTATTTTGAAATCGAAGACATTTTCTTGTTAGTTTTAACTACACAATCTGTAGAATTATCGAATGTGTTCAATTTTCAAATACCTATCCTTTTTAAACACTCAGAGAGAATGCAATCCAAGCGTGCAGGCAAATACACATAGCAAACACGAGTGACATTATATACCATGATGCTAAAACACAGACTGCCCATTCTGTGAAAAAAAATTGCTATACTGCTTCAAACCCACACCAGGAAGACTTCCAACTAAATCATCACACATTTTCACACAGTGTAGCACACTTAATTACTGTTAAGGAAGAGCAACATTGAAACACTTTGCAAATGTTTTATCTGCATGCTCACTACCTAAGCACCACTAATTAAAGTCACTTTTTTCATAACATAAAAATAACAGATTTTCTAAAATTTTAATAGAAACCAGGCAATACTAAAAAAACTTTTTTGTCATACTTTTAGCTAAGGGTCAACAATTTACTGCAGTTTTCATATTACACAAAGATGATGGTTATTAATCTTGTACACATGACCCATTCACATGTACGATGTCACTTGTGACCAGAAGTGCTTTACAATCTCGGAAGTCGCTGCCGAATTGACATGAGCTAATGATGCCACAGCACACTATGCAGCCATCCACTGCCCACATCAGTGAACATATGGACCCCAAGTGCAGGCAGCAAACATACCACTGCCCCAATCAGTGTCACTGCGTCAGCCACACTAGACCTTCACCCTATATGCTACAACTATATTTCCCATCCCACTGAGGTTAACAGACCAAGTTAGCAACATGCTAACTGAGATGGTTAGCAAGTGCTGAGTAGGGTAACAACTTGCTTCCTTAAGGTTGCTTGCAAATGACCCACTGTGGGATTCGAACCAGAATCTGAACGTTACTAAACCAATCCAATACTCTAAACACTATTTCATATATTCAAGACGACTCCTAAGCAGAACTGCTCACTTAGCGAAATTTATTGATAAACTGTTACTACCCCCCATAGTCCATCCCCATGGATTGTATATACTTAGATCCTGGAGGGATGACCTATCTAAGTACCGGTATGCCAGTACCTAATCACGTGCTCTTTTGCATGCCAATGCACAATAATAATAATAATAATAATACCAACAACAATATTAATATGCTGACTTGACGGCGTCCTAAGTCTTCGAGCCTATTGCGGTGGAAAACCTGGGGCCCCTGAATGCTTCAGCACTAGAGTTCATCAGCAATCTGGGTCAGAAAATTAGTAACCTTTTTAGCGACGACAGAGAGACCCAGTTTTTATTCCAGCGTATCTCTGTGACGATCCAACGTTTTAATTCGGTGCTTTTGCACGACTCATTTTCCGTGGATCCACCGGACCAATAGCCATTCCAGCTTTGTTTTCAACTTTGGTTTTTAACCCCCAGGAACCTTTACTACCGGGAATATTAAAAAATATTAATAATGATGAGAATAACAGATTATTGACAGTGTGAGAGTGACTACTAATCTGCCAATGACAATGAATGATGCTCTTCCTTTCCTAAAATAAATCAATTTTTCATTCTGAACGCGGACTTACCACCACCATAACCTCCACGAGATCCACCACCAGCGCCGCCTCTACCTCTGCAGAAAATGAACATCATCGTGGTAGAACTGATCGAATGATGCAACAAGGAGCTTGGTTGCTCCAATATGCATCACCACTCCAGCGTTGAACAATCATCAAGCAGCCACACTCCAGGAACAAGTGGCCGCAAATACCATCCCGGTTTATAAAAAAAATTGATTGATACCTTGGCATTCCCAGTATTAGAGCAGTCTATAGCAACTAGATTTTTTCTCAGCACCAGTCACATTGACTGGTCTGCCTAATGTGATTAATTCTTCATACCATTTGTTTTCACTTATTTTATACAACCTACACTACCCAGTGTGTCTATACACTCACATGTTTGTGTAGCCCAACGACTGCAGAGTGGTAAATTATCGGCAATGAAACCACCATTAACCGTAGTCTACAGACTATGAAAACATGTGATATTTTTGTATGCAGCCAATATCTGAAGCACGATACCCACTTGGTTATTCTATTCTAAGTAGCAGCATGCACCACCTACTTCCTAGAGTGTATACCAGAGCACAGAGGTACCATATGTAACTAGGATTCCATTTTTAAACCTATTGTATACAGCCAACTTGAATTTGACCAGCTGCTTCAATATTTGACTCGGATTCAAACCAATGTCATCAAGTTCAAGCGAACTTGTTCATATGCAGCACTCTGTACCATTGAGGCTGCCTGACCGAGTGTTTGTTTCCATATGTTAATCTACTTTTAAAGATTATTTTAGTGCTCACAAGGGCCATATCATTCCCCAATGTTCATATTGCACCAAAAATGTTCGCCTTTTGCCATAAGCATTAACACAATTTGGCAGATTTGCTGTAGAAAAATTGGGCCCAAGTGACTCGAAGGGCTACCATTTATTGCAGTGTACTGTTGTATAACTTTTACCACTATGAACTATGGGTACTCAATATCCAGACACCAGAATCAGGTATGTCATTCTTTGACATGTCGCATGGCATACACCATTCTGATACATCTTTACTGTTTCTAGATGGACTACCAGTCTACCATTCATCAAGAATTAGTTTTCACATACCCGGTAACCATATAACCTCGTTACCCACTTCCTATACCGTAGTTCATAACATAAATTTTTCATTTTAATATTTTAACCCTGCTCTAGCTGCTCTTTTACTTTAAACGGGAAGTACCATTACCATTTAGGCCAAGGTGGTAGGGTAAACCTGTCACTCAAAGAACAGAATCAATACAGTTAGTGCAGTTTCATTGCTTTATCAATAGCTAGCAGCAAATTAGCGATAACGTTTTAATTAAGATGGTTAATCCATCATTATAAAACATAATTACGACTTCATCTGTAAATTTAAAAATTTAATACACAATTTAATGGACACACATAACATAAGAGCCTCTGAATGCACTCTACTGATTAATAACAATGCAAAATCAAGTAATATACTTATCAAAAATTCATACCTTAGTTAAAGAGTTAATTAATGCAGACATGACAATACTATTATACTAGTTCAAACTGCTCAGGGTCTGAAATGCTACTGCTAGACTTTCAACGAATTCTTTAAGACATGATACTGATGTGTACCTTGAGATGACGAGACCAAACAGTCGCAGGAAGTGATCGCAATCCTAGAATCTCAAATCCCGTCCATTTTAGCCAATCCCGAATCATGGGATTAGTAGCATTCCAGTCCCAAGATTTAGGAATTACAAAAAATTGCTAAAATAGTAGTTTTTCAAGTGCCGCATGATAAAATAACAATTTTAGCCATCTCATAAAGATTGTTAATGTACACAAGAGTAACTGTTGTTGCCGTACACAGTAAGTTGCATTCTGACAGTCAGCTCACTCCCTACACCTACCGATAGGGGCCTACTGCATTCTATGCATTAAGTGCGTCTAGTAAACTACTACAGCAATACTAAACAACGATCAATTCGTAATACTAATCCCAACTATAAATTTGGGGCAAAGCCCAACGTGAGTCCACCCGGCGCTGTAAGTCCGATTGGGGAAAAATTCAAGGGAGCTGAAATTTCCCCGGGAGCAAAATCACATGGCCCAAAGTCAAACGCATTAGCATATGCAGAACGCGCACTGTCGACCTAGGGTGGGTAAACATTAGCAGCGTGATCTCGGGTGTTAGTGGACCAAAGTTCAGCAAATTTTCTTTGTTCAACGCAGGAGAAACAATAGTTGATAACAACATTTACCAAACAAAGCATAAAGCGCTCGCTAGCGCATGTAAAAATTTCGGGCGCAGCACCCCGTAGGGGTCGAAATATGGTCCTCCGAAAAAGTAGATTTGAAAGAGTATGATAACACATCAAGATCTCTGTAGTTAGTGGACCAAAGTTCACCAGACTTTTTTCACCAAACGCGAAAGGAATCGTGGTAGATCATGCACTTGTCTGATTTTGAATATCTTCATCCTGTCTGGAGACATTTGCTGTCGAACATTGAAATCGTCCAAAATCATGCCAAATTTCGCATGTTTTGGCCCTAAATTTTTTGGGTTATCCCCCTGAAATTTTGAACCAGAATTATAAGATCAAACACACTTCCGAGCACCATGCAAAATTTTGCGGCGATCAGCTGAAGGAGCTCAGAGTAGCAATGATTCAATATATTGAAAATATCGATATATTGTTTTCAATATCGATATTTTGTATTGTATCGTCAAAAAAATGAAGTATCGATATATCGCGACATCTTTTACACATCATGATATTTTTGACATATCGTGATATTTTACGCCAGAAGTTTCTATTTTTATTACTGCATTAAATACCAAAATAATGAGAATAAACACAGAAAACAACAAACTAACCAAAGCAAACTAACTATAGTGTCGCAATTTAACAACACTTACGACAGTCTATAGTTAATGTTTAACTTCACTGACACATTTTAGTATCTACGTAAACCAAACTGCCTTGCTGAACGTTCACGTTTTGTTCTTGTGCTTATATAAAATTTACATACTCATCATCTTAAAAATATTGATATTGATATCGCGATATGTCAAAAATATTGTATCAATATCGAATCAACACCAGCTCAAAGATCTTGTGGCAAAAAAAAATTAAATTAATGTCATCAAAATATAAGTCCGCTCCGAAAGATATCGCTTCTGGGCAGACCAAAAATGGAATCCCGATATTACAGCTATCTCAATCCCAGCTCACATGATTGAGAAATCAATCCCAGGATTGCAATCACAGTTGCAGGAAGCACATCGGCAGTTAGTCACTCAGCAAATGTGACTTCCCCACGTCATTTAAACACTGACTAGTTTCCAACAGAGACCAAATGCTTTCATATGAAATACCATGACAGTGAACAATAATAACAGACTACAAGGTTTTCAGTCGTGGGACATGCTGTGATACATATGAAATGAGCAGACCATTTTACACATGCCTTATGCAGCTGGTCAGATTCACTGATGATATGATGCAGTTTTGTTGACAGAACAGTCATTACTGACGAAAACTTACAATACAAGAAAAATGAACTCAGAAAGCTTACCTAAATCCGCCGCCTCCACCAAATCCACCACTGTCACGACCAGAGCTATTGTCTGCAGCACACACATGTAAACAGCAGACATTGTAAGAAGTATGATATGCAACATTAAATGAGCAAATCAATGCAACCACCCAGACATGCAGAAAAAGACAGCCTATGCCAGCTGAGTATAAAATTCTGTGTCTCAACACAAAAACACAAAAGTACTTAATTAAAATTGTTTACATCCAACAGATCCCATAGCTGCTCAAGCTTTATGAGCTAGTTTCTGGTAAACTTAATGTCAGCAACGACAACTGTCAGTCACTGTTAGTTACTACACACAGCAAAAAGAGACTTGAGTCTCTTTTCTTCGACTTTTACGTCATCATCTCCGTCATTACAGTCCGCCACGGTCAGTTGTGGTCAGTTTGTGGCCTCGTTGCGATCCATTGTGTCCATCGTGGTAATTAAGTCATACGATCCAATTACCATTAAATACATGATGATATGCATGATAGCTGTTGCTTTCTAAGATTCATTTTACTTCAACGCTGACAATTTCTGTATGTAAATATTTTGTAATAAACTGAAGACCTATTTGGCTCACGGAACATGACGAGAATAGAGTAAAATATGACCAGAACGAGCAATACCTGTGCCACCACGTGGTCCATATCCCGAACCGTCAGAGCCATAGTCACCCTGCACTCCATAACCGCCTGAACCTTCATATCCCGATGGCCCGGGCGGCTTGCCATATCCCGCCTGTGGTGGACCGGCCTGTCCATACCCACCTCCTAACACATAACATATGATACAATATTCACTGGCATCAGCACTTACTTACTTAAGTTCACATATTAGTAATTGCCAGTGATTCGGCACTATTGGTTCTGCAAGAGGAACAGCATGCATCTGGTCTACGACAACCTGATGCCGCATCTTCGAAGATCCCCAACATGAAGCCAGTAGAAGACACACATTCTCATTTTCTGTGTAACGAGCTTGTTTTTCCAGAATTAATCCAAGTTAGCTTAATGTGGGTTAGGTTCAATAGCGTGGTCATTGGTAAGTAAAATATTGTTCAGGCAGTAATGCTACAGGTTGAACACCCCTCACGTCATCCTACTACAATGAAAAAGTAAAACAGCTAAATTGTACACCATCATAAACCGTCAACCACAACTCACTGCAAAACAAAAGGCTATTACTGTTATCGCGTCCTATTCAAATTCTCGGAATTCTTGACACGCAAGAAATATAATTCCCAAGATCCAGGTATTTTTCAAGTATCGAGTGAGTCTCGCAAGTCTTGATGACATCCATAGTGACAACTACTTATATCGATTAGTTCACTGACATTACAGCAAGTGCGACTGCCTTCTTAGGAACAACCGTTCAACAACAAAATAATATTGCTTAGTTATATTGCTTTAACGTGAGAGCTTGTTCTATAATCTCAACCTGGTTGCTGGCCATATCCACCAGCACTGCCAGGCTGCTGCTGTTGCTGCTGAGGAGGCATCTGAGTCTGTCCATAACCACTGGGGGGTCCTCCTTGTTGCTGCTGCTGGCCATAGCCCTGCATCAGCTGCTGTGGCTGCTGGGGGGGCTGTCCATAGCCACCAGGTGGTGGTTGCTGGGAAGGCTGTTGTGGTGGGGGTTGTTGCCCCGGCTGCCCCTGTTGTTGTTGTCCATAGCCTGGCATGGGCGGCTGCTGTCCTGGATAGCCACCAGCTTGCTGCTGTCCTCCACCGGCTGCAGTGCACGACAAACATATCAACCAAGCAATCAATCTTTTAACTCCCTGAAGTCAGGTGAGGCAAAGCGGGCAGTGCCCCAGCCACAGTGTAGGTGCGGCTGGTAACAGGCTACCAGCCCAAAAGGCCAAATTTGGCCAGATTCTGTTCCACTATAGTCACAGACAGACATAGCCAATGCAATTTATTCTTAATCAATATTCATAAGCCTATCATAAACCCTTGCGCTGTTGGGACTAGTGAACTGTGAGTGTCCCTGGCAGGGTGCACATCTCTGGTGTGAGGCCAGTACAAAATTATACCATTTACTGACAGAGCTACTTTGATGTGAACACTGAATAACTTGCTTTGAGTTGTTACTTGGCTTTAAGTTGAGCTCGATTTGTGAAACAGATGTCCTAACCACTGAGCCACAAAGTCATTCTCTAACTCAACTATAAATCTAAAACTGCCAGTCAGCACATCAGTCACACATTATGTTTTCCAAACTGCAAACTGTGTAAGTTTGTGCTTTTCATTAAAATAAAATTGCATTAATCCACATATTAGCCAGAATGCTTTATAAGCCACACCAATCACTGGCCATCAACATTCAATAACTTCGTTCCCATTATGCAGTATTAAGCATGTACCTCAGATAGATGTGACCTCTAGGCTTGGCCTGTTGCTATGTTAAGTTGACCCAACCCATAAGAGGTCAAGCTATCTAATGCCTAAAAGACGACGAAGTGGCTTGCACTAGATAACCTTTCAACTTTCATAGCTGCTGCCTACTGAGACTAACCACATTTGAATAACACAACTAAGCTAGAAATTACACAATGGTGTCTGTAAATAACAACAAATCCATATGATCTCAAAAATTCAATAGGATATGTAAAGAAACATACGCATCTGTCCATATGGCATCTGCTGCTGTGCAGCATAAGGCAGTGATCCACCTGCTGGCGGCTGTCCTTGTTGCTGACCCATCACCGAACCATCTTGACCATACTGCCCTTGCCCGTACGGATAACCCATCTGACCATAACCCTGCCACACAAAGCCAAAAACAATACACTAGAAGTATAGTCGAATTACACAAAGTATAAAAAGAGTTCCCCAACTTCCCCCTTTTTTGTCATTCACCAATTTAAGAACTTTTAAGCTCCTTTCCAGGACAAACGTTCACTGGTTCAGAGGAGACCTGCCCCATACACTGCAACTGCAATCCACAAGCGTAAATAACACTATATAATTGCTATACAGCATATGCATACAGCTAATGTACAGCATCATCACAGATGTATGGGATTTCAACCCTATCCAGACATTCAGTCATTTTAGCATATCTGGTAAAACCTGAGTATGAACTACTAAACATGAGCACTTCTTTATAATAATAAATCAAAAGGCTACAACAAGCTGTATCAGTGAAATGATGAACTCACCTGATGCCCATATCCTTGCTGACCTCCATATCCTGCGGGGTTCTGTCCAGGAGGGTAATTCATTCCATAATTGTAACTACCAAAAACACAGCAAGCAGTTTTACATTAGCACCCACTCGCTTAGCCTTTCAAAACCAGTACAAAATAAAATGACAGAATGTTTTTGAAAAACACCATAAAAAGTCCATAACACAATGTTCCAAATACTTTTAAAAACACCGAATAGCAAACACTCTTTAAAAAAACTGATAGGTCTAAAGTAAGATCACAGCACCGTAAAGGTTAAAGTTTACCAATCGGGATTTCCTGATGGCAATGTCATGTTCTTATTCTGACACCTACTTAACTTTAAGTGAGCTACTTCAAAAAGAGATGTAAAACAACAGAAAGAAAAAAACGACAGCATACCAAACAAAGAAAAAAAATTAAAGAAAATAAAAATGATGCTACATGAGTGCTGACTGTAATCAGCAGTGATTAATCAAAGTTAAGTACAGATGAGTCTGCTTATATGCACAGCCTTTGGACCGCAAGCTGACTTGCATGTAAGCGGAGCGAGCATTTAACCACAGTTAGCTTATAAGACCATTGCAGTCATTTACAACGTGCAGTTACAATAGGCGGTCAGCCACGCCACCGGAAACAGTCGCCTCACTCATCTCCTTTGCCAACATCAGATGCAGCATGTAGCAGCTATAATAGTCACTCCAGTAGTGTCAGTTTACACACCGCCTGCCCGTCTGTCATCTCAATCACTCTCATAGACAGCAGATGGCCTAGCACTATTGACCAGCAGACTGCCGTTTGAAGTTCAAATGCTGCATGCTGTTGAGGTGAGGCAATGCACTGTAGCCCACATGATGCGTGGTGCTCACTAGCACTGCCTACCCACATAATTCTGGGGTTTAGGGCCTACTGGTAGATGGCATCCCAGTGAGCCTTAAGTGGCTGACTACAGGTGGTCTTACGTGCACTCAGCCAAATTGCTTATAACCGAAGCAAGTCATGGTGCTGGTACCAAAAGAGTGCATGCTTATAACTGAATTGTGCATGCATATATTATAATGGCTGGTGCTTATAAGTGAAGTTGACTGTCATTGACTTAGCATAAACTTAAACGGGACTAGACACACGTCGTGCAAATAGGCAGAGTCTACTGTACTTGAGTTGTACTCGTGGTAACATGACAAAATCGTTACAATAATCTATGTACCAAGAGTTTCTTTCACCGGATCACCAGTCGACCAACAAGCACCTCTATTTTACTTGCATACTTAAAAACATTTAGCTATATGAATTCCAAACATAAAAGCGATTAGCAGAGAAAATGCAAGGTACGGTTTCTGATGTATTGCAACATACTACACATATCACATTGCAAAGACAGAGTAGAAAAGCTGGATGGCTTTGAAAGTCTCCAATTACAGGTATGACTAACTACCACAATGAACTGCAACGAACCACAATGAGGCTACAACGGACCACAAACTGACCACAATGGGGCCACAACGGACCATAATGATGAAGATAATGACGTACAAAACGAACGGACGGCGACAAAGACGCGACGGATAAAGTGAACGAAGGCAGATGTTGATGACGGCAACGTCAAACGAGACGGGCGGACAACGGGAAATGGGTAGCAAAGATGATAGCAAAAACAGACGAAGCTGTCTCTTTTCTTCGACTTTTACGTCCTCATCTCTGTCGTTACAGTCGACTACAGTCAGTTGTGGTCAGTTTGCAGGCCGTTGTGGCCTCGTTGCGATCCATTGTGGTAATCAGTCATACCATCCAATTACTATTAAATACATACCCCGCTTGTGCTCCAGCAGCACCAGCATTGTATCCATACTCTGAAACATACCAGGACATTGCAAACTGACAAAAGGCGCAATCACATTTTTCCCCGGAGAACGTTTTCGCATACCTAGAATACCTACCTTTACCGAACGATTTCGTACAATTTCTCATAAATGAACACTGGCACAAACCCTAACCACTGACCCTATCCCTAACTGATCCTAGGTATTCGAAAACGCTCTGTGGGGAAAAAAAGCAATTGCACCCTGACAAAACACAAACTCGATATCAGATTACTTCCAAATATTTTTGGCTTAATTTACAAAGCCAAAAACAAAGTGGTGATTCAAAACAACCAATGTGGTTTTACATTTTACAGTGTTCGTGCACGTGGTGTCTGGCTTTTTTGCCCCTTTGCCGGTTCGCCCCTGGCTCATTTGCCCCCTCACCTTGGACGATTCGCCCCCGTTGAATAAAGGTATATATATATCTAGGCGTTCATCAAGCAGTTATTAGGCCTAGACCCACGTGTCATTTTGTGCTGCGAATACTTATGCTTTGAATTTGTGTCACTTTAATCGTATATCATTAGGCCTAGTTAACGTCACTGACTGCATGATATTGCTATATAGGCTCAGGCTGTAGACTAACGCTAACTATGAATTTCTTATCAGGGTATTCAAAGCCCAACATTTCGATATGTTTAAGCCAAGTTTTAAGCATTCTAGGTATAGGCTATATATAATAGTTGCACTGCCGCAATGAAACCAAAGACGACTGACTTTGTGAGCTGTGATCACTTATTATGGTTTTTTTTGTCACTTATAACGTTAACTGAAGTAACTATTAATCAGTGGCGAGACGCTACACTTACTTGTTGCCTTTCTGTAAACAATAATTCTAGCGGTAGATCGGCGATCTTGCTGTTAGCACTGGAAAATTGCTAGAGGTAGATCGGGTAGACACATTATTGGAAAGATGGTAGAATTTATATGCCTGGAAGACGTAGGTTTACAAACCATGCCACAACACTGTCACGTATTTAAATCAGGCTTATTCAGTATTATATCAGAGTCCATCTCAAGCCAAAGCTGTTTTTTGTAACACGGACTTAAAACTATAGTGCTTTTGAATGAATTCTATTTAAAGCTTGATAACTGATAACATTTCAGTTCTACTCACAGTCTTTGCAATGCAGTGAAGAAGAAATGTGGCTGCATTCTTACGTTAACAACGAGATAAATGTAATTTGGTAAATGCCGATCTACCGCTAGCACTGACCTTCTGTAAAATAAAACAAGCCTCAATAACGAATCGCCAGTATATTCAACGGGGGGAAAATCGCCAGGGTAATAAGGGCGAATCACCCGGGGGCGAACAAGCAAAGGGCGAATGAGCCGGAAGGCGAATGAGCCGGGGGCGAACAAGCCAGGGGACGAACCGGCAAAAGGGCGAAACAGCCATAATTCGTGTCCGTGATTTCACGACAAACCGAAGTTCCTGAGAACGGGCTCTAGCAAAACATGACGAGAATGTTTTAATGACTAATTTATCTGCATATATCAGATATATGTATAAACTGTTAACATGCAAATAGAATTTTTATAAACAAAGCCAACTCACGCTGATCCGCCATTTTCGTTTGTGTACTGTTTACGGAATAAAGTACCGCACTTTTTAGTGGAGTGAATTATCTATAATTTGCAACAAATATCTAATTTCAATTCTTTTCGCAGTAAGTAATGAATATTTTTGGCTTAAATATTTAAAAATTCAAGAGTTAAAAGTTATAAATTTACAATTTTATATTTTCTTCACCGTGACAACTATTAAACTAGCAGGCCGCAAAAAAATAAAAACGAAAAAAAATTGATGGAGTTTGTATGGCTGCAAACGCTTACTAAATTTTGTAAGCTATAAATTTGGCAATTTACAGCAAATTTGTTATTATTTATTGATACTGGCATTATTAGCTAAATAACTTTTAGTCTATCAGTATCTACATAACTAGCGGTTCTCTAGTGCAGAGCTATATTGACCTACTTTTGCTCTGTTAGCCACTCTGTTTACAGTACTGTGTTTATTTTATTATTCTATATTCTCCGTAGGGGAAAAGTAAACGTACTTGTTACTGAACTTATAGACTGTGTTTTTGAACGTGGTTGGCGTGCATTTAAAGTCATTTTCGCTGCCAACAATGAGTCGGGCGGACGGATTGGTGCAGCGTCGTAATGTTCAACATTCACTAGTCGTAGAGGGCGAAGGTGCTCATGGGCGTGGCAGTGATAATGAAGAGAACAGACACAATGATGAAGAAGACATTGACTCCAAAGAAACCAGATTCACCCTCATGGAGGAAGTACTTTTACTCGGACTCAAAGATGAACAAGTGAGTGCAGCAGTGCACAGCTATATTGTGGTATGCCTGAAACTGCAGGACACTGCAGAACTCTGCATGACTTCATAGAAAGACCGCAGGACACATAAATAATAACCACAAAACGATTTTTAGACGTGGAAACAAAACTTAACCTTTCGGTAGTTTAGTGAATTTAAATAAGTGCCACTAAACAATGCAAAAATAACAAAATCAGCATGCCACCAGATGCCTAGAAACAAGGACAAAATGCCACACGCCGACGCAGAGACGCAGGTCACATACCTGGACACCAAGGGCACATACGCTGTACGTCACACGTGCGCCAAGATGTTTAAGTTTACAATGTACATCACTTATGTTGTCAGTGTTTGCACATTCATTCACGCCACTATCATTCTCAATTTCTGTACTGGCTAAGCTTACAATCAATACATTTACCGGTATGTGTCCTGCGGTTTTCTTGCACCTCCAGAAATATTAGTATCGCCACATAACCGTTATAATGTGACTATATAATGCTTTAAAATTAAAGAAAACCTATAGTGTTACTCTTTTCAGCACTTTTCAATAGGTTATTTAAAGTGTCCTGCGGTGTTCTGCAGTGTCCTGTGGTTTTCAGTCATACCCCTATATTGACCTCTTTTTGGTCTGATTGTATGGGGTGTCGGTAAAATGCGTCTGGTGCATCTGCATCTGGTGCGTCTAAACCAACGGGTATTATACGTTTAAATAGTGCGTCTAATAGATGCATATTACCCGTTTCATCTGAAATGACGTCACTCACTGGCCTCAGCTTTGGATGACGGCCTATTGTCCTTGCCTGGTCCAGGACTTTTATGTACATTTTTGATTACGTATTTATACGCACATTTGTATTATGTATTCTTCCCTTTCTCTTTCTTTTTCTCTTCTCCTTCTCCTCTTCCTTTCCCTTCTCCTTCCCCCCTTGTCCTTTCCTCTCTTCATTCCCCTTCCCCATTTTCCGATCCAGAAATTTTCTCATAATCTAATGCGTATCTGGATAATTATACATTGTTGACTGTTTGTACAACATGTTATTTCAAGCTGTTGCTTGCGTTTTTGCATAATTACTGTTAAAGTTACCATTGTTGCAGGGGTATACCTCATTCTGGAATGATTGTTTGTCGTCGGGACTGCGAGGTTGCATATTGATCGAGCTCTCGCTGCGTGGTCGGATTGAGCTGGAGAGGGCAAGTTCACGTCGGAGAGAGCTGCTGGAACGCAAGATACTGTGCAAGTCTGACACACCAACAGGTGACGTGTTGCTAGATGAGGCATTAAAGTTCATCAAAGAAACAGATCCAGCAGAAAATGCTCAGACATGGATTGAATATCTAAGTGGTAGAGTGTCTGCATTTATTGTCTTTAGTGATAATAATTTGCTGTGTGTTATATTTGTAATCTTTGATTTTCAGAATTATGTTTTTCTTTCTGCTACATGTCTTTCTGTTACTGCTACAGTCTTGATGTTATTTTCATTTGATTTATGTTGTTTTTGCATGATAAAATAAAACAAACTTACACTGGTAACTGTTAGTGCGGCTGACTTGAAACTTGGACAGTTGTTATTCATTAGTCATATCTATTAATGCTGTGCTTTGGAGTTATTAATTACGGCCATTTATTGTCAAATATCAGTGTACCACTGTACCTTAATGGCTTTACTGCCCATATTACAGTGTTTTGGCCGCTAAAATGCTGATTAGGAAATTTCCTTTAAAAAATTGTGTTCTGTTATCTTTTTATCCATTTTTAAGGAATATTCATGAGCTGTTGAAAACGAGGCTTTAGGACATCCGGCAGCCAGTAGTCACAGCTGTTAGTTTCAGCTATTAGCTGCAATTACTAGCTGCAACTATTTGCTCCATAAACAAAGGAATGGCCTTAAGCTTCATTTTTGATTGATGTAAACGATAACAGTGAGGTTAATTGAGAAAAGAGAATTGTGCTAGTTTTTGCTATTGACATTTTTTGTTTACTGTGTGTTAGCAACTTAGCATGCAGTAGCAAATTTTGGTGACTGGACAATTAGACATTAGGCATATTCTAAAGGGTTAAGAATGTGGTTTTTATGACAAAGGGACAGGACTTTATTCTGTTTAATTTCATTATTTTGTTATTTCTTTTAACTTTAAATTGTAATCAGTGGAGTTTCTGTTGCATTTTGCTCTCCAGTTGTGTTTTCGCCATTCTGTTTATTTGTATTCATTGTGCTGCTCTTGTCAATAAAAAGAGTTCTTATGGCAGGCTGCTACAGTGCAGTTTTGCTAAGATGGTAGACAGTATTTAGTAATTTTATTTGTTGACTGTAGGTGAAACGTGGAACCCAATGAAGCTGAAGTTCCAGCTGAAGAACGTCCGAGAGCGTCTTGCAAAGAATCTGGTTGAGAAAGGTGTCTGCACGACTGAGAAACAGAACTTTGTTCTATTTGACATGACGACACACCCTCTGAGTGATTCCAGCGTCAAGCAACGACTGATCTGTCGTCTCCAAGACTCCGTCCTGTCACGTTGGACGAACAATCCACAGCGTTTCGATCGCCGCATACTTGCTCTATTGTTCCTGGCGCATTCATCAGACGTGCTGGAATCGGCATTTGCGTCGTTGTCTGACGACGACTACGAAGTTGCCATGAAACGAGTTCATGAGTTGCTGGATCTTGATCCAGATCAAGAAAGTCAGAAGGACACTGGCCACGAGGTTCTGTGGGCGGTCATTGCTGCAATGGCCAAGTGATTTTCTTCCACTAACTGCTGTTGTGACTATCACAACTTCGTTGAATCATGCTGTGATGTAAATTCAATGTGGACTTGAACGTGGAAACTACAGTGATTAATTTTCCTAGTGTTACTAACTACATTCCAACATTTTCATTGGTAGTTTTTTGTTTTGTTTATTTCTGCATGCTTTTTTGTCACAAGTAACAGACAGATGTATGCCGGTTTGGGAGGTGTTGATAAGTTTGAGTAATGTATCATTCAGCAGTGAATATTGGAATAAATCAGTGAATCTTTATATTTTCAGGGTTTTTAATTTTTGTTTCAAAGCCATGCATGGGCCGGGCAGCCCACGGGCCCAGGCCAGGCCGGGACTGGAATTTTTTCTTTAACGGGCCAGGTCGGGCCAGGCCTGAACTCTTGCGAGCCGGGCCAGGCCATCTAGTGTCAGCCCGCCCAAACCCATGCAGTCAAAAATGGGATAAGTTTTAAAGTCCAAATTCTAAATACAAAGGATAAACGATTTGTCCAGTGCAATTATAGATGCAAGATATAACAGATTCCATGCTGCCATGTCATCACACGTGTGCCGGGGTACCTGCACAAGTGGGGTGGCTGGATAGAATCTGTTGTCTTTAACGTAAGCGTCGCAGGACTTGTCGGAGGCCGTGACTTAGTACAGCAAGGTGCTGGTCGTCCTTGTGCTCGTTAACAGTTAACACTGCACCGAGTTTGTCGCCGGTGTCACTTCTGCCTTCAGCTGGCCACATACGTCATGATTTCAATTAGTCACGGTCCAGTGGAAACAGAACTGTCTGTGTCTGCATGACCGTTGCTGCACTTGATGACCTTGCCGTAGCAACACCATCGGCGTCACAGCGTGTCATGCAAAGCTTTCTCATCTCACATCGGACTACTTAATTGCACTGGACATATAGTTTATTCTTTGCCTTGTAATTTTTGTATGCATGCTTCCGACATTAAAATGCAATTAATTAAGATGCTGCATACCAGTTACACAGAGAAAATGGCAGATGTACTTTGAGTCTGATCGATGTACCATAGCATTAGCATAGCCTACTGGTAGAATTCGTCAGTTGCGTTACATAAGTTGCGGCAACTAAGTTGCATACGATTACTTCGTTGCATGGGATGAAAACTTTATTTAAACTGCATGGCGTAATAGTGCCTGTTTGTATTTATTTTGGTGGATATAATGTGACACGTGTTTTTACGGATATGGTAATTATTAAGCTTCCTTACTACGTGGCAGGCCAGGCTGGGCTTAAACTTTGCCGGGCCTGAAACAGGCCGGGCCTAAAAATTTGTGAAAGTAAAAGGGCCAGGTGGCCAGGCCGGGTTAAATTAGCGACGGATCGGGCTGGGCCATAATTTTTGGGCACATGCAGGGCCCTATTTTGTTCGTAGCATTTTCTGGCAAAATTTCACATCTATTTTGTTTTTAAAACAGGATATAATTACATTTATTCTAAATTTGCTCCAAAAAACAATGTGCCTTTTGGTGTGTTTGAGTTTTGACAACACATTCTGCTGCTATAAATAGCCAGATTTTATTACAAAATATTGTAAAGATTGTATGTTCATTTTTGGCATTTTGCTCATTTTGTTATTTTGCTCGGAGGTGATGATTTGCTAATAATTAGAGTGAGTTGCTGACAATGCTATGAATGATTCTGTTTGGTTTTGTTTGATGCTTTTGTGTTACATATTGGATGCAAGCATTTCTGCTGAATGTCCGTTGTCAGCTGACTTAGCCTCAGTCTTCCATATTCACACATGTATGATAGTGACCTAATTTATAAGACTTTCGAAGTTTTTGGGATGTTTCAAGTTTTACAGAAATGGTATTGACATTGATTTAGTTTGCAAAGTTTGCAGACAGCACAGAGTATATACACTGTGTCCGGGAAAAAAGTAAACTCCTAGACATTGTACAACAAAAATGTCAAATCTGAATGAATCTGAATTAAATTTTGTGCACTTGATTCCAATAAATGGCTGAAGCGATCGCAAAATTTTGTTGAAAATATTATTTTTAGTGGAGTTATTAATTGTTGAATATCGATAGCAAAATATCTTTGTTACCAATATGGCGTTACATAAGTAAACCCCTATACATTTGCATAACTCCAACAAACAACACCTGATTCTAGCAAAATTTCACATCAACAATGCATCATTGATTGGCTAACAAAGTGTCAAATTTCAGTTAAATCTGCGAATGCAAACAATAGTTACAGCAGCATTTTTGAGGTCACCCTAAAACATGAAGTGTCCAGTATTAAGCAACTATTTGTTTAATTCTGACAGTGTTCATGGCTTGTTGGGAAATTTTGCAATAAACTTTTTAACACCATATTCTTTCTTTCGTCTCAACATATTAATTACAACTACATTGTCTGCACAAAATGACATTTTGTTATTATTTATGTTGATTGCATCAACAAATGTCACTTTCGATCAAGCGACTTTTCTGTTGCAAAATGTCTAGGGGTTCACGTTTTTTTCCGGACACAGTGTAAATAGAAACATGAAACAATGCAAGTCGCTGATCGTTCTCAACATTGTGCTGTATTTTTGTAGATGCAAAGGCATTGTGTTCTGTCTCTGTGTGTTTGTATGTGTGTTATTTTACTGAAGAAATTATGAATAAATTCTGTGAAAATTTTGTCAAAAAGCACAGAATGACTCAAGGATCAAATAGTAATATTCAAGTTTGATGATGTGTATTTTGATTTCAACCCAGGAATTTTTCTGTTAATGGATACATGATATAGCAGATGTCATAAGTCGGTTGTATTTGCCATTTCCAGTACTAGTTACCACAGAGGTGTATGCTGCAGCAGCGCTTCCAGTTTGTTATTTTCTGTTAAAAACAACATTTCTTGCTGTTGTGTAATATGCAGGTTGTCATTATGTGTTTCGTGGGTTGAGTTATTCAGTTTACAATTTGTGTTAGCGAATCTGGTAAACTGTGAGCTGTGAACAGACATGCTGTAGCCAAAGTTGTATTTGTTGTCTCGAGTCTAATGCAAACTGAGAAAGTTTTCATACAATGCTGATCATTATGGGCTTATATAATTCTGTGGTGTTTTCTGAAATTTACAACAATATGAAATGTGCACACCATCAAAAATTGTGTTCTTGTAGTCAAATGTTATGTTTCTGTTGATACTGTGAGTTTTGAAATGTCTACAGAGCACTGTAGATGTGACGTTTTTGTGAACTTCTAATAATACTACTAGTAATTATTACCTTTTGACTGAAACATACATATTGGGTACAGTGGTACTGGTAGCTTGGGGTAAGTCTGCTCTAATATTGTAATAATGAAAATTAAAGCTGTCAAATTAACATATTAACTCAACGTGTTAACATGTTAAAAAATTAATATGTATTTAAAAAATTAACACATGTTACAAAAATTAATGCACGTGTAAATTTGCTTAATTCTACAAATCAGTAGTTCTGATATTATATTAAATTATTTGATGATCGAATAACATTCAAGTGATTATAAATTGTTTTGTTGCCGTTCTGTCACAACTGTGATGGCCCTGTGACACAACTTTGTGGGCTTTATTCTATTCACCCTCTCGATGTAGTCTACCTACAATATTAGCAATCTTAATGATGCATTATCAATGCGTTAACGCATGCATTAAAAATTAATGCTTCGACAGCTGTAATTAAAATGCACAATTGCAACAGGTGGAGAGTCGGTTGCAATAGTAGTACAGTCAGCGGCGTTGTGGGTCAAAAAAGTAGGTGGGCCAGTAAGATCATGGGTGTTTGAAGTTTCAAATCTCTAGCAGATAGGATTGTCGATGCTGAAAAAATTTTGCCCCCAAAATTCCTCAAAGTGGTGGGTTTTTAGCCACAAATTTTCCATTTTTCAGATGGGAAGAGAATTTTTCGACAGCCCAAAATTTGGGGGGGGATTGCTGTTTCTACCGTCGCGCTACTGTGTACACTGCAACATGGAGTACACTGGTAACTGCTTGCATTATTCGTTAAACGTCTTCCACAGCTTCCTGGATTCTTGGTTTTTGTTGTCATTTTTAATATTATTATTTTCGTTAATGATATAATGATAGAACGTTGTTTGTTTAAACCCGTGTCATTTGCAGCGTACATATTACTCATATTTCACCATTATTATGGAAAGTTGTCTGTTTAACTGCAGATAGTTGTAAATGTTTTGCATGCAGATTTGGTTGGTTGTGTTTCTCGCAATTTTTACGTGTGAAAGCAGCTACTGCTAGTGCATCTTAGCCATCGCAATTCTGTCTGTCCGTCCATCTGTCTGTCTGTCACACGGGTGGATCAGTCAAGATCACCAAATCTTCACCATCGGCTGCCTGGAAGACTCTAGTTTCAGGAACCATAAAGCTTTTTCATAAATTTGAAGGGAATCACCCCGAACGAGGGTGCTGAAGGAGAGGGGGTAGGAAAAATTTGTGATTTTTGGCCAATAAGTCACTGTATCTCGATAACGGTGCAAAATAGGGCCTAGGTTACTATTAATCACTAATAGGAAGTCGTACACTGGCTCTCGATTGCCACCGAATTCAATGACCTTGGACGACCTTGAACGCCAAAATAGGGGTTCTTATGGATTTTTTTGGCGATTTTTGGCTGCAAGACGCATTTCAAGAGCGAATTGCGCTGAAATCAATTGAGATAGACATGGAGAAGCTACATATGAAATTTTCAGCATTGAACGTAGATTTCGATGGTCCAAATCTCGATTTTCTAGGTTTAAGGAAACCTGCACACGAGGGCGTCAAAGAGTGGAACCCCCATAAAAGTTGTAATTTTAACGTTGTTGGCCAGTCTTTCGTGAAAACTGTTGCAGGTAGGCATGGGCATTCTATTTATCACAACAAGCACTAGTGACAAGCTTTTCAGTCGTATCAACATCGATGACTTTGGAAGACCCTGAACTTCCAAAATAAGGAGTTTTTTATTTTTGCGATCTTTGGCTGCAGCGCACAATCCAAGAATGAACTGCGACGAAATGGCTGGAGATAGGCTGACAGTTTGCGAACAGGTACTGCTATAGCCTTTCATGCATCTCGTGAGCATTAGCTCAAATTTCTTGTTTGATGTACATATAATTGTATTACTTTGCCGGTGGCGGCATGGGTTAAAAAGGTTGAGGGCAGGAACTTTCAGTTTTCTGACAGACAGCAAAGGAGATACGATGCTCAGATGTTCAATTTTGCCCCAAAGTTTTCACAAAATGGGGGATTTTTAGCCCCAAACTGCCTGGTTTTGGAACAGAGTTTTCTGATAAGGAGAAAATTTTTATAGGCTTAAATTTAGGGGAGAGGTTGGGAAAGGGGGCAACTGCTTTGGGTGCCTCTGCCAGGACGCCAGTCTGTTTTGCAGTAGTCCCTCCCCACTCAGTTTACTGTCACTTGTGCTACGCATAATGATCAAGTAATTCCACCACTTTTTGTTATTATCTGTCCCATTGCTATAGCATAGTATGGGACAGATTATAAAATCACTTCTGTCGCACTTTCTGTCACACTGTCATTCTGTCTGTAAACACTCCTACGGCCGCAATTTTGATTCGATTTTGACGAAATCTTGCACAGTGATTCGGGACCCAAAAAATGAAAAATTTCTTTGCGTTGTTGAATTTTTATGTAGTTAATAAACTTGTCTTTACACTTGCAGTTCGCTACACCACAACTGTAAACATCTACGCTAAACTAGTTGTACGCCGGCCTTATATGAGGTCCCGTGCACTATGGTCAGGGCGTAAATACGCCGTGTTATGGTACTGTAGCCTCACAAGAGCGTCAAACGCTGAAACGAAGCTGCTAGTATATGGTTGCAATGGGACAGATACCTCGTTTCACAAAACTTATTTCTAGTTACTACTTCAAATGCTGACCAACATACAATTCTTACATTGGCGCCGTCACCAATATATTTAGAGTTGATCATTAAATATCACGCTACAGCACCACAAAGTCTTACTCACTGCATGTGAAATGTAATTTCATGTTGGCGTTTGAATCATTATGAAATAATATTGGTAGATTCTCCATTTTGTTAATATTTGCATGTAATTTATTGGGAGCTAGCATAGTATGATAGTTTGTTTTTTTTCCTTCAGTTTCTTTTGCTCATCATTCACTGCGATTTATTAACTGAACTAATTTGTTGAGTAACGAATAAAGATGTGTTTAAGAGTTTTCTATCACTATGTTTGAAAGTCTGCACATTGTTACATTGCTCCTGTTACATAATAATCTGAGACTGTGGGAATAACGCTAAAGTCAGAAAAGCAACAGATTTTGCACAGTCAGGATCAGGAAATTGTTGTCAACCATTAAAACATTAGCAATATGCATACAGGATAATATACAAGCCGGCATATACTGTCCACTATTAGCGTAGGCTGGATCGTTGTCAGTTTATTGCATTTTAGAAATTTATTTTGAACATTTCCAGGAAGCAATAAGTTGCATAAGATGAAATGCGAAGAAGGTCGTATAGGCACTAACAGACACCTTATGTTACACGATGCACACTAGTGATGATTCGATATATTGAAAATATTAATATATCATTTTCGATATTGATATATCGTATCGTATCATCGAAAAAAAATACCGAAAATTTTGATATATCATGATATTCAAAAATATCACGATATATCGCAATGATTTTTACATATTTTTCACTACACTGCATAACTGGAACGAAAGATTACAAATGGGGTGAGTTAATGTTGTCGTAATTTAACTACAGTCGTAATATAATTTCACCTGGAGACATATATTTATTATATAAATAGAGCATACTGCCTTGTTCAATGTTAACGTCTTGTTTCTATGTTTATGTGAGATTTACATACTTAGTATTTTCAAAATATCAATATCGATATCGCGATATTTTGTAAAATATCATATTGATATTGTATCGAAATTAAAATTCTGATATCGAGTCATCACTAATGCACACTTCTACAGCTATGCAGGCTACATACAGTTTGTTGAACTGTCACGTCTGCACTCAGTAGCTAGTTAGTCCTACTAATGAACGATGTCTGCTACTGTCGTCAATCATCATCGTGAGCGGCGCCAGAGGGGGCAGGGATCTGTGCCCTTGCCCCCTGGTCGCCTTCCCCGCATGAGAAATGATGCTGATAGAGTCCTTTCTGCTAACCATACACATGCCGATGTGTGACTTATTAAACGTCATTTTTGCAAGACAACACAGCTATCTGTGGTTTTGGCAGCTTCAATTGAACGTCCAACAAGTGTTTCAGCTTTAGGGGGTTGGTTCCCCTGAAC
>Ga0209367_1000546_pt1 | contig 38485 bp, 19 predicted proteins | sample WorMetLIZISLAND2_FD_187412 | JGI IMG/M metagenome (GOLD analysis project Ga0209367, IMG submission 187412) | Marine gutless worms symbiont microbial communities from Max Planck institute for Marine Microbiology, Germany - Olavius geniculatus... ...
TATCTGCAGTACTGGAAATCGCTATTTTGCTTTTAAGGCAACCAATGCAGTTGTAACTGTCGGTGGTAACGACAGCAGTATTTTTCAACTGTGCTTTTTTATCGGCGACTCGTGAACCGCGGAATTTAGCTTGACGACATTTTGCGTGGACATGTACCTTGACAAGGTCAAAAGTTAAAAGTCACGTAGGTTTTGTGTTTCTGTCTGTATGATACTGCGGTTACCGCGGACAGTACTCGGCCTTGAGCAAGGTTTGACGATCGTTTTCAACTTAGATCCGTTTCCTTGGTTTTTGCCCAAGTGTTAACGTTGTCCGTTGTTACCCAGTTTCGTACATGTGTAGGCTATATACGTTTGCATTGTATAGCAACAAGAGCACTGTACAAATGTTAGTTTCACTAGGCTTACGGTGCTTTACCCGTTTGCCTTAATTCTTGTTGTAATAGACTATGTTTGTGGCTTTTCAACTTAACAGCAAGCGATCATTAATTCCTTCGTTTAATCATTTATGCGCTAATGATCTTCTATTGTTATTCGCTTTGCAGTTATCGACCGTTATCATAGTTGTCACCAGTTGAGTCGTGGCACAGAGGCAGAGGTCAACTGTCCCTTCCCCCGCAAAATTATAACCTTTCGGATAATGTTCTTTTAAACATACATAATCTGACACTGAAAATCTACCATTTTGGATTAATTTAGGATCAAAAATGAAAATTTTGCCCGCAGTCATTAACCTCTTCTGTCAGGCCTCAGCGCTGTGACCCTATTGACCGCCTCCCTCTTCGCATAACTGTAAGTTAAAATCTCAGTCGACAATGCAGCTGGGAAAATCGCAACTTATCGCTGCTTTTTGTAACGGAAAGGAAAGGCAACCGATGTAGGGGCTGAGGAGTCGGTCATTTCTTTTGTTCAGCTGCAATTAGTGGTTAGTGTTTTGGTTTGTCTGTACACTACAGTCAGTGGCGTTGTGGCGAGGCCACAGGAGAGAAAGGTGATATTCGAATTTGTTTCTTTCTTCTGAATGTTGCGGTTGTCGGCAAATTGTCGGAAAATGCTTTTGACTAAAAATGCAAAATGTGTAAAAAAATATTTGTCAACCAAAGATGCAAATGTGGGGCTGAAAATTCCCATTTTAGCAGAAATAAAATGTTGGACACCCATAATCTCTTATGTCAAAATTTTGCGGTGCTTGTCAAAAAATTGGAAACTTTTTGCCTCGCCTATGTCTCTTAACTTACGACGCCACTGGCGAACGAATATTATTTGTCATTTATTGGTGCGTTGGGCTCCTAATGCTTTTTAGTGTTGCTCGTTGAAGGTTATGGACTGTTGTTATTCTTTGTGGTGTTAGTGGCGGCAAAGCGGGTAGGCAGGGGCAAACTGCTCTTTCACAGGCTGTGCGGTAGCGCAGCACTGTTGTAAGGGTGACCAGCCATTTCAATGGGAAACTCCAAAATTTGACCCCTCGTATTTCCCAAACCCCTTAATTTTTCCACACCAAAATTTGCACAAATGATTACGTCCAGCATATCTCCTGATGTGCTAAATTTGGTGAAAATCCGTTTACGAGGGGCTTCCCCACGAATAGGTGAAATATAACGCCTGCGTGACTCTTTGTGCCTTCCCTTTCCTTTCCTTTCCTTCCTTTTTTTCTTGCTGTCCTCTACAGGAAAAACGACTGAACTGATTTTAACGCACGATGGCAGAGCCTCTGGTCAAGGGGTCAGAGGGGCAAAACCCCTTTGAAGTTGAAGCACTTTTGGTATTTGGACGTTCAATGAAAGCTGAAAATTTGCCCAATTTTCTACAATTTGGAACCGCAAAGATATAGAATATTTGCGTTATATTTGCAAAAAAATCATGGTGGCCACAAAAATGAGGGGGCTTGGAACAAAACGTGGAGGGGGACACAGTCCCCCGGCCCGGGCCTGGGCCTAAAACCGCCACTGGATATCACATGAATCGTTGTGTGATGCTTGCAAAATTCAACTGAAACATGGGTATATATATATACTCTATACAGCCTACATAGACATGTGTTGCAGTATAGCTGACTTTTCTAGATGCAGTGACATAATTGCAAGTTGACATTTACTGAACTGATTATACTTTTAGATACTCTAATTTAGTTGCACTCTCTAAATTAGTTGCACCCACAGACGTATTTTGATGAAAATAAAAATATTTTAAACAGAACGACAGATTTTTGTTAAATGTTGTTATGTTGAACCAGTAGGGCCGAATTAGATAAAACATTGTGCGTGTAAATTTTTTTTATCTTATTCCACGCAGTTCCGTGGCTGTTATTTCAAGAGTTTTAAAGGGGGGGGGGGGCATTTGTATATTTACACAGTGTACTTTGTGCATTATTGTTTCAAGACGGACAGATTGAAGTTTTGTGATTAAGCCACAACTGCATGCCACAGATATTGCGAAAAAAACAACAACATGCCTATACACACAAAAATCACGGCGAAAAAGAAAACAAAAATCACGACATGCTTTTCCAACAAAAAAACCAAGCTGTCGCTAAGAAGATACGCTACAGTCTATACAGTTCCTGTTGCAGTACTGACTTTTAAGGTCATCCAAGGTCGATAATTTTCATGTCATTTGAAAGCCAATTTGTCCCTTCCCATTAGTGATCGATAGTAACCTTGACTTTATCTCTCACTGTTTCTGAGATATGGCCAGTTTGCCGTTGAAAAACACACATTTGTCTACAACCCCTTCATTTAACTCCGAATTTAAAAATGTTTCCCTTGCACTACATAGCTAAAATATTGCATGCCCCTACGACCTACCATTTAGCCACAATACATCCGCTACGGACGACGACAGACAATAGACGCCTTACAGCATAGGCCTAGATGTAGCGCGTCAAAATTCTGCACCAGTTTACGATCATGTCAAAAAATCCACTTGGGCGACGCCTTTTTCAGTAAGCCAGGACCCGCATATTAGTTGCGTTTTGGATAACCTAACAACCATGAACAAGTTTAGTGCGCCACGGATAAATAGATTATAAATATGCTAATGATAATAATACATTTAATAGTTTTAATACTTTTAGCTAATAGTTTTAATTTCAGTTTGACGACACGGCAGACGGAAAATTCGAAAGAGTTTTGTTTTGTTGTATTGATGCAGTATACGGACGTAATGCTGTAGCATCTACAGCACCCACGTTTGCAGCTTAATGCATTTAGTTAATTATAAGCGAAGCGTTGTACTCTACTTTGGGTTTGGGCCACTCCGTATCGCTGACGTAAATCAAAGGAACAGTTACAGCATGTAAACATCAATCGCTGAGAGTAGAATATTGTATTCGCAGTTTACCGCCACAATCAACGGAATGTATACGAGCTATAATAGAAGATGCATAAAACCCTACGCAAGGCACGCCGAGTCCCGGCTGCAGTCAATGTCTTAATTCTACATTAAACCACAGTCGGAAGTGGTACAAATGAGCGTTAGACGAACTTATACCGTGTTTCTACGCATCGGCGTCGTGCGTTAAAAAGTATGCGCATCAGAAACTTGCAATTTCCCACAGACTCTTCAAATCTCAGACAGAGAAGATTGTGGGTACTCAAAATTTCAACGAAGCTATTTTTAAATGGGGGGGTTTAGCCCAAAATTTCGCATTTGGGGACGAAAATTTTCCGACAACAAAAAGATCTTCAGACATTTTTCCCACAGCCAAAAATGTAAGAGGCAAATGCCTTCTCCTGTACGACGACGTCACTGACGGTCGCCGACGATCGCTGTCGTTGGACGCTTGGTTACGCTTGAGTACATCCGTAAAGTCATCGACCCATTATACCACTGCCAAAGTGCTATAAAACAGGCGACGGATCGCGGAATAGACAGTTTCTTCAGGCTGCGGAGATCCTTTCCTCCTTGGCCGCGAATTTTCGTAACTTTTGTGACATGGCGACTGTGACACGCGGTGCTGCTACCTCTCGGCGAACGCATGTACTATCAGCAGTAAGACGACGACAAGATAGGAGAAGGTCCACCAGCGTGCAGTGGTAGACCGAACACAGCTGCTTGACGGAGCTCCAAGTTCTGGCGGATGAGATGATGCAACGTCTCCGTTTGTACCGTCAGGCCGACGATCCAACGTCCACGATGACGACGACGATCTTATGACGTCATCGGCTGAACATGCACGTCACACATGTAATTACAAACAGCATTATTTATACAGCATCATCTACTTCCCTGACCACGGCTTGCAACAACTAAGTAACTAAGTAAGTAAATAAATATGTATTGCGCACAATGTCAACGGAAAAACCCGCTAAATCTGAGGCGCATGTAGGCCTACCATACGACGTTCGTAGGCCTATGTTCTACGTTTTGAGCTGGCGTTTGGAAAGATCAATGTCATCATGACGGGGCGCGTTAAGACTTGTGGGCCAGTGACGTTTCCAGGACTTCTTATGCCTAAAAAATCGATTGCAGCTCCGGACCATGCCGACCCTTTAGCTGGTTCGCTGCTTCCTCCACAAGAACGCCACTCTTGGCCCTCGACCTCGATTTTCGGCGCTTCGGGATTTTGTCCGCTCTTCAGAACTCCAATGTCTGGCTACGCCTACGCCCGGGTCTTGTAAATAAACCTATCAGCAGTATGGAGACTTTTATACCAGAAGGTTATGATATTACAAGCTATACAACGTGTTAACATACAAACCCGGAGAACGCGCGCTGGGCGTTGAAAGCGGAAGTGACGTAAACGACGTCGACTGAGTGATGACGTCATAAAGACCTTTAGTGAGACTCGTCGAGCGGACGACGGCATCGTGCAGCGAGTTGTCTTCCACTGCAAACACAACACAGGACAAAAATGCATCCACTCAACGCATAAGGTAGCTTGGCGGCGGCGTAAAGGTCAGGGTGTCGTGCCTTCCATGACTGTGGAGTAAATAAATCGTGTATACCGTCCTATCTGAAGAGGAGCGTTTACCTGTGTCGGGTGAGAAGTAACCCTGTGATCCCATATGGCAGGTGCATGACGCTCCATGGCTCTAAGATAGTTTCCCATAAAGAGCTATGCACAGCTTTAACACTTAACGTTTCATACATGTAATTCTTCATTAAATTTACGTCAATGAAATAACTGCTTTCCCCTACACCACCCCTACCCACGACTCCACTGTTAGCAGTTAGCTGTGAGATAGCTTCTGATACTTCAAACAGCTAGAGACGTCCACTCCGTTGACAAATAAAAACACAATGCTTCTTTAAAAAGGTTGGGAGGATTGTCTTTTAAATCAGCAAAACACGTTCATTTGCACCTCACACAAAACGACTGAAATGCAGTCGCGAGACGCATTTTAAGAGCCCAAAATGCGTTAAAATATGTTTGCGGTTGTGGCAATGAATCGGACCCGGCTGGGGAAGTTTGCAGCGCTCCCAAAAATGCTGCAGAAAGAAGTGGAGAAGGAAAAAGAACGCGACAAAAGAGAGAAAGGAAAAAAAGAGCGGAAGGAGGCATGAGAAAAGTAGTTGGTGGGGCGTAGGTGAGCTTAGTTGAACGATTCTATACTCCAGTCAGTCGCCCCTGCTAGGTGCTAGAATGGGCGATGAGTGACGCGGCAGTCACGTGACCTCGCAAACGAACTAAGCGACCCCTAGCGGTGATCGGCAATAAAACAATTTAGCACTGCACTGCTACCATAGCGTCGATATACAGAGGCAATGTTGGCAGTGACGGTAATGAGGGTAGAGCGTATCGAAGTGTAGGCTTCACACTCCGTTTACTTCACAGACTGGTAAAAGCAGGTGCTTCCTGGAAAAACTGGGAAAGTTAAACTAGAGAGAAACTTTTTACTTGTCACACAAACGACAAAAAAAATTTCAGAACGCAACATGCGCAAAATACGTTTACAACCTGGGCTCCGCCCAAGACCGTGCTGTGCGGAGCTTAGTTGAATTTGGGAGGGAGTGATGGAAACCGGAAAAAACTGGAAAAGAGTGAAGAAGGAAAGAAGAAGAAAAAATGAGGATAGAAACCGAAGCAATGCGAAGGAAAACCTGCATTATGCGACGCAATCGGCAATGAAAATTAAACCGGCGGTTGACGGCAGCTGTCAGACAAGGCTTTTGAAAGCCTGTGAAATATGACGATTAGGTTATAGGACGATGTCACAATCGACCTATTAGCCGATATACCACAGCGTACGCGCGTATATAGCGACATCTGACGGCAGATTGTAGCATTCGTCAGTTGTAGACCGTGGTTATACGTGGTAATAAAAATTAAACCAGCACATGTGCAGTTTTGTTCGTTTTATCGAGTGTGACCACTCTAAAGCATTTGCACAGGTGTTTTACACTAAAACACCAATTTTGTGCAAACATTTTATACGCGGCTATGCAAAAATAAAACAATAATTTAATACTTAAGCAATTTTGTGTGAAATCACTTCTTTTACCTTACACATAGGCCTAGGCCTTCTAACGACGTCTTTTAGGCTATACGCCTGGTCTTACTACAAGTTTGTACGTTGCAAGCCAACCAGCTGTCTCAATCGAAATAATTATATTTTGTACGGAAGATTTACAAATAAAATTGCTTTTTTTCGTGAAATATAAGTTAAACACATTTCATTGTGAGACCAACTGCCGTCCTGAATGGCCTATTGTGTGCTGACGTGCCGTTAAGAAACTATACTCACCCCCGACAGACCGCAATATCCGACTTGGTCGTCTGTGTGTCTGTCCGTCCGTCCACTACCGGCGCGTAACCCTAAAATGAAAAAGCGCGAAAACTTTGGCGTTAACGTTTCTCAGGCCAACGTCAGGTGGATGACCGCATAATATGACGGCACTGGACCGACATATTTTTCCAGTGTCTATTATCGAGTGTTCGTGAGACGCATATCGTTTCGGCCGCCGGTGGGGGGCGATACAAGCAAGTGCTATCGTTACAGAGAAACGTCGAGTGCGTCACTAAATACTGCGATGTCGAGAAAGACATAAACGCTAATACTGCTGCTGCTGCTGATAATGATGATGCGAATTAAGACGAATGAATGACGTCACCATTGTGATTGTCTTGACAGGGGCGCCGAATTTTCAAAAATTGCCTTAAGGGTAACTTTTTTTCTCATAAGCGCAACCACAAATTGGAGTTAAGGCGAAAAAAGAGGTGAAGTTTTGGCGGAAAGGCGATGTACGTTTTTTGGCACGAAAAAGGCTTGAAAACGCATGCAGCGAGTACAAATTTCGTTTGTTACTGCACAAACTGAAGTTAAAAGGGCGGTCTCCCCTACTGTCACTGGCTATTTTCTTTTCCCCTCCCCTTCTCTTTCCTTTCCAGTTTTTCATAAACCACTTCCCCTCTTTTCCCATTTCCGTCCCTCCTGCTCTCACCCTTTCCTCCTTCTTTCTTTCTTGTGCCTCTCCTTCTTTACCGAGATGCGAAATTGGTTCATTTAAACATATAGCAAAAATCGCCAGAAATCGAACGCCCGTGAAAGCGACCAACAAGCGCTTGCCCCTGACAGCGATTACTTGATCGCCCCGCACCTCGCCCCCTACCTCCATGGAGTCGACGCCCCTATGGGGTCCGACTGGTTAGGCCGAGTATTCATCAGTAAAATCGAACCGACCGATAACGGCGTTAACTGTCTTCCAAGTCGCCTCACTAATGTCACCGACTATACCGCCCACTGGCGATCAGTTGGGACTCGTTAACGACCGACAATGTGCTCCCTTCCAGGATTAATTCGCACGATTGCCCAGCACTTCCTGACCTCCGCTCCAGTCAGCAATGCACTAACGATTTCACAATGCCATGAGTTCATCCACTCCGCATAGTAATAGCCTGTATTTTATTCGGACATCATCTTACGTCTAACAGCTTGAATATTAAACCTCAGAAACGGCTTTGCCAATACGCTGGAGCCAGTTGCAGTTTGAAACTTGTCTGTTATGGGCCTTTCTAACCGTTCCCAGAAAGTTATACCGTCATGCACTGCTCGAGGAAGACGTGTGCTATTATAGCGTATCACGAAATTTGCCGTCAGAGAAAAACGATTTCATACTACAGAGAAACGGTGAAAGACTGCGGCGATAAAGTCACAGTATTTCTGGGAAGGAAGTCTTCGTAAGCGCTCTAGTAGCTATAGTTACTTGTGAAGTGATTCGGCTGTTTTATTGACGCCCGTGCAACCGGCGCAGCAGACTTAAGACCACTCGTGCGTGAAAACACGCACGACACAATTAACCGCAACTCACGGTGAACACTAGGAACTGAGCCGGATTTATATACATGTAGTGGCAACAACAGCCCTATATTTATTTCTATTACAAGTGAAATGCTTTTATCTTTGTTCGCCATAAGGTAGCAAACAATATGGAGAGAAATATAACTAAGAAACTAAGAAAAAGTAAAGATCAACATTGCACTCGAATTTTTCGAATCGTTTCTAGACAGGTCCACATTAACACTGGTTGGCAATAGGAAACCACAAACGTAATGTATAGTATGGACTTTGAGTTTTAGGCCCTATGTAGTATATTTATAAAAAATCTATTTGCAATGAAATCAAGGGACTGTAAATTTCTGTTCGACAAATTACTTACTTATGGTTAAGGTTAAAGGTTAAATCGCCGATAGTCAACAGGCTCTCTCACAGTTCTGTGACCGATGCGAGCGGTGCTCTGTGACCGATGCGAGCGGTGCTCATCTCCGTCTCCGATGAGCATACAATAATACAAAGATTCATTTCGACTTCAACGACTGCATGACAACATCTTCAGAATGTATGCGACCAATTTGTTTTTAAAATACCATTCGCCGCATGGCAGAAAGAACGTTTGCAATATTCTGCTAAACATTTCAAAATGGTTGATCTAATAATATTTCTGGTAAATCTCAGCGCGGTAAACAGATGCCAAATAGCAAACAGCGAGTTACAGAAAAAGCCAGTTACTGCAGCAAGTGCGCGGATCTCACAGAAACAAACGGGGGATTCAAGCAGTGCCCGCACACTCGCACAGTGACGCTCCGTTTCTTTGGACACCAAGTGTTACATACTTGCTGTAGAAGAACGAGCTTTATGAGTCGACGAGACTTTTTTACGAGCGCTAATCGGTGTCATTCAGTGAACGATCGCAACGTGGCGAGCCGTCCATTGATGTAAGTTGTAACGGTTGCAGTTCTAGATTAACTGCCTTACGCTGCACTCAGCATCAAGCTGTGGCGTGTAGAAACGTGGGTTTCACACCTCCGCGAAGTGTCGCGGAATCTGCATGTCTCGCATCATTTCTGCTCGAGCATTAAGGCGCGTACAAAGCGATGCAACTGAACTGAACTGACATGGTTTAGTTTTTGACGAACTGATCCACGGGCAAACAATAATGCATTACAGTAGGCACCGTCTAACGGCGCCGTTGGCTTACGTGACTACGCTCACGTACGCGTCAACCAATGACCAGTTGGCTCGCCCTGCTTGCTCATTGGTCACTTTGTCAAAAACTAAACCGTGTCAGTTCACATCAGTTACGCCACTCTGTGCGCGCCTTTAATATCAGCTGAGGACGCAGCCCAGACGCTGGCCGGTCGCCACGCGATGACGTATCTCATTTACTTACTTAGCTCCACCCACCGCCACCCGTCACAGTCGCTATAACCAGCATTCCCAGACAATCCAGGCATCAAAGAAAACCCACATACACGCCCGGTGACGTGCAAAATGACACATAGTCACTCACGCCCCGGCGGACGTTCACAGTGATTTCTATTTTACATGTTTTGATTTAAAAGCTCGCCGTATGAAACAGACGGACGGACGTAATGCGGCCTATAGGAGGGCCGCAAAAAAAACGTAGAACAAATGATAATGTAAAAAACAAAGTTAGGGTCAAAATCAAGGTCAAGGTCAAAATATAACTGACCTGAGTTGTCGCAGCAGACTCGTATGATAAGCCGCATGTTGTTATAGAAGCAGGCTCCGAGGTCTTTCGACGACAGTTCGTCTCTTCGTCCGCTTGATGTTGCTAGACACACGTATTAGATCAACTCTATTCAGTGATTCGCAAAAACGGGAAAATTGGTTCAAAAAAGCCTCATAGGTTAGTAAAAAGTCTACAAAAATACCCTCAAAAAGTTCAAATTTTAGCCTTTAATGTTTTTAAATAATATTTTTGAGTAGTTTTGCCGTTATGATAAATCAAATTTTAGTTTATACTGGTTTACTTTAATCCTAATTTTTGAGTTCTGACGTCAACAAAAATGATGTGACATGTAGAAAGGTGTACGGAATGTTATTCCATAGTCTTAAAACTTTGCGTCCCCTCTTGTTTATACGCTAAAGCCTAAAAACATTTTTAAAAACTTCAAAAAAATCTCAAAACCTTTAAATAAACCTAAAAACTTTAAAAAAACTCTTTTTAAAAATCATATGGCTTTCCACGCCTGAAGATTAGTATTTATAAACTGGTACAGTTACAACACGTATTTGGATTTGGCATCAGACAGTCAATCAGTCCACTGAAATACACGATTTATATAGCAACATCGCAAAAAAATCAGAGACATCTTCCTACACAGTCCTCTAAAATCTCCAGTACTCACTATACCAACCGCACAAAATGAATAGCAATTTCTGACGAAAAAATGATATAATATTTCTCTCTTAACCAGAGGCCTAGCTAATTTCTTATTAATAAATGCAACTCCGTACTGTGCCTATTGTTACAGACGAAGAACCCTTGGCTCATGGTAGTGAAAAAAATTAACAATTTTTTAAAATTGCAAATTAACATTTTTTTCAATTATTAAAAACTAGAATTAAAAAATTAACAAACAGAACAGTCACACTCGTCACAAAGCGTCGAGCTGTAGATGGCCTCGTCTACACGTGACCTTGACCTCTGACTTTTTGAAACCTATTCAACTTCTCTGAAAATGAATCTTTTCCCGATGCACCCAAACGATGTCAACAACATGTCGAAGTGATCGACTCACTGATATAATAGTAAGTGGAGCCGGGCACAAACTCGGCTGCGTTCGGAATGGCTTGGAACTCTTCGAAGAGAATCGTGAAGCGCTTTCTACGTAGCGGGTTGCTGCAGTTGACGACCATGTGCGCGCGCCGGTCGGCGAATATGTGACAGTTCTCGTACTCTTGCCGGCTCACCTGACGTTTACATGTTAACATTCATTGACATAACCAATGCAAAACTAGTACCAAAGTAGTTCAAGAAAACGCGAAATCACTCAATCGCTTTCATTTTTATTCGCTGAATGGCAAATAAAAACAACAATTTGCAATTGCATGCTCTAACCGGAGGTTTGATTTTCAAATGTCCCCTTCCTCTGAACGTTCAGAGACTCCTAATCTGACACATTGCGTCAGTGAACCCCACAAGCGTACCTGTCAAATGGCATCCAAATCCGTCAAACAGTTTAAAAATAAGCATGAATGTGACTTAGAGACACAGTGGCGTAGCCAGAATCTAGTTGTAGTGGGGGCACTTAAGAAGTGGGGTATAAGGAGGGGTGTCGCCTCCTCACGGAAAAGGGGTCTGAAGAGGGGGTACAGCAGCCCCTCCCCAGAAAATTTTCGTTTTCGCGTGAAAATCACGTGTTTTGGTGCATTTTTGGCACAATTTGAGTGACAGAGTAAGCTCCTAAGGGGCACGTGCCCCAGTGCCCCCTATGATTACGCCAGTGTAGAGACAACACACAGACAGACCGTGCGGCATGCTACAGAGAAATGTGTAGCGATATGCGGAATTGCTTGCGCCAAAGCGATTCCGTGTATATAAAACGAGATGTCAAAATGACTTACGTGATTTAAAATCTGAAAAAAAATTCTTAACTCCAAAAATTATTCCATGAGTTGTCTTTTGGGGACTCGACCTAACACTGTTGTAACTCCGGAAAAGTAACGGATCAAACAAAAATCGAATAACCGACAGTAAGTTACAGTACAGTACAGTAGTAACCTTACAGAAAACACGTAATTATACCTGATAAACTACGTAAAATTCTTGTTTGGTTTCGTTGAACTCAAACGGCGTGTACGGACAAATGAAGTCGATTTCGTCGTATAAGTTCACTTCAATGATATGATTATTCCGACTCGTTTTAAATCTAAAATCACAACCGCTCAACGCTAAAACAACAGTCAGAATTCATTGTTTCTGAGACATGTTATAAGTTACAGACGATTACAATACGCCAGGCCAAGACACAACAAGTTTCTTACGCGATGTAGTGTTGAAGTTATAATGAAGGGCAAGCTACAATAAATTTTTAATTAACATTTGAAGTGTCAATAAAGAGTTGGGTCTCTCAGATATTCGTTGACGTCACCAGCTGTGGGGCACTAGGGCACGTCACCCCCACTGCAACTTCCAAGTTTTTAATTTTCGGGTCACTTCAGAGCCGCACAATGGCTAAAAATTCAATGCCATGTGGTTGCCTGCCCAGTGAAAAGACAGTATAACTTATTCTGCGTATAAGCTTTGTCACTGTCCATCGCAACAATTTCACATTTTTTTGTGTCACCTTTTAATTTGTACCTGTATAACCAAATCCTGGCGACATCATTGCAGAATGTAGATACTGATAGACAATTCTTTGGGTGAAACCCGCTTTTCCCCGAGCTGGTTATGCTGGTTATGGATCTACATAAGATGTCATCCAGGCGCTGACAGTCAGTCAGTTAGCCAGTACAGTTAGCCATTAACCACAGGAGTGAATACTCGCAATGACACCGTTAACTACCGTTCCATCAAGCAGTAGCCTAAGCACATCACACATGATCACAGGGGCATGCAGATAGACTACACGGTTGTAGTGCTTCGGTCTGTGGGATTCTCGGGCGGTCGGTCGGTCGTTTTATTGGGTGTTAAGCGAAGTCGTAAAAACATTCAGCGACCACCGCCGTTCTAAGCCTGTCGTCCCGTCGACCGCCGACCGTTGACCACAAATGGGTTTTTCGCGGAGGGTCAAATTTGATGACCGCCGGCTGGCCGGCCCGCACGCAGGCCCGGCGTTTAATTCTCGGTGCAGAACTTTGGCCGACGACGTTGCTTGCTGTGCCAGGAATGCCCGGGATCCGACTGCACGGGGTGGACAACAAAACCCCCTACCAGGCTACCACCACAACTCCCCACTGACGACACACGTGCTGTCAAAAAAGCAAATCAGTATTGGCAGCCGTCACTCTGAAGTTGAGCTGGAAGCACGTTTAGTTTCATCTACAGCATTCGAAATGGAATCCGAACGCCATGGGATGCAAGGATCGGGAAAAAACTTCTAGTGTAGAGCGTAGACCCTAATATGATGCCCGTGCGAAGGAACGGAACGTGGCGTACAAGAGAAAGGTTTCGTCGAAAGGGAAAAAAGTTGTCGTGGGTTTTTTTGTACCTTCTGTGGCAGCGTGCAAATCCACCCGTGTTTCAGCTACCCCTGTGTCCTCAAGATTATTGTCCGGCCATTCTCGCCACCGGCGGCGACTGCGCTTTTGAAGTCTGCTTCCTGCGGCGCAGCACGTGTTTAAGCACTGGTATTAATGTTCGCGGATCCACTGTAATAAAAGCCGCTGGACACGCAGTAGGCCCACTAGAAACGTGACAGTATAGGTGTACGCGTAAAAATCCAGCATGTACAGGATAGGCTAAAAGTGCCACCACCCTTTTGCTATTTGAGCTCCTCTCGTGTTAGCTGCAGTATAATTGCAATTTTTGTTTACTTATGTATAGGCTTACTACTTCTGATTTAATGTTGCTGTCTTTCGTCTATCAGGTTGGTGTGAACAAGTGTTGTTTTTTTGTGCGAAAAATTGTAATTCTGCCACGATTGATGGATTAACTAACAATGAACGCTGTTTGAAAATGATAAGGCCTACAGAAGTAGACCACTAGGCCTAAACAAAAATTTCGAATAAAATGCATCTAACAAAAGAGAAAACAGAAATACCAAAACAGTGTCATTTTCGGCGCATCCTATAGGTCGTACATTAAGTCAGTTCGGACGTCGACGAATAAAAATAACTTCGTCACGATGTGCGCGCTCACTGTAGGCATGTCTGTAGCCTATGACAGCACTATGAGTGCATTGAACTGCTATTGATCTTTAGGCCTATACGATTGCTCTGCAAGGCCAACTGACGTACAGTACATATACGCGCGTTAATCATTTATCGTGACATGCCAACAATCAGCATCTGCAGGATTCAATCTCAAAATCTTTACTGTTAGCTATCGAGATGCACTGGACAGACTCCGTGTTCGTTTGAATAGTATCTTGTTTGTAAAACATGTTGGCATAAGCCTATTTAGCGGCGTCTTGGTTTAACAAGAAATCTGAGCTAATGCTCATGAGACGCGTGAAAGCCTATCAGTTTTTGATCGCAAACTGTCAGTCTATCTCCAGCCATTTCATCGCAGTTCATTCTTGGAGTGTGCGCTGCAACCGAAAATCGCAAAAATCACTAAAACACCTTTTTTGGAAGTTCAGGGTCTTTCAAAGTCATCGATGCTGATACGACTAAAAAGCTCGTCACTAGTGCTTGTTGTGATAAGCAGCATGTCCATGGTGATCTGCAACCGTTTTCACGAAAGACTGGACAACAACGGTAATATAACGACTTTTACGAGGGTACCGTTATTTGATGCCCTCGTGCGCAGGTTTCCTTAAATCAAGAAAATCGAAACTTGGACTATCAAAATCTATGTTCATTGCTGAAAATTTCATATGCAGCTTGTCCATGTCTATTTCAATTGATTTCTGCGCAATTCGCTCTTGAAATGTGTCTCGTAGCCCGAAATCGCCAAAAACTTCATCAAAAACCCCTATTTTAGCGTTTAAGGTTATCCAAGGTCATTGAATTCGATGGCAATCGAGAGCCAGTGTACAACTTCCTATTAGTGACTAATAGTAACCTAGGCCTTATCTCGCATCGTTACTGAGATAGGCCTACAGCGACTTATTGACTAAAAATCGCCAATTTTTCCTACCCCCTCTCATTTAGCGCCCTCGTTTGGGGTGGCTCCTTTCGAATTAATGGAAAAGCTTTACGGTTCCTAAAACTAGAGTCTTCCAGGCAGCCGATGGTGAAGACTTGGTGATCCTAGCTTGCACCGTTTTTGACTGATTTACCCGTGTGACAGACAGACAGACAGACGGACGGACAGACAGAATTGCGACGGTTGAAACGCGCTAAAACAGTAGCTGCTTTCGCGCGTAAAAAGTAGGCTTAATGGAAAAAGCAAAAATCAGGAATCTTCGACAGACAGTTGCAAATTTCCGACATGGGAGATTGTTTCAATTTCAATTTCGGGGCAAATTTTAGCCCAGAGTGAAAATTTTCAGCCCAACGTTTTGCAGTAAATTTTTCGATAAGAAAATTTTCCTACAGAATAGAATGTAAGAAAAGGCAATTGCCCATTCCCTGTTCGCAGTGACGGAACCAAAATGTTAGAATAGGGGCGGCAAAAAGATAAGAGGTGAGTTCTGAGAAAAATTTTTAATTATTTTATGCAAAAATAATGCACTTTTGTGCAAAACTTTCACGTGCTTGTAAGATGGTTCCAGTCAATAACAGAGCGGTCACCCCTTGCCTGCCCCCTGAATCCGCCAATGCTTGTTCTCACGCCCCGTACCACGGCGCCACTGGCCTATTTTAAAAGCAACACACGCAAATTTAATTACACATAACATAACATAAAATTTTTTACATGTGATAAAAAACCATAATTTTGGAGGAACTTAGGGGCAAACGTTTTTTTCAAATTTGGAAAACCCATAATCTCCTCTGTTGAAAATTTGCAGCTGTCTGTCGAAAAATTACAACTTTTCTGCCCCATATTTTTTTACCCAAGACGCCGCTACATCTCCTGCAGCCAACGTCCTTTTCTTTGAAACTTATTCCAGCGGTCCGCCACACGATCTGAGAAAATGAACTTCCGTAGATCGAAGCGACACCTTTGCTTATCGATCTTCCACGAATGACCTCGCGTTGCCTTTTGTTTCACAACTTCAACAAAATTATCTCATGGAATGGCGGAAAGACCGGGTCTAATAAATGCAGCTACTGTTATGACGATGATTATTAATAACCGTTCGTAACTGTTACTCACAGTGGATTAGAGGCGTTCCAGTAGACGGGAGCGAGTGCGACGGCGTCGACGACCGCAGTGCAGAAGCTCATCAGGACGACGGAAAAGGCGATGATGACGGCAGCAGCTCCCAGTGCCTGACAGCAGCAGCAGCAGCAGCACTGACCGGAGTAGTAAGACTTGGGTGGCGCAGATGTCATCCGGTGCATCGTTGATCAATCGACTGACAGTGAAAGACTGGACACCAACCAGAGCAAGCGGTCGCGTCCGCCAGTAGCAGCGAACGTACTACCGCAGTGATGGGCAAATTATCGCAATCGGGATTCGATTTGAAAATCGTTATTCACGTTCACCGGTTAAGAAATTAAAGAACAGCGGTGAAAAACAAGAAAAAAGAAAAAAATTAACTTGTTAATTAAATCATACGCACATCAAAATAATACGAAATAGGTTTACGTCGGACACAATCTTCGTACAATGCAAGGCATCAGTCACATGACAATCGAAATCTTAACTAAGTATTAAGCTCAAACTGACAAAGGGTTAGGCCCCTATTTATTTTATTTAAAGCAACATTTCTATCCAACGCAACGGAATAACGCAACTGACGTATCTGACGCAACGACTGCTTATATAGATTCCTTCGATTTTACTGCTCCATCAGCTGCGTTTGTTGCATTTTTGCTGGCGTTCGTTGCATTTTTCGTACTTTCTTCCTTCAGACTCCGCTAGCCGAATAATGCTGAGTTAAACAACAATGAGTGACTGACAGTGACGGCTTCTGATGAACAACTGTTTTAAATTCTATATGTAGAATTTGATGTTTTCAAGCCCATGTAAGCCTACATTAATTACACCAATCAACTTCAGAACTAAAAATTTACACTGACTAAACATATTTTGTGATTAAAATATTTGGGATTTAATTGAAGATTCGTTTTCAAAAAAATTTTAAATTTAAAGAAAGATGATATTATGAGATTTGGCCCAGAGACCTTAATCACTTGAAAGATTATTTTGACCTATCATTATTAAAACTGAGATTTGCTCATCACTGACGTACTCGTGGTTACCAGTCAATGCAGTCACTCGGTGCGTTGCTGCTGCTCGAGTGTAATAGCGCGGGGACTGGCGTCGATCACACGGTTATGACCAACGTCAGTTTTTACACGGCGTCAGCACAGCCTACGCAGATCCTTTGTCTTAGCTATGGCAAAGGCGTCCGTCTGACTGTTTGTCTGTCTGTCTGTCTCAGGCTGATTTGGTGTCAAAATAAACGACGCAAGCTGGAATCGCGAAATTTTCTCTATCAGCTCTTTGAAAGACTGGTCTTTTCATCGTTGTTGTTGTTGTTGTAGTTGTTGCTGTTGTGGTGGTAGTCCAGCAGCTCTTCTTTTCTCATCAGATTCATCAGTGATCTAGGCTGTTGACATCAGCCACCGCGTCCGAGTCGTACAATGAATCTTGGACTGTAAGTTGAGTCGCATGTACATGGCGGTGGTCTGGATCAGATGTCTTTTTAAACTGTCATCGATCCAGGTCGCACTATGAACAATCACTACATGTTTGTCGGTCGCTGATCTTCTGAAGCAGTTGTCCCAGTCCAATTCCAGTCCATGACATGATGTTGCTGAGTCAGGTTGTCTTCGGTCCGTCACGTCTTCTCGTTCACCATCTTTCTGCATATGACCAAAGGGCCAAAGTAATTCAGTTCCGGTAAAATTTCTGCTTTTCAAAATGTCGACACAGCTGCACTAGTGTAGTCTACAAAGAAACAATGTTTTATTTGCGGCCCTTTTCTGATAACGCTGATGACGAATACAATGTCACTGCTAGATACTGTAACCAAGCCAGTGCCCATACCGTCACTCGTGACAATTACGCTAATCCCCAGTGAGACATCACTCGACAAATTGTAGCGGAATTACCACTAGGACGTCGGCACGTGCTGCTGCAGTCAGTGCAGTTAGCGGTCAGCCGGCTTAGAGTCAACTTGGTCAAGAGTCGTTGTACAGAACCAGATCACGATCAGTTATGCCTTGACAGTTGCGAAACGACAGGGCCAGATTAAGGTTATTTGGGAGGCTATAGAATAGGCTAGAAGTGATGGCCCATGGGGCTCTTTCCTTTTCTACTCTTTTCCTCTTTCCATCTCCTATTCTCCCTTCACGTCTCTTCCTCTTCTTTTCTCCTGCTTTCACCTTCCTGGGGCCCACCGCCCACCTCTTAAATCCAACGACAGGCTCTGGGGGATCGCTGTAAGGTACTCCAGCAAGTCGGGGCTCGAGCTAGCTGGCCGCCAAACTTTGTTTTTGTGGTGCATTCTGGGCTGAAATAGCGGTAGCGCTCCTGGTCACAGCAATTATTGTATATCAAAGATTCAGTGAATTCGCTGCGTGAATTGGGGCCCCTGAAAATTGAAGACCATAGGCTGCAGTGTCGTGTATAATGCTCAATTAGGCGCACTTCAAAATGATCCATCTACCTTATTCCTTGAAAGAAGTACTGACCTACCGTAAGCTACCAAGTAGCACAATACCCTTAACAGCTTAATTAGAACATGATCATTAGTTCATTAGCGAAAGCAGAAACCCAGTTTTTCACCTGACTTAAAAAGCAAAAATTCTGATGAGTTTTCACATAGGCCTAGTTTAATCGAAACCACACGGAGTTGTTTCTTTGGTTAAAAAACCGCCATAACACATCTCCTTTCACTAGTCGTGACATCACAGTTAAAGTAAGTAAATATAAAATATAAAATCTGCTGTTATTGTCCAGCTGTGAAGATAGGCATTACGCATCTTGCCAATCCGGTCCGTCCATCTGTGTGTCACACGCGGGGTCATAACCAAATGGTGCAGAAAAACTAAACCGGGCATGAACGTTCTCAGGGACAGGAGTAGGATAACTAGTGCAAATAAATTTCTGTTTAAAAGAACAAAGATCATGGCTATGGTTGGAGTTAGGGTTGCCCGGCTCCAGGCAGACGGCCACAAAATATGTCGGCACTGGGCCAAACATTTTCCTATTTTATCAGCAGCAGTTTTTTTTGCATATATATAGTGTCCACAAAAGTAACCCCCCAGACATCGTACAATAAAAAAGCAAACTTAAACAAATCTAAATAAAATTCCGTACACTTAATCCCCAATAAATTGCTGAAGCGATCACCAAATTTTGTTGAAAAATATCATTTCATAGCAGAGTTATTAATTGTTGAATATCGATTACAAAATATCTCCGTTGCCAAAATGGAGTTATATAAGCAAACCACAAAATCGCTCTGTACATTTGCATAACTCTAACAAACAACATCTGACTTTGGCAAAATTCTACGTCGACATAGAATCGTCTATTGTCATTTAAAGTGCAAACTTTTAGTTGAATCGGTCAACGCAAACAATAGTTACGGCGGCTTTTGTGAGGTCACCCGCACAACGTGAAGTGTCTAGTATTAAACAACTGCTTGTTCAATCCTGTCCACGGCTTGCTGAGAAATTTCATGATAAACTTTTTAGCACAATATCCTTAACAGCTTAATTAAAACAGGATCGTCTGCAGAAAGTACCATTTTGTTATTGTTTATGTTATTTTGATTGCGTCAGCAAACATCACTACCAAAGTACCAATCGAGCAACTGTAGTATGTAGTGCCATATTGGTAACGGAGGTATTTTGTAATCGATATTCAACAATTAATACTTATATTAAAAATAATATTTTTCAACAAAATTTAGTGATCGCTTCATCGGGATTAAGTGCACTAAATTTTATTTTTATTCGTCCAGATTTGACATTTCCATTGCACAATGCCTAGGAGGTTACTTTTCTTCCAGACACAGTGTAATTATTTCAAATCATGATTATTTTCACACCAGAAGTTCAATATGTATTAAAAATAAAAAAAAAATGCTAAAACGTTTATTTAAAAAAAGTATAAACGTCAGTTACAACTACATGTAATTTATGTTCCCAATTCTTCCAATATCCATCTTCGCTTCTCTTAACTACCAATGCTGAGAAATACAGCAACAGAAAAAAAGAAAAAATCCAATGAGAAAGTTTAATAAATCACAGCCATCAGCACATCTCAACCAGGACTACAAAGCCAATTTTATACAGCTCAACAAAGTCTTACACTGCCCTGACTAAAATTAAAAACTTGGTCCAAAAAGCTGCCTCCTAGTCGAGACATATGTGCATTATGCAGATAGGCCAAAGAGTGGTCCGAAAACAAGCTGCAGAGTTTTGAACAGAACTGCAACAAATATCGAACATCTGCATTTAACACAGTAGTGCATTGACGCAAATTAGGTGAGATGGTAAACGAGTGCACCTCACACAATTCTAGTCTCTCTGCCATTATTACGTCAAAAATTATCAAAGTTGTTAAATATTTGATAAAGTTCGAACAAAAACAGTCTTGCACAGTTTTTTTGAGACACTGCATGTTATATATGGCACAAATGCACAAGGCAACTAAGCAACAAACTCATCAATATAAATTCTGATTCACAGATTGGTGCACAAACATTTAAGGTCCAACAATGGCAGATCAGCAGTGCACAGGCCAGTCACATGACTCACATCGCACCAATCATTACATAAAACTGATATTAAAAGCTACAAAACACTTACTATGGCGACTGGTGACTAGTTACCGAATATTAATAAACTTAACAATGACACAATCGTGTATTAGTATTTCAGCCATGCTGGCACATCTGCCAATTAAATTGGATATTTATATGTGTTTCTGTCTGTTGGTCTCAAGTCAATGCATGTGTACCAATAATGCCTTAGAAAACTATGCCAGAAAGACTAACAACATTAAACCAACATTAACATAATCTGAGCTATGGCTGACAAAAATAACATGAAAAACAATGTATTACTCATGACTAAACAAAAAATTACAACATGCGACAACAATGCAGTTATGCACAACAGTGAATGCACAGTGCACAGTTATACAAACACAACGAGAATTGTTTCGGCGAATACTGATCCAGGTGACTAGTACAAATACTTTTTTTAAAAAATCATCACATAACGAACATTTCTTGCCAGTGAGTAAAAAATAATCAGCTGCATCAAAACAATAATAGTACTGATCAAGGCTGTAACCAGAAATTTTGCTTGGGTGGGACGACTTTCCTCGTCTCTCCTTCCTTTCTCGTTTCTTTCACTCCCTAACCATTCCCCAACTGTCCATCTCCTTTAAACCCATTAACCGCCCACCCCCTTTCAATGTAGGCCTGGTACTGACAAAAAAGGAAAAGGCATAAAACCATATTGACGCGTGTAACAAACTCACTCAAACTAACAAAAAGTGTGAAATAATGAACAAAATAACATCGTTGTGTATCTCCCGACTGTAACCAAACAATCTCTCATCACGCTGCAACAGGTATGCATAGCATCATAGTATGGGACTTTCTTATATGACAAAATATCATAATATAATATAACCATATGAAAACAAACTGATATTCATTCATGCAGAAACTAATATACACTCGCTAGCAAACAGTGACTAGTGATAAGTCAATACCAGGGTTAAAACACTCAGACACATACCCAAAGCAAGACCGTCACGGCGTCAAGCCTTCCATAGGCCAAATACTGCCCGTGGGTATTGTGCATATAAAAAACATACAAATAACCATGTGACCGTGACGCTGACCTATGATATTCAATGGGCCTCAAAAGATTTTCAAGGTGCTCTTGAGGCTCACTGAATATCAGGGGACATAAATTACCCGGATTTGAAACCAGCTACAGCAATGAACTAGAAAGCAGTCATAGCCCGCAGGTACCTCCGCCAAGGCAGTTATTCGCCAGGTGGCGTCACCATCTTCGGTTTTGCAGCGGTTCCTTTATGCCCCCTTTAATGCAATGGTAATGAAAATTTCAAAGTGATCCGGAATCCAGGATTCCTGCTGGATCACGCCCAAAATTGAATCACTGGTAGTTTGTGCCATGCCCGACATACCCTCAAAATTTCAGAAAGATCTGTCCTTTTTGAGTTATCTTGCTAACACATAGACAAACAAAAACCGGCAAAAACATTACCTCCTTGGCGGAGGTAATTATGGAATCCCAGAGTCTACTGCAAATCACTACTGCGTGTCCAGTCCATGGCACATTCAGAACATGCCACCCATCGGCCTTACAAAGCTTCATCATGGCTGGGCTGGATCACGTGTTAGAGGCAAGTAACGAAGTGTCCGAGTTGGCGCGGTGGTGTATAGCAGCCGTGCTGTTGACATTCGGCCACTCAGCCTGGCCAACCCTTCCCGATCCCGGCCTTTCATCAGTCCACGCTATCAAGTCATCACCATTTGCTTTTTCGACATCTGTGACTTGTTCCGGGTCACCAGCCAGCTGTGAGCTGCTGAAAAATCGTTGCGATGGTGTTACCGACCCATCGTCTATGTCTTCAGCTCCGGCGGCAGCCTCTGACTGGTTGTCGCCGGCAGTGCCGGACGCGCTCTGATTGGTCGACATGAAATGCTGCGTAACTGCAGGCTCCAGCTCAATGCTTGATGTGTCCAACGAGGCACCATCTGTACAACATTGATACAAGCACACTTTACGTCAGTGCTGCACAACCTTCTTGAGCCATGAGCCATAAACATGGTTCTGAAATACCGTGGCCCAAAGCAAAGCAGAATTCTATTATCATTCATGACAAAAACAACACAGATATATTGCACCCGACATATAGTGATGTGTCACTACCAGAAACTGGAAATATGCACCAAAAACAAATCCAAAAGCAAGTAAAACAGTAAATGAATAAGATGCAAGACTTTATATATCATATTTTAGTGTTTTTTCCAGCAATTTTGTGGGCTGCAGAGCAAACCGTCATGGGACGAATGTGGCCTGCAAGCCAGAGGCTGTGCATTTTCTACATGTGGACAGCATCTAAGAGTGCTTATTCTAACAACTGAAAACCTATAAATACCTCAAAACCCATAACGTTTGGCCACTGGTTCAACCCACGAAAACAATAAAATCCACCAGCTTGGGCCCTTCCAAAATAGCCCATGTATTTCCAACCTGAAACAAAAGCAACAAAACGAACCTCGAAGCTGTTGCCTTTTGCTGGGGAGCAGAAAGATGACAGAGATAGCCATGAGTAGATGCCAGGCGCTGTGAGTATATGGATAGTTGGACTCGGTCTCGGCGAATGCAAAGATGCACATGCCGACAGCGGCCAGGACGATGCCGGGCGCCAGGAAGGCAAAGCGACGACGAGGCGGATAACAGTGGTGTGTGCGATAGCACATTCGTGCCTGAACATATTAGACACACATTAGAGGTGAACCGGAATGAGTTTTACTCATTCACATTCCCACACATTTCCATGACAACACCTCATTCCAATTCCTATTTACTCACGACACCATTATTTTCCATTCCTCCGAATTCCAGGGTTCCCACTCTCTTACTGACAAAAAATCCATGACTTTCCAGGACCCCATGAAATATTTTCCAGGACCTTTTTGAAGCCCACGAATGTTTAAATATAACATATTGGCACCACAAATTCAAAAGTAGGGGACTACTAATAATCTGTAAGCACAGTGAGCAGAAAAAAAATGATTTCTGTTTCAGCCTGTAAAAAATGAATGATTTTCAATAATATTTTTCCAGGACTTTCCAGGTACTGGAATTTTCAAGTAAAAAATCCAGGTCTTTCCAGGAAGTGTGGAAACCCTGGGATTCCCAATTCCCATCCATATGTACTATTAAAGGCTGACAAATATATACAAGCTTACTAAGACACACGTATGGGACAAACAGATGGACACAGCCACAGACTGACAATAAGGGTTGCTTACAGCTTGCAGTAATGCATGCAAGCCAACAGACAGACAGATGGGCAAAACATGGATTAAGGCCTATCAATAGCAATGACATCGAAGCAGTGAAAATATCGTCAGAAAGTGTATAATCACTCACTCACCCATGAGATGAGAACGATGATGACTCCAACAATGATGGGAACAATGTTGGTGGCAATGCTGCGAGCATCCATGTGCACAGGCATCAGCAGCGCGAACAGACCGGTGATGAATACAGTGTAGCGCAGACTGCGGTTCATCTTAGCGACGGCAAGCAGAGTCACCCAGAACGACAGGATTGAACAGAGGAAGTCGCAGAACTGGAGCGACCGGTACGGAGCAACACAAACGTAATACTTGGACCATGTCGTCATGTCACACCAGTGGTACAGCTGCAAGACATATTTAATAAATCAACTAACGAATTAATCATCATCGCAACAAATAAATAAATAAATCTGTTATTCTAACCACACTAACAGTAACTCCTCAAATATTTTCCTGATGCAAAATAACAGCACAATATCACTGCTCAAAATGTTTCAGTTATCCATATCAAGCATACCATACTAACAGCACAGAAAAGAAATAAATGTATTGCAGCATAATACTGCAGTGAAATGCACCAAAAATACACATTCTAAGATAAAAATACACATTCGGAAATACTATGCTAGTGTTCAGTAATTACTATTATTCCAAATGTGAGTTCACAACAAACAGCCATGGGCAGGTAAACCATCTCGGCATATAATCAACCACCAAGGTCAACTCAGCCTTCCATCCCTCTGGGGTAAGTAAACTGAGTACTGGCCTGCCCACCTGGAGTTAAAGTGGGACATGTTCACATGTGTCGGGTGGCAGGTTAGAGACTGTGTGATTCCATATGGCAGATGATGCTCCATAGCTCTGATGAGATGAGTTCCCACAAAGAGCTATACCACCCTTCAACCTTTTTCTTAAAAACGATCAACTGAATCCAATAAACAAGTGACTGACTGTGGAGAAGAGCATGTTGGCGAGGTAAGCCACAGCCTCCACAAAGTACCATCTCCAGCAGGCTACGATGATCGCAGGGATGAAACCCAGATTGCTCAGCGTCAGCAGAGCTGTGTACAGCTTCTGCATGGCTTCACTTGGAGCCCTGCTGTCATCCTCACATGAGTAGCCTCGGTAACCTATCACACATATGCACGACTGATTCAGCGATAGTCTCTAAGGTAAAGATAAAGGTGCCATACCCCACAGGGGTGCAGGCAGAGTGCTCATCTCCCTGTCTTAGGTCTTTAAGCCCATAGGTGGATAGTCCACTGAGTCTGTGATGCATGGCCTGTGCGACGCCAGACCTATGGTTACCTTCCCAGCCTCGGGGCATCACTGCCCTTGACCGGTACCAAATTATACTGCTTGGTGAAAAGAGGCACATGTGTGAACAACTTGCCCAAGGTCGTTACCTGGCAGTGCCTCGACTCGGAGTGGATCCAGGGACCTTTTGGTCAGGCATGTTACCATTACATTACCAAGCCACACTGACAGTTTCTGCTCCTTATTAAAAGACGCAAGTTATTCACGCAACATGAGAATTTTGGGCAGAGTTGCAGAATTTGCCCATTTTGACAGAATTCACTATTGTCCAATGATTTGTTAATTTCCCAATTCAAATCCAAGATTTGCAAAGTCTTCTGACAGCACTGCCAATATGCTTAAAGCAACTGACTACTTCAGCAATCAGCAAAACTCCACCACAGCACAAAATATATATTCCCACCACTGACAGGGTATAGCCTAATCGATGATTACTAAACATTCGAGGCACTGAGTGACAGACACTTTAAATAACCCCATAAAATCCAAAATGTGCTTAATAAATAAGGCACCATACAATTGGAAAAAATAACCACACTAAGACGTGAAGTATGATAAACTAGCCTGAAGAATGTGGCAAATTTTCCAGCTTATGCATAAACTGGCTAATATACACTGTGTCCAGTAAAAAAACTGACCCCCTAGACATCGTGCAATAAAAGTGTCAATTCTGAATGAAGATGAATAAAGTTTTGTGTGCTTAATCGCCAATAAATTCCTGAAGCGATTTCCAAATTTCATTGAAAAATATTAGTTCTTAAAAAATTATCAAATGTTGAATATCGATAACAAAAATATCTTTGTTACCAACATGGCTGTTACATACTGCAGTCTTTCAAGTGGAAATGACATTTGTTGATGCAATCGAAAATAACGTAAACAATAACAAAATGGTGTTTTCTGCAGATGATCATGTTGTAATTACACTGCTTAGACAAAAGAAAAAGCATGGTGCTAAAAAATTATCGCGAAATTTTCCAGTAAGCCATGGACACTGTCAGGATTAAACAAACGGTTGCCTAATGCTGGACACTTCACCTTTTGAGGTGACCTCACGAAAGCCGCTGTAACTGTTGTTTGCATAAATAGATTTAACTGAAATTTAGTAGTTTGACTGCCATTAGATGATGCATTGTTGATGTAATATTTTGCCAGAATCAGATGTTGTTTGTTAAAGTTACACAAATGTACATAAAGGTTTATTATGTAACACCATAGTGGTAATGGAGATATTTTGTTATCGATATTCAACAATTAATAATTTTGGTAAGAAATAATTTTTCCAACGCAATTTGGCAGTCGCTTCAGGAATGTATTGGGGATTAAGTGTACAAAACTTTATTCAAATTCATTCAGATTTGACATTTTTATTGCATAACGTCTAGGGAGTCAGTTTTTTGCCATTCACAATAGTGACACAAATATAATATACCAGCAATGCATCTGCAAGCTGTGAACGAGTAAACGCCCTTAGTGTAGGCAAGACAAAAGCCACCATTTTCACAACCGTCGTTGATACACGAAGTAATGGCTATGTTCAGAGACAGGCCGAGAAGACCTTCGCATTTCGCAACACGCCTGCCAAACACAGCACTGGCATTGTGTGTGGCAATCAACATAAAATTTGGTTGGAGCTAAACTAAAAATAGGAAAGTCCATTATAACAAACGGCCATTTAAAATTCCAAACAGATCACATTATAAGTCTTGCCTTTCCACCCTGTCTGTCCATAAGTCTCCAAACTTGAAATATCATAATTGTTTAGCTCGTCCCCAGAGCCAGGGTAACTGCCATAAAATCTGGGGTGCTAATTTACAGTTCAAAAACTCAGCTGCACAGTCAGTACCATAACCTGGAAATCTCTCGGCTGCAAGCAACACCTGGAGCTCGGCAATAATTTATGTTTGTTGCAGCACTGCTGTATTTCAGTTCAAAAATGACACCACTAAAAATCAAAGAAAAAACTATACAATATTAATTATTCTTACTGATCAATAGTCATAAAAAGTCCATATATGCATATGAGGCATATCCACGAGAAAACAACACAGTAAATTATTACATTATTACTCTTACTATCATTAATGCATACTATTAATAGTATGAATATAATTATTATAAAGCATACGAGGCAGATCGGTTGAGACAGTTAGGCTGAAAAGCAATGAACCACGGTCCGGGCTGTGGATAGAGAAAGAATTTAGTGAGTGACGTGAAATTGGCAGAAAGCTCATCACTAGTAGCAACGGAGGATGAACAGATGAGACGTGAACTGTGTGGGGACGGAAGTGAGCCGGACTGAATGCAAACCTTCACAGACAACGAGTAATCAACTACCGAACCGTTCTGTACACGAAAACACACACAATCACACAAGCAGCATTTTTCATCATCTAACAGGCAGCACTGGACTCTGCATACAGCAAATACTGGAGACACTGAGCTCGTGAAATAACTTTTGATGTAGCCAAACTTATATGATCACAGTACATCAACAAACGGACAGACAAACAATGTAACACACTGGCATTAACTGCCTATGCAATAACACACACAGTGCTGGTGAAATACGGGTTTTTCAACCACGGCAAGAAAAAAGAAACCAGGATAAAAACTTCCAGAATGCACTGTCATCATTGTCATGTCAATTAGCACATTTTGTGGGAACCCTGAAAAATTCGTCTTTGCAGAACAAAAGATATAAACAGAACCTGGAGGTGTAACATAAAGTAAATGAAAAAAAGTACTGACTACAATGTCATGTCCACCTGTATTGGGTGGCAAGTAAACTGCATGATTTCATATGGCAGGTAACACTTTTTAGCTATGCTATGGGTTTCCCATAATGAGCTATACATCCCTTTAACCACTTTTAACCTTCAATACTGATACCTACACGATGGTACTGTCTAGACTTGATGCCAACACGCAGCGTGCCACCGGTGTCCTTAAGTGGGTTGATGTCAAACCGAGAGAGATAAACATCACCATCGTCAACGACGTAGAAGACATGAAACTTTGCATTGAAGGCAATCGAAGGATTCTCTTCACGCAGCATCAATGCAACGTTGCTCCTGGTAATGTCTACGACACAAGTAAGTCAGTAATAGAGTTTCCAAATCAAGTACAGTAATTAAAACCAAACATTGCTAGCATAAACTAGAAGAACTACAAGTATAAGAAATTTTAAGATTACAAGGCAATGACAGTAAGAGATAAAAAGTAACAACAATTCTAGACCCAAAGAACACTTCCCTGAAATCACCCTACTTCATACCTGAATAAAACGCCCATTAAATGTACAATACAACCATCGTGGTATAACGTATTTTTTGTGCAATTCAAATGCATCGCTGGGCAACTTAAAAGAGTGCAGCCCCTAGAAACTAAAGTGAATGTAATCACAGACCTTGATCATCATCTTGGTCGTCTGTCGAGTCAACATTTGTGGTCGAGTTCACAACGCTTGGATAACTTCCAGTTAATAACCTTGTCATATTAGCCATGTGTGCTGATATGTTGTCGGCTGCAGTAATGTTGACCGGTAGCTGGGATGTTACGCCACACATTGAGATGTTGTGACAACCTTTCGTTGTATGACCAACTGCGCAAGTATATCATACAATAGAATGTTCTAACCAGAGCTGTCAAATTAATGCATTAACTTGATGCATTAATGCATTAGCATTAAGAAAATTAACACATGTTAAAAAAATTAATGCACATACATAAATTCGCTAAATTCTGTAAAGCAGGACGTCCAATATTCCATCATACTGCAGTCATTTGATGATACTAAATAATATTCAAGTAATACGGTACTGCAACACAGCCAAGAGTTCATCGGTCATCATTCCAGTCACGTTCTCGATGTAGTCTACCTACATCTTCATCAATATAATGATGCATTAATGAATGCATTCATCAAAAAACTGACGCATGCACTAAAGCCGTTAGAAAATTAATGCCTCAACAGCACTAGTTTTAATGCTTGCCATGTAAAACTAACTGTAAATGACTAAAAGTAAGTAACAGAGTAAAAAATATCCAAAGACAAAAGTCTGACACTTGCTAAAAGTTGTTATAGTGCTTCTTACATGAGTCAGACAAGTTGTGACCAGAAGCACTTTCCAATCTTGGTAATGTACACGTGACCAAAAAAATGATTCAAAACCAAGAGTCCTAAAATAAAGTAAAGCACTGCTTACAAAAGAACGACAGTTGACGAAAATGTGGAATTCTTCTATAATAATTAATGACAATTAGGGATAGTAGAAAATCATGGAAACACAGAAATCAGAAGTCTGTGATTTTCGTCAAATGCCATGATTTTGCTAAAATGCCATGTTTTTAGGCAAAATGCTGTGATTTTGGGTTTTTTTTACAAAAATTTCCTGCTTTAAATCAGAATAAGTTGAAGTTTATGTTTTTAACATAAAAAATATTTATTCTTGCCTCTGCTACGAAAGCCCCATGTGCGTTGTTACTTTGTGGCTCAATATCTGAGAATGACGTCATCATAGAAATATGTATTTTAATGCTCCGCAGCAACAAAATTTCACAAATGAAACTCTCTACTGCATGTAGTGATGGTCGTCAATGCTAGATGTTGAGTTTTATAGACTGTATAATGGTGTTCGAGCTCGTGATTTAATGCCGTGTCTTTGCCATTATTTTGTTGTGATTTTTGCAATTTTCACAGAAGTTTGCCGCATTTTTTGCCATTTTGTACCGTGATTTTCTACTGTCCCTAATGATAATGCAAATGCAATCGGTTTAAAATAAATCTTTTTTGGATGTAACAAAGAAATACTCTGGCAGCCACTGCATAGGCAGACTTGAAGACAGAACTCTGAATATACAGCATACAACATCCAGCACACTAAGATACTTTACTAACCAGATGTTAAAACGTGAAGGTTGACGAGACTGGTCTCATTCAACCAGTTATTAACAGTCAGATAATGCCAGCTGTTAACTAGTGGAGAGACAAGCTCCATCTGACACTGGGAACTGCTGCCAGTCGTACTGCCACTGCTGCAGTTAGTCGACACCTGGTGTGTGGAATTACCATTGACATATGGCAGGCCAGTGCCACGAGCTGACATTAGAACACTATACGATGCCGATGAGTTTAACGTCACTATGTAAGCCTGCGTCGTACTTCCAATATAATACCTGCCGAAAACAACCACAACTTTCAAGGAATGGAAATCACTCCTACAAAGGCAGTTGCGGATGTTTGAAATGTTTTTTAAAGTTCGGTTATTAGTAACTCTGGTTTTCAGTTCGAAATCACTGTGGGTTTAGTTTCCTAAAAAATCTACAGTTTCAGTTCAGAATTGGTGTGGACGTGGTTTGTTTTTTAGCTACTGCTGCTAGAAATGGATTACTGGAAAACAACAGTGAACTAGCAAATTAACTTCTGAAAACGATTTGCACATGATTATTAAGTTTAAATGAAATCATACGTATATTGGCTTTGCACCTAGATGACAATGAATGCACTTCGCTTGAAGACTGCAATTCTTGTAGACAGCTGATCGGGTGGTTTTACAAATGCCACAGAAAACTGAACCCTGAGCGGAGTTGACAAAATGGCATTTTAATAACCGAATAAGCGCACTTTAGTTTTCAAACAAAATTAATGTATTTGTATGAAAAGTACCAAAGCTAGACAGAGTAGCAAAAACAGAGATGCAAAAACATGCAATTAATTGCTAAAAACTGTTAAAAATTAATAACGTTTTAATCATTAAATTTCAGACTAAAGTCAGATCACTAAGAATGCACTACAAAGCAGATACAACGACCATAAGTGATAACTACTTTATACAGAAAACATGACTGCATATAACAAACACTTAAGCTATACTACTGATAACAATGACCTATTGTTGTTTCAGTTTCGTGACAGCTGTTAGTAAGATAAATTAACTGAAATTAATGATTAATCATTCAGTTAATTTTTGAAAAGTTAACTATTACAAATTTTTCTAATTGCTACAAGCTCAAGTTAAAAATGAAAGCACTGTAGAAAACATGAAAACATGCCAAGACATACCGGAAGTAAGATAGTCCAGATGGCAACTTAACCGTGAGAGGAAAGTTGATGGCAATATCCACAACAGAAGACAGCACCATGGATGTAACATTTGACTGAATCAGATATAAACAATCTCTCTGAGCTACTGGTATCTGTATGCAAAGTCACAACAAGTACATCACAAATAACAAAATTGCACCATATTATTATTACTATTATTTTTTTTATTATTACACAAAATGTCAGACTTAACACGCTGTAAACAGGAAGCATTGAAGACCCAATACAATGTATAAAAGCATGCTATGTTGAGTAAAAATTAAAAGCTGCACGTCAGCTTCAAAATACATTGTTCTACATGATCAATATATACCCTGACACTTATAGAAAAAGCACAAGTTGACTTCATTCTTGAAAGATGAATACAAACAAAAATTATCTAATTACAACAATTTTAGTTCCCAGTTCCAAAATTCATTACCCAGTTCCAAATCTGGGTAACTGGTACCCATTTTTTTGCAATGATTACTGATGAAACCAATGAAAATCTTGTACTTGCAGCCTTAGTAGCAAAATTCAGTACTGCAAGGGAGATTCAACTTCAGTCATTTTCGTTGAAGGACTATATATACTTGGTATCAAAGACACATTATAGACGTTTTATATGAAAATCCTAACTATGTGGATAAATACTGGGTAATTAGATGTGTACATGTCACTTCACTGTCATTTTTCCATTACTTGCTTTATACACAGTGTTTCATAAAAAACCCTTTTTTATAATTCACTCAAATAATGAGCAATTTGCATGAAATTTTCACCAGTTGTAGCTGACTAAATACTAATTTGAAATGTTTTAACAAAACATGGCAGTTGATTAAATATTCTTTGCTAGTCGTGATGTAATGCTGACATTATAATGTGTCACAGGTACAAACAGGCTAATCCCAATTGGTGCTGCCAGTTGCTACCCTGCTTCAATGGTGAAAAATCTGGTTCGTTGGTGTCAAATATTTGAAGTTTCACAGTTGCAGCCACAAAAACGTGCAAAGCGATCAAATTTACGTGTCTGCGGAGATAGTTGGTCTTTCACATGTTCGAGCAAAACAGTGCGCTATCACACCAAGATGTGGAGTTTTTGGATCACAAGACACCCGATTTCATGTTTCCATGTTGCTCACTGCTGACACGATAAGCATTTTCTAGCGAACCAGATTATGTTCACCATCGAAGCAGGGTAGCAACTGACAGCACCAGTTGAGACTAGCAAGTTTGTACCTGTGACACATTATGACGTCAGCGTTACATCACGACTAGCAAAGAATATTTAATCAACTGCCATATTTTATTCAAATAATTCGAATTAGTATTTCTTCAGCTACAACTAGTAAAAATTTCATGTAAATTGCTCATAATTTGAGTAAATTATAAAAAACAAAAAGCGGTCCTTTTTTATGAAACATCGTGTAATTAAAAACAGGTCCGAGTACCCAGGTAATTGCAACTAAATACCCGATTCCTAAAATGGGTAATGCTGCAAATCACTACTATACTAACTAACTGTAAGGCATTTGTCATTTTTCCACAGTACCCACTTAGTGCAATCATCTTAAGCTGGAAATCTGTCACAGACAAAAAATTAGTTTTGTCCAAACCATAGACGTTCCCAATGCCACAATAGTAAAAAGTTAAATATGATAAAACTGTTTATATATCAGTCAAAATCAAAGACAATTGTTAGATAACACCAAAAAATATCAAAAAGATACAATTCGTTAAGATAACACGTACAAATGAATATGGCAAAGATTGGAAAGTAATACGTACATTGACTTCATTATCTAAAATAACATGCAAAAACTTAATTAAATTTACGATCCCATAACATTTCGGTTTCACTGCCTCCAAAACCACATCTGCGCAAGGCTATTTAAATACTTTCAATACCAGCAAAAAACTGAAGCAGCAAACTGACCACAATAGGTTCATCTCCTCCATCTTCCGCCAGGTAAGCCGCAGCAAACCATGTCCCATAGACTGGATTGTGAAGACGGAAGCACACGGCACTGCCCGATGTCGTAAAAAATGCCCGTATATATTCTGTATCCATCCTAGATATATGCTCCGGATAAGTCTGGTTACCTTGGTACAGTGCCAGTGGTATACTCCCAGGATTCAGGTATCTGCAATCAAGCAATTAGAAGAAGATTCCGCATAGACAGCTAGGTCCGTTGCGTGGAAGCTCATCCTCTTGGCAGCGCTTTGAGCCGGCGAGAGCAAAGCTGGCACGATGGTTTTACCTGCCTGAGGCAGCCACCCATCACAGTACTAAGCCCAATTAAGCTAGCATACAGCCGAGTCGGCCAAATGGCCAGCTCAAATTAAGCGCCTTTTAACCAACTGGGTCAGTATACTTGCAGTCCGGGCCACAGGGCCTACTGTTGTGCAAAACTTGCCGTTTTCTTCCCTAGCGATGGCCATGACCACCGCCAGTACTCATTTTACCATCCCACAGAGGGTAGAAGGCTGAGTCGACCCAGCTGGCAGGCTTCGCACTGAGATGGTTTACCTGCCCACAGGCAGTCACCCATCGCAGTACTAACCGGGCCCGGCGTAGAGTAACTTCATTTCATCCGAAATGCGTTACAAACTACGCCACGCCACCAACCAATCAAGCAATTAACAATCAATTAAAAATTCAAATTTAAAGAAAGACTAGTCATTAAGAAGCTCTAGTGTATTAAAAGTTCTACTACAGGTGGCTGTGAAAAAAAATTTTGAGCCTCAACATATTTTCACAACATTTTGCAACAACTATTTTCACAATCTATATCATGGTGGGCAAATAATTACTGTATGTAGGGTTTTCTTAACCTATGAAAGCTAAAGTCATGAACACTGAACAGCCATGTGGGTAATTGTGAACTGGACTGTGGGTAACTTGTGAACTGGACTTCAGTGTGGATTTAAGGGAAGGTGCATGATGCTTGCTCCCAGGCCCCTAAACATCAAGGACCTAACAAGTAACAAGTCACAATTTGAGTTAGCCTATGACAAACACAACTCTCAGATACTGACAACTGTAAAAAACTTTCTAAAAATTTAACTGATACCATTAAATACTGACACAACAATGTAACTGATTAGAATTTCCAAATTTTCTCACAAAAACAGGTAAAGGCTAAACTGTGTATGCATGCACAGTTACAAATGAGAAATCCATAAACACATCTGTGAGGGTTTTTAAGTGCGAAAGCAGCTACTGCTTTCAGTGCATCATAGCCATCGCAATTCTGTCCATCTGTCTGTCTGTCCGTCCATCCGTCCATCTGTACGTCTGTCACGCGGGTGAATCAGTCAAAAATGGTGCAAGATAGGATCACCAAATCTTCACCGTCGGGTGCATGGAAGACTCTAGTTTTAGGAATCGTAAAGTTTTTCCATAAGTTCGAAGGGGGTCACCCCGAACGAGAGTGCTAAATGAGAGGGGGTGGGCAAAATGTGCGCAAGTTAGAATTACCAAATCTTCACCATCGGCTGCCCGGAAGACTCTAGTTTCAGGAACTGTAAAGCTTTTCCACAAATTCGAAGAGGGTGACCCCAAACGAGGGCGCTAAATGAGAGGGGGTGGGCAAAATTTGCGATGTTTGGCCAATAAGTCGCTGTATCTCAGTAACGGTGCGAGATAGGGCCTACTATTAACTACTATTAATCGCTAATAGGAAGTCGTATACTGGTTCTCGATTGGCGCCGAATTCAATGACCTTGAATGACTTTGAATGCCAAAATAGGGGGTTTTATGGATTTTTTTGGCGATTTCGGGCTGCGACACAAATCATTCACAAAGTGGCGCCACGGTACTATCGTTACCGGTATGTGATCCAGATAGAGAATTTGGTATTTGTATATTAACTTAGCGTGAACAGTGAACACCCCAATTTTCAGCTAAACTACTGAACCAAAACTGCTATGGGCTTCTGCTATAGGCTTTCGCGCGTCTCGTGAGCATTAGCTCAAATTTCTTGTCATAAAATTGGATGCCATGGGGCCCCACTTTAGTAAATACAGATAGTATTGACCACACAATAACGAGTTGCGACCCACCAGGAGTCAAACTCACAACCTTTTGACCATAAGTCAAACATCCCAACCATTACGCCACCCGATCCAGCTATTGATTACTCACACGACAGTTTTCCTGATTGGACAGCTAGCCGAGTGCTGCTGGTTCCAGCTTTGGAAGCACCAGTGAACGGCTGCAGTAGATGGAGGAACTTCATAGAACATCATCCTCAGACTGCCCATGTTAGTGTACTCAAACACAGGCGAAGCCTCGAACAATGTGAACATGTATCTTCTACTAGCTACAAACATACAACAGAGTAACGGTACACACAGCAAGTTGAAAAAAACTTTCGTTTTTATAAAAAAAAACCAACCTGGTGGGTTTTTATTGTTTTTTTGAAAAGCTCAAATTGGACCTTAGCTAAAAGTCTGTTAGCTGCTTCATCCGAGTTTTTCTTGCTGCCAGAGCTCAGAATATCCAAATAATTGGAAATTCATAGGTTTAGAACTTCTGAGATGTTAAATGTTTCAAAAGCTTTAACCGGAAGAAAATATTTCATTATTACTGAAACAGAAAATAAGTAACATTCAGAGATGTTAACAAGACTCATGAAAATCGAGACTTGAGAAAAAATCTTGACCTCAAGAATTACATTTCTTGCCCATTGATGATTTTCAGAATAATACGATGCAACAAACAGGTTTTAGCATTCACCAGTGAGTCGTCAATGGTTGACAATTGTAATTAAGTCAAGCGAAATGAGCTGTGCTGGTGTTCCTGGTTAATTTAAACTCAGATAAGTGGTCGCCCTATGGCATCAGAAATCTGATTTTTGCGAGTGCCTGGACACTGGCCACACCCGTCCTTCCGTCAATGTCACCTGTCCTCCAATAGATACATTATCACATTGATGACTGTCTGGAGGATAACAGGGAAGATTATTAGAACTACCATTATGTTAATTACATACGCACGCGTATAATGGAGTTCATACAATTTTAGGTTAACCTCATTTTTGTAATTTTGTGTTTCTGTAAAGGTTAAACTTTCTGTTTATTGTAAAGTTTAAACTTTTTTTCTCGTGTTTTTGGGCATTTTTGTAGTCACTCATGATTTACATTGCTGCTTACTCAGCTTATTTTTAAAAAATTCTTTTGGTATAATATTCATTCGTTAGGTGGCGCCATTATTGTGTTTTTTTTCGTGTTTTTTGTTTTTCCCCCAAAAAGACCTAGCCCCTATTTTCTTTATAGGCCCCATCAAAAAATCCCTCTTCAGAATGATGGAATTCACGTTAAAACTGAACTTTGTTCTCGAGTCTCAATAGTCAATTATTTGCAGTTTTGCATAATTAAATTAGTCTGAAACATGCATAACAACACTAATTCTACCTATTTCAGTCACTTCTGAAGTAATCTGGAGTGGCGGAGCTAATGTAAATTTTTACTTATGTCTCCCTCCACTGCATGGGTAACAGGAACTTTCGTTCCCACATACTTTCGCTCCCGGGAACGAAAGTTCCATACATCTCTCTGGTACTTTCATTCCCAGGAACTTTCGCTCCCCTGAGCGAAAATGAGGTGGAACTTTTGCTCCTCACTCAGAGTTAACATTATAGGCCTACACACTTAATAGAAGCAGATGAAATCAAAGGACGCCAGCATGCGGTGTAAATGTTCAACGTCCAAAACAAGCCCAGCTGTCGCTAGGGAACGTGCTACAGCTATCCTATAAAGGTTTTCTGAAAGATGGGTTTAAGGTTTAGGGAAGAGACTAGAATTTAAAATAATAGTAAGAACTTGACGAAAAATAGACTATAATTTAAGGAAGAATTTATAAACATATATAATTTGAGAAAGAATTTGGAGAACTTAATAAATTTAAGATAAATTAATTAATAAATTAATTTGCTAGATCCTGACATCTTTTACTGCAATGAAGCTGTACAAAGATACGAACAAGCTATAATGCCTTAATAACATTAGTTTGACAATTAAATAATCATAATTTGTGTTGGGGAGCGAAACCATGTTACGTTAACTGTGGGAACGAAAGTTCCACGTCACTTTCGCTCCTGGGAACGAAAGTTCTCAAGAGCGAATGTTCCAGGGAGCAAGTTCCATCGTTCCCGGAAGCGAAAGTACGTGGGAACAAAAGTTCCATAATTCCACTGCATGCAGGCTTGAGTGTGTGCATGACAGCTTCAGACAGACACTCGCAATGTTGTGCTCAAGCGTTACTGTGCAGTGACATCAGCGGTGTCCTCTCTCCAGTACTCGAAAGAGTCCCAGAAACTAAAATTCGCGTGTAGAGAAATAAAATTCTCGAAAATTAACACTCCAAAACGTCTACCCTTTCTGATCGATCACTGAATATAAACACACTGTTGAAACATCAAGTGTCTTCCAATATCTTACCAACTGCGATATGCAGCAATAAACCGAAAACGAAACAATTCACCCCTGTAAACATCTCAAATACTGTGCATGTAATAATATGGTGATTATTTATATTTATTCATAACATTATTATCAACATAAACAAATCTCCAAGACGCCATGTTGAGTGTTGACATACTGACAACATCGCCAGGGAAGGGCGTTCCTCTCTCACATGGACAAAGCCTGAACCTAAACTAAAGTTCGCAGTTTTTGTACAACCCCCAAAACGTTAAAAAAATAACTGCAAGTTCTAACCTTTCAGGAAAAAAACAGCCAGATTGACAATTTTGCAACTCGTGTATTTAAATGTGGTACACAACTGTTGGGTAGGCTTCCTACACTGTGTCTCAAAAAATGTCCCACTTTGTAACTGAGCAGGGCCACCGGGAATTCCCGTTTGGAAAGCTAAAAATTCCCCCCGCTACTACACAAAATTCCCGAAAATTCCCGGTGATTTCATAACGTCTTATAGGCCCCCTACGGGGTCTCAAAGTACGCTGAATGAGGCGTTTGATAGAGGAATGGAGAAAGACAGAGAGAGAGATTGCCCAGTAAAAACAGAATAACAAATAAATAAATCAATCAATTCAATGGCAGGCTGCCGGAGAAGGGAAAAGCGGCCC
>Ga0209367_1000547_pt1 | contig 38479 bp, 23 predicted proteins | sample WorMetLIZISLAND2_FD_187412 | JGI IMG/M metagenome (GOLD analysis project Ga0209367, IMG submission 187412) | Marine gutless worms symbiont microbial communities from Max Planck institute for Marine Microbiology, Germany - Olavius geniculatus... ...
TTTTTATCCCTCTTGATAAAGCTACTGAGAATGTCTATTTACGATTTTATAAGTACGTTTATGATTAATATTTAACATTGTCTTACTGTCATATTGTATCATATTTGGCTATGCGTTGTGTATATATCTGTCATTCCTGTCTGTCTAAGCCTATCTTTGTCTGACATTTTGTCGAATTAAAGTGATCATAACGCTTCCGGACGATTTTAAAGGCAACGTGACCATTCGACTCCCGGGTGTCGAGTTCCTATGGGTGGTCCATAGTGTCCATGCGTCTATCTGGCACCGTTACGGAGATATGACGCCTTAAAGATAATGGGGTCACGAGTGTGACCTTTTAGTGTCATGTGACGTCATCGGTCACGAAAGAAAAATAGAAGAAGGAAAAGAGAAAAAGGAAGGGGAAAGGAGGAAAGAGAAAGGAAAAGGGAAAGTAGAATTGGAAAAGGAAGGGAAAGGGGAATGAGAAAGAAGGAAGTTAAAGGGAAGGGAAATGGGAATGAAAAGGAAAGGGAAAGGAAAAAAGGGAAGGGGAAATGATTAGGGAAAGGGGAATGGGAAGGAGAAGGAAAAGGGAAAAGGATATGGGAAGGAAAAAAGAAGGGAAAAAAGAAGGAAAAGGGAAAGGGAAGGGAAAGGGTAGGTAAAGGAAAGGGAAAGCAGAAGGTAGAAAAGAGGAAGCGGAAGGGAAGAGAAAAAGGGGAAAAGGAAAAAGTAAGGAAAAGGGGAAAAGAAAGGAAAAGGGGATGGAGAAGAGAAAGGGAAAGAGGTAGAAAAATGGGGAAGGGGTGAGGGGAAAAGGAGGAAAGGACAAGGGAAAGAAGAAAGAGAAGGGGAAAATTTTTAGCCATTTCGGCCTACGTCAAGTTTCTTCCTGGTGTTGCGTGTCAGAAATTATTAAAATCAACCAATGTTTCACGGAGTTGTTTGCATGATTTGTGTGTTTTTTTTGTGTGTGTTTTGCTGTATGTTTTTAAGTGTTTTATGTGTATATGGGCCAAGTGCCTGAAATAAAACTGATGATGATGATGATGATTAAAATAGCGATGGCAACGTTTTTTTGGGTGGGGGACACGTTGTAGTTACATGAATTCGGAAATTGTGACGCTGGTGCTGATGCAGTTTGACATGCCTTTCTGTCGCGCGTTTACGTTAATAGCGGACGCCATGACGTCATACCCGACGCGATGACGTCACGAGCGGGTCGAGACGAGATTGGTTCAGCATCAGTCACGTGACATAACACGGACGACAAGTGCCTGCCCGTTCGTCCGGCAATTAGCTGGCGCCGCCGAATTACCGGATAGTACTGAACCGGGCAGTGCGATGGTCCAACTGTCGTGTATTCCGCGCTGCCGAGTTGATGTGACGCACAGGAAAACGCAGAAAAAAACGTAGAGTTTTTCTCCCGGCGCGAATTATAAGGCGCAATCGCTCTTGCAGCTCGAGCGATTCTGCCTACACCCGTGCACATTTTTCTTTAACGTGGTCTGGCCGACTGTCTGTTACATTTGAGCCCCGCCCCCTTGTTTGAACCGTTTTAAGGATTTAGGTGAAGGTACCTATACACATGTGAGGTCAAATAACACGTTGTGTCTGATGGAGTTCCTTACCACCGGAGGAAAGAAAAATTTGGGATCGAACTCTCGACAAAAACGTGCAATAAGTGTTTCATACATCCAAAAAAGATTAATGATTATCCAGGTAAGTAAGTTGGTAAGTACTAATTTGTATAGCGCCAAAATCTCAGAAGAGAATCAGAACGCAGGTGACAGTATCGATTAGCGATTTCGCCCATAACCGAATCACTTTGGTTTTTCATAGAATATCAAGAATGCCGGTGATGCGTAGACTTCATCTATAGATCTCATCCCTTCGGCTTTTGGCTAGTTTCACAGAAGGCCCAGTAAAACATAATCATTCACCAGATGGCGCCACTATCTCGCTCTGGCAACGCCATATCAGCTGGATGTCGCAGATTTTCCCTACCCCTCTCATTTAGCGCCCTTGTTCGAGGTGACCCTCTTCGAACTTATGGAAAAGCTTTACAGCTTTTGAAACTAGAGTCTTCCACACAGCCGATGGTGAAGATATGGCGATCGTAGCTTGCGCCGTTTTTGACTGATCCACCCGTGTGACAGACAGACGGACGGACGGACGGACAGACAGAATTGCGATGGCTAAGACGCGCTACAGCAATAGCTGCTGTTGCGCGTATAAACGACAAAAGTAGATCATGAAATAAGAGTGAGACATATCATATCATAGTCCCCCAATTTGTCGGATGATCGAAGATATATTAGTCAGCGAGCAAATCAATTAGGACGATGGTCAGAGCACCGGCGGCATATAAGCCTAGGCCTATGTGTAGTGGAGTGGATGCCTGTCAGTGCTTGCATCAGATCCATCAGTCGTCCCCAATCCAGATGCACGAGGCAGAAGTGAGAGAGAGAGACAGCTAGAACTCGCTAAAAGCACCTGTCCTGACTCATAACCGCATCGCATCGAGATCGATCGTAAAACTTCGGGGGCGAGAACACTTTTCGGCAACTGCTGAAGGGTAGGGAAACCCATCTCAGAGCTACGGAGCGTCACCTGCCATATGCGATCACACAGTGTTACCTGCCACTTGATGCTGGTAAACGCGCCGCTGTAACCCTGCCAGACAGGTCGGTAGTCGATTTACCTACCTCGAAGGGATGAAAGGCTGGGTTGACCTACGTGGCTGGTTATACACAAAGATGGTTTACTTTTCTACAGCCAGCCAGACATCCAAGTAGTAACCATTTGATAACGTCCCCGACGGAGAGTCAAACCAACGACCTCGGGATCGCATGTACAACGTCCTATCGTAACACCAACAAAGCCACCACTGTGACGCATTGGGAATTTTTTTGTCCGAAAACCTTTTTTTCCAAACGTACAAAATTGTTACTAAAACTACCCCATTTTAATAAAACAAAATAAAGGCGAAATTTAAATTTCGAGCACCTGTAATCTTCTCTGTCAGAAATTTACAGTTGTCTCTCGGAAGTTAGCCAGTATTTGTTTTATTTTTATTATTTTTAATTTACGACGCCGCCGACGCTGCTTGAGTTGATAAAGTAGGCCATAGCAAACTAAATTTTAGACACTATTACCGGTTATACCGCAGAGGCATATTGAGGCCGAAAATCAAACGTCTCGAACGAAACAATGGCAGCTGTCTCAGTACTTGTCTATGTGCCACCGACGTAATATACGAAGTGAATCGTGCAGAACGTTTTTATCTCAATTATCTCGAAATGTCATCGACAACAGATAGAACGCTTTGTCATTCTGCCCAGGGTTTGTTAGAGAAGGTCTTTCCTTCTCTTACGTAGGCGATTGCCAGCATTGTAAGTGTTGTCTGTGTCGTGTTCCATATTGTACGTTGCTGAATAAATTCAGTCATTCGTCCATTCATTCGTGATAAAGGGCTTAACAGCTCAGGTAGGCCTAACACATTGCCACTAATAGATCTATTGTGTAATCCGAACGGTAATGGTACATACAGAAAACACGTTGTATAATGTTGTACGTAATTATTGACTAATTGTACTTATTTGCCATATTTTTATACTGTTTTTATGGTCGCATTTAAACCGTATTCAATAAATAGGTTTATTGTCAGTCACATAACGATAATGCGATATAGACCTATTATAGCGCATTAAAAGTTTATTTCAGCGTTATGGGCTATATATAAATTCACGTTTTGCTAACTTATTTGGCCTAAGTCTTAATGTTTATATTTGCATGATCATTTTTATATGCAGAGTTATTTCAAAAAAACTTGCACACAATGAATTACTGGCGTCGTGGCAAGGACAGCGGTAGAGGCAATATACCTTCCCCTAAAATGTTGCTTATAAAAAGTTTTTTTTCTTTCCCAAAAATGAAAAAAAGTAATTTTCCATTTTAAACAAAATTCTAAGGTAAAATTAAACTTCTAAGGACCAATATTTTTTCTGTCAAAAAATTTTGCTGTCTGTCAAGAAAATTGCAACTATTTGCCCGCTTCTACTTTTTCAACGCTGACCCATAATTCTTTTATGAGCTATAGGCCTACTGGTTACGATGTGTCACGGCCCAAACATCAAACAGTCCCCGCTACATAACATCACATCGACAATTCACACCGGCGACTGCTAATGGCGAGGGACTGAAAACTAAGAGCGGAAACGGCAGAAGAGACGATATATACGTGCGTAAAAAGCGAGAAATCCTAAGCAATTATTACAACCATGCACGCGATCCTATATTATGGTCTGGCGTGCGGCGAGCCGGCTATCAGCCGCTAAAGCAGAGTGGGCAATCGAAGGGTCAGATTGAATTAACGAGCATAAAAAACAAAAAGAACCAAATTGTTCATACTGCCTCAATAACGTTATTCATCGCATTTGGAGATGTTTTCATGAAGCTGTTCTAATGTAGCGATAGTTATGTAAACGTACGAATTGTCTTTCGTGTTCTTTTAATTGAAGACATTATCTCTTCAATGACCTTAGTTGTTTGATTTTTAAAAAGCAGCACAGATTATACTGGAAAAGTACTCAGCAATAACCAGTAGCTAATAATTCAATACAAAAACAATTAGGCCTAACGTATTCACCGACTTTCTTTAACCATTGCAGACCTCGAAGGTATACATTTGACTAATTATACTTGACAATTTTTATCTCATTAAACTACTCGATGCGGTTATGCCACACTATTTATAGTAACCACAAATTTCAATCACTTTTGAAACAGATTACTGTACACTGCCTGTCTGTCACGTACTTTGCGACTTTGGCTAATTAACGACGCTACGTGACTACTTATCTAGGTGTCTACTTATCTACAAACACGTATAATTAAGTCAGCCAATTTTTTTTCTAAAATAATCATGTTTTCGAAAAGAAACTCAATAACCAAAAACCAGATTGTAACCGCAAATGTGCAGCGTAGACGATTGCGTAATCGAAGACATAGTAACTGCGATTTATGTGGCTGTAAAAAATATTGCACAAAACTTTATTCAATGTATTTTACTTTATATTCAGAAGTCTCACGGTGTGTTTGAAAAAGGCCATTTTATTAGGACACGTTCATTACTGCAGACAAAAGTAGCCTACGCAAATCGCTGTAACTTTAACCCACAGCAATTTCAAGTAATTTGACTTTTTAAATTTTTACAAAAAAACATAAACCGAATAATTTTAAAGCATTTTTTGGCGTTATCTGTAAAGGTTTCACCTTTTTACTTGGGCCCTAAATTATATGCTTGTGTTTTAGAGCTATTATCCTCGTATGCAACATCACGGCTTGTGCGATTGCAACAAGCTGTTGTATAAGCGATGTGCCAAGTCAATGGGAAGGCCGAAATTTCGACCCTCACAGCTCCCACATTTTTCAACCGATCTTAATAAAACTTGAAACGAAAAAAGATATCCGGGATACAATTTCACATGCAAAATTTGGTTGATGTGGGACGACGGAAAAAAAGTCTGCGTAGGTAGCGCATTTTCAGTTACTTTTTGTGTTCTATCCTTTTTTGTATTCGTGCTCACGCCTACAGGTCACACCAGAAGACCGATCATAACCGTTTATGGCTCAAAACGCGTGTTTTCGCGTAAGGTAGGGCCTTTTGGGGGTCTTGATGATAAAAATCAAAAAGTATAAGCACGAACATTATGCATTAGCTTAGACATTTATATCTGGCTACTGAGAACAGATTAAATGTCTAAACTAATACATTAATTCGGGCTTATACTTTTTTTTATTTTTGCCGCTTTACATCAGCGCTTATACAACATTAAATGAATTGCTTGCAGTTTTTTATATATAATATTTTAATAAATTTTATGTTGTGGGCCTGTAGCACTGGTACTGCAGCGGCGTTGTGGGTTAAAATACTTGCGGAGGGCAGAAAATTATTGTATTTTCCGATAAACAGCTGCAAATTTCCGTCAGTACAGCTACGGATGGTCAAAGTTTAATTTTTCCCCTAAACTCTTTCAAAGTGGAGACTTTGAAAACCGAATGTTATACTTTTGTACAAAATGTTTCAATCAAAACAAATTTTGACAGCCTAATTTTTGAGGGTGTGGGATGAGAGGATTGACTTTTCCCGCTAACCCCACTCTACTATCAAAACTCAAAACACCACTGACTTTTATTTAGGCCCAATTTATTCTTTCTGTAGCAGCAAAATGTGTTCATCGTTTTTAAAAATCCAAGGACGTGATCTTCAATGCGTCGCGTTGAATCATTATTATAGCGTTGTCTTCGACACCAATTGCAGTCTGCGAGACGAACTGAGCGCTCATTACGTAGGCCACCGCGCGATATTAGCCATATCTAGATGGCCGTTCAATGTCATTCACTTTTACTGCAAGCTTTTTAATTGGCAGGAACAGTACTGTTGTCAAGGCCACCAGACATTCAGCTTTATTCACAAAATCATCTAGAAAAATATGCTTCTAAAATAATATTTGTGACGTCAAAACATCTATGGTCATAAGCATAAACTTTCGTTGGTGAACTCATTACAGCTTAATTTTAATATTATGCCCGATATACAGGGTGGGCCAAAAAACCGGACCTGTTTGAGCGTTGATAACTCAGCGATGGTTAGTGGTAAAAAGACGCGTGATACGTCAAAAGTTTCACAATGCTGTAAAAAAACAAACGACAAATTTGCATAGTAAAGCATTTAAATATTCTCACATATTTCTATTGTCTTGGCTATCTGTTTGCCAAAAGTTACCAAATTGGGTGTACATTAAGGACGAAGTTTTAACAAAAACAAGTTGGGTCATTTTTTGGCCCACCCTGTACTATTAGACTAATATAACTGTATATCATAATACCTTTGAAACTATAGAAGCGATTAGAGAAAACGGTGCTGCCATCTGGCTCATACAAAGACCCTGGTAATCTACTATCTCTTACTGGGAAATAATCTGGATAGTGATCCTGGAGCCACAAAAATCCGTATCTGATCAGTTTATTATTTCCGGAAACGACACAAAACCTCGTGCCGAAATTGTGCTGCGCCTACATTTTGTCCATCCTGAAGTCAAAATCGATTGAAACTAACAGGCGTTTGTCATTGTCACAACTATTGCTGCCGCCACACGTCAGGCTTTTGGCTATTTAATATTTCAGCATAACAGTGATTCAATCATTGTACAAAAGTTTGGTGTTTTTATGATTGACAGCGTATTTAATCGAGTAATCAATTAATCATAATAAGTCGATGACTCATTTGCTTTTGCAGCCCAAGTGTGAAGCCCGTGGCATTTGGTAGCTAACTTTTGCTATTACTTTAATTTTGCACTTTCAAACGTTAGCGGAAGACATAACTTTTTACACGATATTGACGACAGAACGTACTAAAGTCGTTGTAAATTTTTATTTTTTTTATGTATGCGTTAAACAAATGCACACTTTACTTACTTACTTACTTACTTACTTACTACTAAATCAAAAGTCGGTTTGTTTTTATCATCGTACGATGGATACGACGGCATTGAGTTGCTTGCTTTATTTCTTCTTCTTTCTTTTTCTCTATACTTTGACAAGGTTACTAGAGTTAATTAAGTAACTTTGTTTATAGTTTGCTATCTTGTGGTAGGCCTAAATAAAGATAAATAATTATCAGGTGTTGAGGAACTGAGACGGTGCTGAGGCTGCTGATTGGTCGACGGCAGATGATCGAACGGGTTGGTTGGTAGCCGGTCGACTCTCACAGTGGCTGCGTTCACTACGGTCAATGCCTCCTCTACTGCGGGCGGCCGCCGCATGTCCACTGCCCGCGGCGGCACCTCGATTGCCAGCACTGGGCGCGGCGTCCGTACGTGCCGAGTCCAGTCGAAGGATACGTCGGAAGGCGCGCCGGAAGTCCGGGTTGAACACCGTGTAAATGCACGGGTTGAGTAGGCTGTTGACGTACCCGAGCCAGCCGATGAGACTGACGACTGGCGGCGGAATGGCCTGACGACACGGCTCACCGCAGAACGGTCGCACCGTCGCCAGCACGAAGAACGGCAACCAACAGACGACGAAAGTACCGATGACACAGAACAGTGCTGTCACCTGGCGAGTGAGAATGTAATAAAGGTTGAGTGCAAAGATAATGACGGTTTCAAACAGAACGATAATACTTTCGTTATATATTTTAATCGAAAGTCAACAGACGACGAACGTACCCGTGATGACCGCCAACGTCCGCGCTGCCTGTTCTTCTTAAGCAACGCAGCGCAACGGACGCAACGCAAGAATGGACTCAATGTGTCGCTTTGCGTTTGGATCGCTGTGTCTGTTGCGTACTTTCTCGCGTTCTCTGCGTTAAGGCCTAATGCGTTGGTTGCTTACAGTCTATACTTGTCTGAATGCTTCTCTTGCGTCAGCTGCGTACGCTATGGCCCCTGCGTACTTACTCGCATTTGTTGCATTTGTTACGGGTTGTTTCTGCGTTCACCGCATAGGCCTAAGTCGCGTTTGTTGCAATATTGTCTTGGGTCACGTTTGTTGCGTATTTTCTTGCGTCAGCTGCGACCGTTGCGTACTCTGCGGAGACCAACGTCCGCGCTGCCTTCCGCTCTCGTCGGCCACGCGCTCGTCGTTCCCGGTAGCGTCTGAGTTCCTCCGGGTCACTGCCTGGTGGTGGACCGCGCCGTGACAGCACGTCCATTCTATGCTAGATGACCTTCGATGACCTTGAATAACCTCGAATGACACTTGACAGCACGTCCATGAAATACTCTCTGTCGCAACGACAAACAGACACTATGGAATTAAATCCCGTCATTTGTAACAAAGTGCCAAAAAACAGACAAAATGCCAAAAAATAAGAATCAAAATGTCATCATTATTAGTTTTACAAAAATGCAAAAAAAACATTTATAAAAAACATATAACACACAGCTGGCAAGAGACACAGGTTCATAGCAGCGCTTACAGTAACTTTATATGCCGTTTACACGAAGAAAGCAAACATCAAGCAAATATGAAGCATGCATAAAGCATAGCCTACACCAAGCAATCATCAAGCAAACATCGAGCAAATATCCAGCAAACGTCAAGCAAACGTCAAGCAAACATTAAGCAATTAAAGCACATGTCATGCAAGTGTATTATGAATACATTTGCTTGATGTTTGCTTGATGTTTGCTTGATCGTGTAAACGGGGTATTAACTAACAGTTTATATCACCAAAATATAACATAGCAAGAAAAACCTGAACTAATCGTGCACGAAAAACCTGCATGCTGCTTTCTAGCGAAAAAAGAACAGCTTTTTCTTGTCGCCAGATAGGGTGCAGTTTTTCCCTTAACGATAACACTATTCAGCTAGTGTTTTTCAGGCCGTGACACGCTAGAATAGGCCTATGTGGCGTGATGCAAAACAAAGTCAACATGATAAATCACGCGCATTGTGGTTGTGTAATTCACGTACTTCCTGTTCGCTGCCTAATTGACCATACTCCCGTTCCAGTCCCGGCAATTATCGTTATTACTGTTGTTATTTCTGCCAAATAAGGAGACAGTGCTACATTTCTATTCTGTCCGTTTTTTACGCGCGAAAGCAGCTACTGCTTTCAGCGCGTCTTAGCCATCGCAATTCAGTCTGTCTGTCTGTCTGACCCACGGGTGAATCAGTCAAGAACGGTGCAAGCTAGAATCATCAAATCCTCACCATCGGCTGCCTGGAAGACTTTAGTTTCAGGAACCGTAAAGCGTTTCCGCAAATTCGAAAGGGGTCACCCCGAACGAGAACGCTGAATGAGAGGGGTGGGCAAAATTTGCGATTTTTGGCAAATAAGTCGCTGTATCTCAGTAACGGTGCGAGATAGGGCCTAGGTTACTATTAATCACTAACAGAAAGTCGTATACACTGCCTCTCGATTGGCGTCGAATTTAATGACTTTGAATGACCTTGAACGCCGTTTTATTGATTTTTTTGGCGATTTCGGGCTGCGACACAAATCTATATTATTCACAAGGTGGCGCCACGCTACAGTCGTTATGCGATCCAGATAAAGAATTTGGTATTTGTATATTAACTTAGCGTGAACACCCCAATTTTTAGCTAAACTACTGAACCGGAACTGCTATAGGCTTTCGCGCGTCTCGTGAGAATTAGCTCAAATTTCTTGTCTTTGTCGGTCGCAAGATTACGCAAAATTGGCCATAAATAAACTGAGACCTTTGTGAGTGGAATGGAGGATGGTCCAAGAAACTGGTATTTTGTGGCAGACTAGACCACGTTCGAATCAAGAAAAAAATTTATAAAACAGATACGAGTGAAATGGCAGCAATATTTTTTCTTTTGTTAAAATTCACTAAACTAAAAACGAAGCACCCTTCCCACGCATGAGCTACATTAGTGTTCAGTCTGTTTATGCTTATTTTGACATATTTCGTCGCTTTTAACATTTTTTTCAGTTCTTTGGCGAATTAAATAACATTTTGATCCATCGTTTTATCATATGCAGTTTTAACCCCATCCCCCAAAGTGGTTAGCCATTTTTACTTTTCAGGCAGGCTACTTCAAATGTCTTCAGTTTAGTCCGTCATTTTCAGTTGAAAGACGAAATAGCACGCGTGACGCAGTAGGCAAAGAAATACGTGTAGATCTACCGTGTTCAGGTGCACTGGAAAAATAATTATTGCAAACTCAATGAAGTAGTAATATAGCCTTTATTCTCAATGTGCATGCATGGTGCGTTCTCTGTAGAAGCCTATCGATTTGGCCAATATCAGACACTAGGACCGCTAGATGCAGGCTGTTTTATAGCGGCTTCATTCAGCGTTATCAACCCGATCGTAAGAAATTTCATTGCACTGCCTGTAGATTACACAAATAGACCACCAGTCCTCTAGTCACTTATCTGATGCACATGCAACATTATAGCGAGTGGTCCACGAAAATTAAACTATCTGTCCATACTAGTTTTATAGTGCGTGGATTTGGCTAAGTTGGTAACGTCATCGGTCGCATCAACGAAGTTAATCGACGCCGGGCGAGATTAGTACTTGGATGAGTGACCGTCTGCAGACGGGTAAATTATTTCGATATGTAACCAGCCACCCAGGTCAACTCAGCCTGGCCATCCCTACGCGGGTAGGTGCAATGGGTAAACAAACAGGCACTACACGCGAGGCACGAACTCCGTATCCGTGCTTTCGCAGTGTAAACCCGTAACCGACCGAGGGCTGAAGAAACGGAGATTAGCGCCATTTTATATGTCCTATCGTTCTGGAAGAACGTTTCTGTTAGTTTCAAAACTTCATATTTCGTCGACCAATCTCCGATTCTAATAATTTTTAGCTTACCGGTGCAACAAAGCAATAAAAAAGCTCGAAGGCCTATATTTAGACCACTCTAGGATAGAGAGTTCCACTTCGTATATGCTGCCCGAAGAAATACATTTTGCATTTGCTGCGCTTCGCGGCCGGGAGATACCGGCAAGGGTTAAACCCAATTAAGCCATGCAACATACGACTCAAGACGGTCGTATATGGCATCCGATTCGGCTTCGCTGATCGACCGACCATACAGCAGCATGTCGTCAGTCCTGCTAACAGGCTTTACTGGTATATAGAACTTTCCGCTTCTTTTCCCAATACTGTATAATGTCTATGTGCACTCGTACAGATGAACGGCCAGGCTGCGTTTGTCTCTAAGTAGCTCGTTTTAAAAAGCCTAATAAGGTATTAAACCAAAAAAAGTCACAAACAGTCACAACATTTTAGACATTTTGCTTGGTAGTGCAACGGTTAGAAAGTCCAACTTGCGATCGCCAGGTCGCGGGTTCGACTCTCGGTCGGTCGCTATCAAGTGGTTAATAGTACTAAAATGGGTCTGCGAACAGGTAAACCATCTCGGTATACAGCCAACACCAAGGCCAGCCCAGCCTTCTATTCCTCCGGAGTAAGTAAACTGAGTATCAACCATTTTGGCTGGAGTCGAAGCGGGGTGCGTTTACCTGTGTCGGCTGACAAGTATCACTGTGTGATCCCGTATGACATGTAACGTTCTGTTGATAAAGAGCTCTGTCATTCAACCAGAACATTTTACAGAAGACTTACTGCCATAAGACGAGGTTTAAAGTGTTTTGAATCGCCACTAAAGTTATGCTATTCGTTGTTTTTGGCGCCCGATTTGCAGACGGTTAGCTCCGATATATTAACCGTTAAAAATCTATCCGTCGTCAACATGTTGCTTCTAATAATGCCTCTCGGCTACAGCTGAAAATGCCCGCATGGCACAGAGACAGCCAGTAATTAACGGTTCTTTTATTTGTGCAACATCGTGTGATTACTTTAACTGCTGTCGGCGTTCGCAATTATTACTCGAATTATTATTTTCGACGCTGCGTTCGATATGTTTGTCCAACTTTGTATAAAACGCCAGTCTTTGCAATTTAATAAATTTTTGATCGTTTTTATGTTCTTCCACCTTTCCCTTGTTAATAAGCGCAAACATCTTGTGTGATGTTTTTCTGTCAGTGTCTGTTCTTAGCGGCCATCGTTCTATTTTTCTGTTGTTTGGGCCTTAGACATGTTTTCAAAAAAGTGGTGTTAAGTAGAAGAAATTTTATGGCTCTAAAAGCTACACTGAAGAAAGGCGTCAAGCAAGACACAGCCGTTAAGAATAATATTTTGGTCCAGCGGTGCGGCGTACCGTAGTCGGTTAAAAATGAGGAAAAAAAGAATTTGCAATTTTTCGTACAGACGGCGGCAAAGTTTTGACGACAGGATCTAAAGGTGTTCTAAATTTTGTTTTGATTTTTGCAAAATATGAAATTTATAGCCAAAACATTGCAAGAAATGTCGGCAAGCAAATATTAATTACAAGAGATGCTAAAATTCGGCAATTTCCCCAACTGTTTCCTTCCTACGACAACACCTATTTCGGCCTTGGATGTTAGCTTCATTTAGCTCGTTAATGAAAACGTATTCAAGGCATCTACTCCGAATGATTCACAGAACAGCCGAATACGGACACCTGCTGCGACGAAATAGAAAACCGTCGTGACGAAATGTCATTGCACGCTTAGATGACGTTCAGCCAGACGTTAAAAATGTCATGCAGACGGGTGTGAAAATGGACTACCCTGGAGAGCCCAAAGTCAAAGTCAATATGGTCAATTATCGAGACAATGTCATGTTTCTGTCACCATGCAGGTCCAGTCGCTGCCTGTCATAAGCGTGCCTCAAGTCTTTGGCGTATAGGGCCCGCCGGTTTTCTGACGTCCAAATTTTACAAGATATTGTAGCGACTCTCGTCATTAAAAATCAATCTCGCCAATGACTCGTTCGTTGAAAATTCACTGCTAACTGAAACGGCAAAAGAAGTCATGCGTCTGAGTAATAAAAACTTGACGGCTTATTCTTTACCCATGACGTACTGTATTACGCAAGCAAGAAACTAATGTGCATCTGGCAAAATGGTGCTTATACCAGGCCACTGCAAATAACAATATTAGCTAATTTTACGTATTCACCCTGTGTCGGGTGGCAACCAACATTGTGTCATTCCGCATAGCGGATGACGCTCCGTAGCTATGCGATGGGTTTCTACACATAAACTTTACCTCTACCTTCAACAACTCATTTTCCCCTACGAGTTATAGGACAGTTATTGTTGCCTATATATAGCGCACGCTAAGTTGCCGTTTAGTAGGCATATCGCATTTTATGCTTACGAGTATTTTCGGCATCCTAATTCCGCGTTCGGCTTACGCCCTTTTACCGGCGACAACCATTCGTTGCATTTTTACGTCCGAGTGCACTTTTGTTAATTTAATTTCGGATTCGGACAGCAACCGGCGAAGTAATTTTGTGGTCACCATTAACGCCCGTGTACTCAATGTTTCCGTTTCCCAGATCATTGCTCCATAGTCGGTCGGTATATCATAATAAACCGCCGTTGATGCATATTGCATGCGCCAGGAATGGTCTGTATACTAATAGAGCTTAGCCAGGAATGGGTTAAGAACAGGTAGTAACTTACCGGGCAAACCTCGGCGTACTCTTTCGATAACTTTTTGAACGTTTCAACGTTCAGCTTTCAGGAAAAGCAAATTTTACGCCGGGCTGTACAACAGAATTAAAACGAAATGGTGAAATCCGAAAATATAGTATCATGTAAACTCAATTGGTAAATCTCGGCGCACTCTTTCTATCGATCTTGTGCTAAATGTAATTAACGCTGTGGCGGGCGTAGCACCTGCCCCACTGCCTTTCATGTTGCCTCGACACTGCGACGGCGCGCTGATATAGCGCAGCGCATTAGAGCCTGCATGTTCCGTGGTAGGCCTATAATAGGTCTATAGGCTGCTTAGAGTCCGAAAATAATCTGTCAGATGATCTGCGTAGACCAGAGAATTTTTGTTCGATCTTCACAGGAATCGAGCCGAAAGGTTAGGCGAAAAGTGACGACTTCGCCGAAATAGGTTTAGCTTGTTTATGTATACGGCGTATCCAACAATTATATAATAGTAAAATATTGCCGTTTTAACTGCAGTGCTTTATAGAAGTAGATTGTTGAAAAATAAAAGAAGCCGGCAGATTATGAGCCCGAACTATCTTGTTCTTATTAATATCAAATACTGTATACGCGCCCGCGGTCGCCCATTGTTTGTGAGGCCGAGAATAACAGTGCGCAAAATAAGCAAGCAAGTTCATAAAAACGTAAGCTTGTATAGCGTTACGTTCTAAAAAGAACCTCTAAACTGTTCATTATCTTTGTATATTTACTTTCTCTCTTTTTACTTATTAGATATTACTGTCAGTTTTTCATCGCGCTCACCTGGTAAAGTAGACCCAGCTACCTCCACGCGACGACGAAGCACTGGAAGGAGCGCTACTGGACTCACTCAGTCGCGGTCCGTTGTCGACGGACAGAAACTGGCGCGAAGTCGGCGGCTGCAACAACTGCTGCTGCTGCTGCTGCTAAGCGCATATGTGTCGTGTGTCACCAGAGAACAACGGTCTCTCTCATGCCCGTACGGCGTACAGGATCACCTGGCACAGCGGAGCGGATGACGGAATGCCGGATCGGCTGCTGCTGCTGCTGCTGTTGTTGTCAACTATGACGCGCACGCCAGAGCGGACCACAGAGCAGAGTGCATCGCCCTGCCAGCGTGTTGACCTCCTGCTCCCCGCCGAGATGTACAGAGGACGTCCAGTACAGATCGTGACGTCCAGAAATGTCAGTTCGATCTTCTGTTAGGGCTGAACAGTCCAGCAGCCAGCGTCCCATGTTTCATAACGATGTTCTAAAGTTACTGCTGCTGCTGTTGTGACGGTTGACTGCTGGAGACCTTGCGGTCTGTGGATGTGGATCCAGTGCGACGCAGATTCCCGTCGTCCACCGATGAGGTCCGACTAGCCGGCAGAGATCCCACCGCCCCGGTGCTGGACGGTAGACCAAGTGAGATGGCGTTGAGGCGTGACTCGAAAGCCATCCAGACAAACCAAGTTTTCGTGGCTCACGCACAAGAAATCTACGTTTGGTAAACCAGGAAAATCATAAAAAGAAAAAAATAATCACGACAAACATGGCGTTGAAGGAAAAACTCAGAAAACTCCGTACAACTTGTATCAAGTACAAGTGCTGGCTCAAGTAGGCCTACAAGTACATTATAATCCTGATAACAGAACAATTCGTCAAGATCGAAAAAAGACAGTGTTGCAAAAAAAGTTTCAAAGCCATCCCTGTAAGCAACTTGTATTAAGTCTTTATCGTCCAAGTACAAGTAATAGTACAAGTCATTCACGGACCAGACTCGGAAGGCATCAAAGTAGAAAGATGGCGTTGAGGCGGGATCTGAGTGCCTGCCAGACGACACCCGGCGACTGGGTCGTCGTGTCAATGTCTGGATCGATGGTCGTCGCGTCACGCGGAGGACCTGAACTGGTCTGGTCTAACAGTAGACCTGAGTCAGGGTAAACGAAACGTGGGTCCAGCCGTGGGTTGATGGGACCTAGAACCTGGTCGATGGGACTTGGATCTTGGACGATAGGACCGGGTCTAGCAAGAAAAACCTGGCACCTGGATCGATGAAACCCGCGGGTCAAGCAATGGACTTGGGACTGAGTCCTTGGACCTGTAACCTGAAACGACAGAATTTGGGTCGATGGGACTTGGTTTTAGGTTATATCTGGGTCGATGGTCGTCGGGTCACGCAGAGGACCTGGTCGGTCGTCTTCTTCTCCTCCTGCTCCTCGTCGCCGATTGTTGTTAAACTGTCGCCGGTGAATGCGCGATCTCGCCACGCGGTAAACGTTCAGATAGACGGCGTGCTGAAATGTACTTATTTCATGGCCGTGTTCGACGGCGTGTTTTGCATGGACGCACATGTAATAGGTTATACGAACATAGGCAGTCCAGACGTTAAGATAGACGGCGACAATGAACGCTAGCGGCAGGTAAAACGCGCCGACCGTCGAGAACACCGTATAGCCAAGGTTCTGACTAACCATAAAATTTATTTCCTCTAGCGCCATTGTTTTCCTATTCCAGGCATCACCCATGTTTCATGCCAATCTAAGAGGTATAACTCAAGTGGTTTTTTTTGCCAGTGGAAAAACTGTATAGACAAGGTTCTGGCTGATTATGCAGATCATAACGTCCGTCGCTTCGAAATCGGACGATATAGTCTCGTTTGTAGCAAATTCGTCATAATACATCGGATAATTATACGCTTCAGCGTCATACCAGTCGCGATAATTTACCGCGTCATGGTGATCATAGTATTCGTACGGCTGAAGTTCCAGCGCCACGGATGTCGATGGTGCGTCGTATTGGTTGCTATCGAGACTAGCGTTGTTTATCGGGAGAGCTTGGAGCACATAGTCTGAGGGATCCTTAAGACCGAACAGAGGAGGAAGCGAAATGATCGTCGACATGACCCAGCTGGCAACGATCATTCCAATTATCAGACGAGCCGACCTATATAATGCATAACACAATAATATACGATACACAACAAGAATCCCAGCTGTCGCTAGGATAGCCGACTGTACTGGCTGTCAGTGACCTTTATGGTTATCCAAGATCGATAATTTTTATTTTATCTAAAACGCCGTAAGCCACTTTCTGTTAGTGATTAATAGTAACTTAGGCCCTATCTCTCACCGTTTCCAAAATATGGTTAGTTGTTCATTAAATTTCCTACCCTCTCCGGCATTTAACCCCAAATTTAAAGATATTTTCTTCGCATTAAATCGCTGAAATTTTGCATGCTTAGATTTGTGACACATGGCTAATTACTCGTGTAAAAAGTTTTTTTTACAATTTAAGGCGTAGCCACAATACATCCGTGACAGACAACAGACTGACGACAACCACGCCAATAGCTCGGCTGTTACTTAACTTCTTAAGTACGGTCGGCTAATAAATTACCTACGCAATAATACGCAACAAATTTATGTATCCCAGAGGCACAAAAATTTCTAATAATTTGTACAAACCGTTTGAACAGCACCCAAAATTGTCAACAGTAAGAAAGTGGGATATCTGAGATAACCAGAAAATGTATTTTAGACACTATAAGCTAATAATCAATCAATCAATCCGGGATGTGGCTAAGCAATACAAACTATTGGTAGGACCAGAGACAACTTAAGTAAAGTCAGTTCAAAAATAGTCATAAACTAGAAAAGCACTCGGAGAGCGCAGACCTCCGTTAAGCATATTGATTCGACACAACATTGTAGTCCCTATTAAAGCAATGTTAACGAAAATTTCAAAGTAATCCAGAATCCAGGATTCGTTCCGGATCACTCCCAAAATTGAATCACTTGTAGTTTTTGCCATATCCGACATTCCCTGAAAATTTCAGAAAGATCCTTCCATAACTTTTTGAGTTATCTTGCTAACACACAGACAGGCAAACAAACTCTGGCAAAAACATAACCTCCTTGGCGGAGGTAAAAATTGATGAACATGTGAGTTTTTAATCGCTGACGAAAGCTAGATAACGACTCGGCAGATGTCACGTCGACCGGCAAGTCGTTCCATGTCCGTGGGCCGACAGCCGACGGAGCCCAGTTGGTTGACGACGATTGTCAGTTTAATCGAAAGCACTGCCAGACGGTTGGTGACAGCAGAACGGAGAGGTCGGCGGCCAGATTACTTTTGTACAAAATCAGTCATTGCTAGTTAATTATCGTTTTATAATAAAAATTGAACTACACGTTGAACTCAGAATCTATGGCAGCTGCACGCGATCCTAAGTACGATAGCTACCACACGGTAAATTTGACTTAGCTCCAAAAACGTACAACGAATATTTACGCGTATTAAGATTGAAAGTCACGAATAATCAAATCTATGGCTGCGGTAGACGCGACGGTAGTAAGCTAAGGAGACCTACAGCTACAAATAATTCATCATTCATCACCATACCATCAGCTGCAAGGTCTGATGTTATGCGGATTATTTTTTTCACCGCGCAATCGGGTTTTAAATACCCGCTCAGAGGGTGCTTACAGGTGTGACAAAACATCGCATATGACAGAGCGGGGCTTCGTACAGAGCAGCTGTCGATTAACTCGGGTTTGGCAGCGCCATCGCGCCATCGCGATGGCGCTGCCAAACTTGACTTGATTGACAGTTGCACTGTAGGTAGCCGCGCCCAGCAGTTTTTGTCGTATGCGATATTTTGTCGTACATGTAGGCACCCTTTTACGATGATCTGATCGAAGCGATCCATTATGCAAGACTCAGCTGCTCGGTTAGAACAGCTGCTGCAGTGAATGACGTCATTTTCACTCTTTCATTGATAAAAAAATCCGTTTGCATTAGTCGCGTTGAAAAATTTATAGAACGACCGTCCGGGTACATCTGCAGCCATAAGATGTCAGACGAAAGTGTTTCTCGCACAATGTTCAGTCAGTTGCCGACAAAGAAAAATATGTAATAAATTTATAAAAAATTTTTTATACAATTAAAACAAATTTTTAACTAAATTTTAGAAACTGCACAGGGAAACGTCGTTATGACTGGAAATCGTAGCATCGTCGTAAGTGCGTCGTAGCTGCGTCGGCGCTAGTCGCATCATGCATGTGGTACAGTGGCGTAACCAAAATTGTAAATTCGTATGGAATAAGGGCTTTTCTCTTTTTATTTTCTATGTCCCTTGCTCCTTTTTTCTTTTCCCTTTCATTCCAGATTTTGTCCTGCCCTTCTTTACTCCCTTTTTCTTTTCTACTTTTCCCTTACTTCTTTTTTTGCCGTTTTTTTATTTCTTTTTTGTCCTTAAAGGTAGGACTCTTAAAATCTAGCTAAGAGTACGGAAAGCGCCGTAAAATCGAATTAGATGCATTATGGCTTCAAAATATGACATCTGGTGGCAACTATTTTAATTATATTCCTGATAACCCAATAACCAAATTTAGTGCAGTAAAAAAGCACACTTATGTCTTGTCTGAGAGAACATGGAGGGCTGGACCCCTGCTCCTTGTCTACGCCACTGTTGTGGCAACACGGCTTAACCCGATTTATGTAAATCGATTATTAATTAAATAGATAATGCCTGCACGGACTTTGCTTATACCGCATAATGCCGCCGCGATGACTACTAATTTTCAAAAGATACCATCAGCAGCTTTTGTATCGAAATGGAGCTTAAAAGCTGGCCGATACTCGTACAACAAAGCTTGAAGCACACAAAAATGTTATGATATATTACCGTTACCGTATACCATCATCGTCGCTGTCGTCCGGGTAACCTCAATGACTGTACATAGCAAGAGATCGGCGTATTAGCACGATTAAGTGCTTTCGAGGCCCACGGTCACTGTTCGTCGATGTATATATAGGTTCTGTATAGACCTAGTACATACATGCATTGTAGCCCGTGTGGGCGACTTCATAAAAACTAATCTGGGGCGATGTTGCCATGTACATTTTTTCCCTTCTCAATTCCTTTTCTCAGCGGCGTCATAGGTTAAAAATTGGGCAAGGCAAAAAGTTGCCATTTTGTGATTGACACTGAAAATTCCGACAAACAGCTACAAATGTTCGACAGATGTGCTCAAAATTTTTATTTTGCCGTAAATTTTCCGCGAAGTAAAAAAAACTGTTAGCTACAAACTGCAATTTTCGGACAACAAAGACTTTCCGACATTTAAAGTGGCAATACCAAGAGGGGGGAGTGCCCCTTTCCCCCGACGCCCGTCCTCCTGCCACAAACCCACTGTATTGTTTCCTGTTTTTTGTTGTTGTTTTTTTCATTTTTCAACTCAATTTCCCCTTTCTCGAAAACCTACGCGCAACATAATTGGCGAGTGAGAAGGAATGCTATGTAAAATATAGTTTATAAAAATTGTTATCAAATACAGTTTATGACGCAAAGGTTGGGGTGTATGAACTATGAAGCAATAAGACGGTTTAAAAGCTAGGCCATAACAAGAAGCCCAGCTGTCGCTAGGATAGTCGACCGTACTGGTTGTCTGTGGCTTTTAAGGTCATCTAAGGTCGATGATTTTTATTTTGTCTGACAGGGCGTATGCCACTTGTTATTAGTGATTAGTAGTAGCCTTAACCGTATCTCTCACGAGATATGGTCAGTTTTCCGTTGAAAGCACACATTTTATTCCTCCCTTTCTCATTCAACTCTTTTTTCAAAAATGTTACCTTTGCACCAGATAGCTGAAATTTTGCACCCCCAAGTTTAACACACACAGCTAATTATTCGTGTAAAAAGTTTTCCTTTACGACCTAAAGCTTAGCCACAATACAACCGTCACAGACGGACGGACAGACAGACGACAACCATGCCAATGGTTCAACCGTTACTTAAACACAGTCGGCTAAAATGATATGCGTTGATAATTTAACCAATTTGACTGTTCAAAATATTTTTCGGCAAACACAGCGTTGGTCAGAGTATTTAAACAAACCATCTGTAAATATGCCGTCCGACGAATTTTTGGAGAAAGGTACGATCGCCTTCATCGTACCCAACCACTGTATGAGTCGTCGCCGTGGAAAGATTGAGTGTTTCGGAAGTCCCTGTAGGTCGCGCCACGGTCAACGACGTTATTGGCTCGCACTCGTGTTACGATGACACCACAGCGATGACAATATTATTAAGTCGGATAATTTATAAGCGCTGGGTGCAGACAACATTCCTGGTTACCCGTCTCTTGGGAAGAAAAGAGCTGCGGCGTAGTATTTTTATTCGGTAGACTTACTGTGGATCGAAAAGCGGCTTGCGCGTAACATTGCACGTAGAAAGTCAAACGTATTTGGTTTAGTGACGTAATAAACGTAAACTTCATTCATTTCAGCATTTTTTCCAGATTTTGGTATGTCAGCAAATAAAATAGTAGGCCTAGAGTGCCTTCTCGTAGAATGTACCCTCTCTGCAGAAGTGTGCGGTATTTAGTTTTAACCGATAGTATTTACATCATACCGATTCTAGTCAGCTACTTGAAAAGATTATGGTCAGTCCAATAATTTACAATGGCCAATACATCACCCGCCGAAGGCTCGGTGACTTATCGCTCATCGCCGTTTTCTCAGGTTTCGAGCCCGCAGTTAGCTTGTCTTTGGTATTATTGACGACAAACCACATCTCTTGAACTCGGCCATAATCTGCTGTTAGTTCTCTGTTTTTACGCTGACACCAGACTGCTCGGTAACAGACTTTAACGAATTTGCCCAGAGTCGTTGCCTGACGGCGACGTGACCGGGAATTGAACCGGCGCCCTGTTCGCTGCACCTCTAACGCCAAAGGTTAAAATGTGTGAAGTTATTCATGGAAAATCCACCGCAGAGCTACGGAGCGTCACCTGCCATTATCACGCAATGCTACTTGCCAACCGACACAGGTGAACGCGCCTGCTCTAGTTATACAGGCCTGGTGCTCGATTTACCTACCCCGAAGGGATGAAAGGCTGAGTTGATTCTGTTGGTCGGTTATATACCGAGATGGTTTACCTGTATGTAGACAATTATTCATCCGAATAGTAACCGATTAATAGCGACCCGACTGGGACTCGAACCCACGAGCTGTCGATCGCAAGTCCGACGTCCTAAAAACTACGCCACCTAGCCGTGTGACGAAAGAGCACGCGGTCACCTGTTGTGAATGTAGTCGACACGAGTGACGGCCCAGTAGCGGTCGAGCGAAATGGCGACCAGATGGAAGATCGACGAAGTACAGCAGAGCACGTCGAAAGACACCCAGGCGTCACAGAGCTGACGACCGAGCGGCCATCCGCGACTGATGTCATTGACGGCGGCCAACGGCATGACGAGCGCCGCGACCAGCAGATCGGCGACCGCCAGCGACGCTATCAGATAGTTGGCGACGTCAAAGCATCAAATTACGACAGTCCTTTATTGTCTAATCTCAACTGCGAATTCATACAGCTTATTAGTTAGACTGTTGCGAAGTAATGTATTGGCAAATAGGCCTAGTTGGCGACGTTGACGCGCAGATGACGCTCGACGCCGATCGCCACCATCACGAACACGTTGCCGACGATCGTTGTCATGGTGACCAGCCCCAGCAACAGTGACGCCATCGACAGGTGCCCCTCCCCCACCACGAGACGGCATGTAACGTTTTCATCCCAGTTTTGTGGCCGGCAAAAATCAAACGCTCGTGCATTTGAGTAAGTTTACCGATCGTGACGACATGTAACCGTTGCGGTATTCATCACCAAGGTAACCAGTCTTAGCAACAGTGACGTCACGATGGTGTGCTCGGGTCCGTAGGCGAATTCCATGACGATCGCGAGACCGCACTGAATTAATCCGTTCAGCGACCACCAGAAACCGCTGAATCGGCGAGTAAAATAAGCCTACGAGCCTACGCCGTGTTCTACAGGCGCTCTACAGCTGCAGCAGCAGCTGCTGCCATACGAGTAGTTATAATCTTTCCGCGACAAATCGTAAGTCGGCGATCGGCTACCTAATTAAGTCCGAACTCCACTACTTGATTTTGCTGTGGATTTTTACGGCTAAGCTGTGCAAGACCTTGACACGTTGATGGCTTTCGTTTTGGTCTAAACTTCATTTGCGTCGACTTTTTCGAGGATCTTTTGTACGAGTTGTTGTTAACTACATCTGTTTATTTTTTCCGAGTTGGAACCACTTACAGGACAGACGGACAGACGGACAGACGGACGGACGGAGGGACAGGATGCGTAATGCGGCCTATTAGAACGTCCGCATAATACGTACGCTGTGTACCGTACGACGAGTCTATACCACAAATTTACACAATCAGCACAAGCCGTATCAAATTGAAGGTCTCCAACAAAGGCAGATCCGCGGAAAATTTTGCCAAATTCCGCGGGCCAGTTTGCAAAATTTCGCGCTTACCGCGGCAAAATCGTCCAAATTCCGCGGCTCACCAAAGCATCAATGTCAAAAAAAACAAAAAAAAATGTCAATCCATCAAGTTGCGTTGTGTTTGCTTCATGCGATTTTGCCGTATTGTAGTATTAGTATTAGTAGGGCCTACAGCTTTAAGCAGTTAAGCTTGGTTTTTTCCGTCACATTCCGCGACAAAATTACGTCATCAAGCCAACGATCGTACTAGTTGTCAGTCGTTTCTTACCTTGTGCGAAATTTTGCGAAATTCCGCGGAAATAGGCCCTATGGAAATTCCGCTGCCCGCGGAAAACTGTGGGCCCCACAGTGATGTGTGGAACTTGGGTCCGAATGCATACCGGCGCTGAGATATGGCGCTAATGCACTGCGTATCCCAACGGTGAGAGTAAGCCAATGCCGGGACGCCAGGAACGCAGTTGGTTCTAATCCCTTACCTTCGCACTCGGGAACAAACCGTTCCCTCGTCTCACGTAAAATAAAATAAATATGCAGTGGAGCTAACTCGTTTTGTGTCAAAATGTTTGTCCCGATGCCCCAGATGTCATTTTACACGAGAAGTAAATCAAGAGGGTGCAGGGGCTTTTTAGATAACCCGATTGAGTCTACGCGTTCGAGCAAGTCTCACTCAAATCATTGTTTATTTAGTTATTTAAAATCCGCATGATTCCGAGAAAAAAGCAAGTGCAAAATTTTCGCTCGAAATATATCGCTGCAGAAGACTTTACTTCAAATATCGTACCCAACGCTGCACGCTGTCTACGTCACCGTCGCTAAAGCGAACGACCGACAATGTTATTTTCACCCGTTCTGTCTCTGCGCATGCGCAGAGGCAGCAGCGATGCAAAACATCAGTTCTAAAGACCTGCGTAGGGCTACCTGTGATCGTCCTCAACAGCTGCCACACATCTTCAGTGGCTTCTATCCCTATAAACTGTGTCGCAGAAAAACAACAGTCAAAATTGTTTTTGTCATAAGTTCATAACTTTGTCAAATTTTTACTAACTTTAACGAAATTATGTAAGACACACTCAATTTCACCTCACCCAATTTATGTCAATACACTACCATGTGAAACATAGATGCTCCAAATTGTTGCATATTGCTTAGTTGTTGTCTCAAGTAAACGCTGTAACGAGTTAATTAGGCACAAAATACATTAAAATGTTAACTACTTAACAGAACTGTAAGTTTGTATAGCAACTCAGTTGCAAATTAAAATTTATGCGAAAGTGTGCTCCGCATACAAAGACGCAATGGCTTAGATGCAACGCCAATGGCTAATAGCAGAATCAACGATCGACTGATCAAATGCATTCACTCATCGATTAGACGTATTTTAAGCTCATTAACCAGCTATTTTGTTGTCTGCTGTTTCAGCATAAAATATTTAATACCTCAAAATTATCAAACCACGTCGACCCTCTGTCGAAATGATGATGGAAGGTGAGCCATCTGATACAAATAATTGCTGCGTAATGGAACAATTTGAAGCGTCTGTGTTTCACACGGTAGTGCATTGACATAAATTAGCTGAGGTGGTAATTGAGTGCACGGTACATAATAATATTGTCTTGGCCATTTTCACGCCAAAAATTATCTAAGTTAGTGAAAATTTGACAAAGTTATGCCAAAAACGATTTTGACTGTTTTTTAGAGACACGGTGGGTGCAGCTTGCGCCCAGTGAGAAATACAAGGGTTGATAAGGTTGTAAATCAAAACTTCCCCCTATTTTTTACATCCTCCTATTTTACACTGGGCAATCTACACTCTTAACAAAACTTTCCCTCAATATTTTTTATTTCTCCTATTTTTTTAAATCTGCACTTTTAACAAAAAGCTTTCCCCTATTTTTTACTTTTCTCTATTTTTCACTGGGCAATATACACTCTTAACAAAACTTCCCCCTCTATTTTTTAAATCTGCATTATTTACAAGAATCCCTTTTTTATTTTTTATTTCCCCCTATTTTTCAATTTGCACCTTTAACAAAAATACTCCTCCCCTATTTTTACTTTCCCCTATTTTTCACAGGGCAATCTACACCCTTAACAAAACATTTCCCATATTTTTTATTTTCCCTTATTTTTTAAGCTGCACGTTTAACAAAAATTCCCCAACCCCCTATTTTTTACTTCTTCCTATTCTTCACTACACCCTTAACAAAACTTTCTTCCTAGAGCGGAAAAGCCCATGGAGGGGGAAAATTTGAGTCACAAATTGGGGAAACTTTAACCCAAAACTGGGGAAGTTGCGCCCGATTTTAATTCTAGATATGGGGGGATATAAGCCACTGCACATCTTACAGCGTACTGTACGTGTTAGGCGACCGTCCTAATAGGCCGCATTACTTGTCTTGTCTGTCCCTCCGTCCGTCCGTCTGTCCGTCTCTCAAGCACGAAGTCATAACTGAGAAAGAAAACGACGTATAACCTAGTTAGCCATAATTGGTACAGACGTTCCTCTCTGCGAGATTAGCCGGTGTACCGATTTTCGGTCCAAGAGGTCAAAGGTCAAGATCATTGCAGGTCAAAAAAGCTCGTGAAAATGACGCCTAACTGGCGTAATCACGTCTTTGTGTTGCAGCGACGTACTACGGTGGCAAAGCATACTCTGTTCTATAGTTTTTTTTTTAAATGCTAGTCAATGTTTAAGTAAATAAAACGCAAAATTATTTAGCGCGTAACTTTAAAAACTTCCAATGCGCTAAAATGCCCCCGTCACATAATATGCTGCTTTTTTATTCATTATCATGTTATGTCTTTGAGTGTGCGTTTATAATTGGTAAATTTGCTGGCTATTAACTTTATACTGTCAGTGTCTGAGACGCTCGACAATTGGACGGATGGTCGCATAAATTGTCGACACCTGACGCAGACATTTTCTCTTTTAAAGCCATTTAAGCCTAGCGGTTATTTTTCATCGTCTACCGTATACACTTGGTTACCGGAAGCGCCGATAAAGACACAGATTATCGGCTGATTTCGACGAGTCTTTCGTGGTAAATTTTGAAAAATGCACCGGTCGGCGTTCCTCTATTTGTCAGTATTCGTTACAATTTGTTTGGCTATATAGGCTACTGCTGACCGACTTCGCTCCCAGAATACCTTACTGCACTGCGGCTCTATAGATGCTCCCTAATTCGCTGAACGACGTCGCAGACCCAGCTGTTAGATCCCAGTTTTTGCATACTTGGTCTCTCCGCAAACTTTCCATGACCTTTTTGCACTGGTGAATAATAAATGTCAGAAACGCTGTGGCGGTTAGTAATTATAAGAGTAAACAAAATTTTTAATGTAATAAATTGCACCAATTAACAAATTTTATCATCTGGTTTACTTGCAATGAAATGTTAATACACGAAATTTTCAACAATTTAAATCAATTGGCGTCGTTGCTCGTATTATGGACCACGAGTAGATGCCCAAATTTTATGATCCTTCCGTATCTTGTCCGTGATGCACGCTACTCCAAAAACGGTATGACATGCGAGTTGGCCATGACTCACAGCGAATCGTCATGAAGCGTTTGCTGAATGCATGTATTCAATGTACGAAGCATCTGCTCGCAATAACTGCACGGCAATAGCCCCGTGCGCCGTTCGCAACACTGTCGCATCTGGTGCTGCCTGCGACTGCGAGAAAAGATTAATTTTTAATCGATCGCTTCTCTGTTTAGCTCCTGCCGTCAGCCCTGGTTATAATGAAGAAAGACGAAAGCTCCTGCTACAGCTGTATGGGTGCTTTGTACACGAAGTCAAGCCGCTAGCGTTTGTGAAGACTCCGATGGATGCTACAAATATAGACTATAGTAGTGGAGAGTGGGACAAGAGTAGCACTTTTTCTTTGAACTGTTGCACTCAGAAGCAGTATGTGAAACTGATGACAGATGTGAGCTATTAACACTGAACAAATACTAAGCTATTCGGTTGTAGTATAAAAAGCAGCATGGGCTCTGCTATTTTGCCTGCATACTGCATAGGCTACTGCCTGCCTGCATACGCGTGTCACTCTTGCCTCACTGGTTGGGGCAAGAGTGGCACTCTAGGTCATACTTGCCTCATTCCGCACCACATTAAATAAATTAAGTCAACTGTTTTTTGCATAAGGCTCTCTATCCTGTATGACTATAGCATGTTTACTGTTGAACATGCCTCCCATGTAAAGTATCATACCAAATGGTAAAAGTATGCAGACTATTATTAATAAGCTACGCAAGTATAATGTTTTATGCAGTTTTGGCTTTTTAGCCTGAGATGAAACAACTGACATAAAACACAGTTACTTGAAAATCAAGTCGACAAATAAGGCATAGCAAAACAAAGCATTCACTACGTTCAACATGTTAAAGTCGAGAAAAAGTAGCAATGGTCAGTTCACACTGGGGGCAAGTGTAACACCCAGGTGATGCCAATCTTGTCCCGCTCTCCCAATCTAACAGAAGACGAGAAAGTTGTAATAGGTCTAGCCTAGAATATAATGATATTCGAGGCATGCATGTAAAAACGTTTGTAAACATTTTAGGCTACATGTTTACCATTGTATATGCACGAGTGTGTATTGCGACTTTGCCAGCTGCTTCAAAGTTTTTATCATATAGGCCTATGCCTAATTGCATTTTAAAAAAGTAAAAATGACGACAGTGAGGACAATGATGATGAAGCACTTGATAAGACAGCAATAGGCTTATTAGGCTATACTAAATTTCCAATGTTGCGATCTAGAAGCAAAAAAAAATCGTAGGCGTATCGATGTCGACGCAGTAAGACGCGCTAGGCCTACTGCAGACGATGTTCAGAATATGCGAAACTAAAACAAAATTCTGTCATCTGCGCGCAAAAATGGCACAGATGTGCAAATAGTTTCTAATGCACACTAGCGCAGCGGCTATAGCGAAGAGCACACAGAATACTGCGTCTAAAAGTGTTTGTACAGAGACAATGAGAGAGAGAATTTATTTTACAAAACCACCACACTATAACAGTACCATGATAGTTGATGACATAAGAGGATAGCCAGAATGGTAGGTAGACCTATCTATTCATCAAAAATACTGACAAGAAAAAAACGAGCGAATTTTTCAGATCAAGCCAATCTTGCTATTCCAGATACCAGGAACAGCTCGAACAGCGAAAAAAAGCGGGCGCCCCTGTTCGCACTGCTAGAGTGGGTAAACACGCACGCAGTACGAGGCTTATATTACTCCAGACAGTGGGGTATCTTACTTTTACTACGCTCGAATCGCATAGAGAGACCACGCCGCCGTTTGCAGTGACGCACGACTGCAGTTAAAAGTTGCACAAACATCAACAGTGCATTATAGGTTAGGCCTGATTTTAACGTTGCGCCATAAAAATTCACGTTTTACTTAGGCCTACTTACTTACTAACTTACAGCGCAAGCTGAGTGTGGTTTAACCTAGATACTTGAATTCTCAGTGTTCTGAAGGTGATCCTTCAGCTATTTCTCTCGTAGCAGGATCGATTACTCGGACGGAATATAGGCCTAATTTATAAGGCACGCGAAATTTGTCCTGCATACCTGTGACATGTTCGAGCGTCACTTGATTTCCGCAAAGCACGGCGCGCTCTAAAAGCACCTGAGTGCTACTCGCTATACTTGACATACATATGCAAGCACTATATCACTTAGTGGAGTCGTGGTAGGAGAAAAAAAGCAATCTCCCCAAATTTTGGGTTGTCGGAAAATGTTCTTGCCGTTCAATAATGCACAATTTTGGACTGAACCCCTATTTGGGGAAAATTTAAAAGCATAGGCCTAACTGAAATTTGGGCACCCGTAATTTTTTTCTGTCAGAAATTTGTAGTGTCTGTCGGAAAATTGCAACAACCCGCGACGCTACAGAGTTGTATACTGGCTAGAAAAGCAAGAAGCCCAGCTGTCAGTATGGAACGCCGACCGTACCGTCGTACACCGGTGTCCGAACTGAAGGCCAGCAATGTGAATGAGAGGCTAGTTCAGTATAGCCCTGCTTGGATGAATGAGAAAATTCAGCAAGAGAAGCATTATATATGGCGTTTGCAAATGACTGTAGCTTTCAGTAATCATTGTGCTGATACAGTTTGGCCAAAATGCGGTATGCAAATTTTGGGATTGGGCACTTATTTTTGGAGAACATTTACCTACCTACCCAGAGGGATAGAAGGCTCAGTTGATCTCGGTGGCTGATTATAATAATACCGAGATGTTTTACTTGTTTCCAGAAATCATCCATTTTCGCAGTATTGGTAAGCTTATTCAATCACTTGATGGTGATAGTGATAGGAAACGAACGCAGGTCGCAGCGAGTCGAAACTCACTGCCTAAATGATTTTAATTGTTACGCCATCAAAAAGACAAGAAAACAAGCTGAAACGCTTACAGGTATTTTTTACAACGAAATGATTTAAAGCATTCGCACTCACAGCCTCACAGGCTGCGCGGTATTTGTACCAGCTTACGGCAGACGCCACAAATCGATTCGACGACGTCGCTGTTGCGTGCTTGCTCGTTACTTATTTATTGCAGTGACTCTGCGGTCTTTATTTTTTTGACAACATCCGGTCTGGTATAGGAGTTGTCAATAAATACGGAAAAGATGATCATAAAAGAGTTGTAAGTGTTTTACGGTTTTATTTTCATCTTGGTACTATTCTCATAACTGAAGTTTTAGTGTTTGTTTTGTCAATTTTATTTAATTTGCACGTATATGATTGTGTGGGCGTTCTCGTATGGAGACCACGGTCATCGGTCATGTCTGCTGTTGTTACGATCGGTTATTGGATATCACTTTACTTGACTGTAGTTTTTTTAGGTGTTTTATCAGTGTAGTCGATAGGCTTTGTTCAGTCGGTTTGTCCCACAACACAGTCTTGAACTGCTGTGTGTATAGATATGTCTAGATTCTCAACAAGGCTGCAGTACCTTTTAAATGTCTGTTTTAACTAATAAAGTAGGGGATCAAACTAGCATTAGCACTGGTACATTGGCAACTGTGATACATCCAGTAATTTTTGTGTTAACACTGCATGTACTGTACTGTGTATATGAAATTGTACTTGTTATAATTATTATTTATTTATTTTGTTTGTTTCAGCCGAGTTGTTCTGCCCATGACAGTGCAAGAGGTAACAATTTTTGTATTTTTTGATTGATCACTACAACGACTTTTTTTGTAAAATTGTGATTAACCATGTTAAGTTAAATAATGCAGTGTGAAATTAGTAAGAAAATGTAGAATAAGTTGGTAGGATTTTTAGTTTACTTGATTGGCAAGTAAGCATCAAATGCATTTTTGTGTGTAGTTAACTTTTCTGCTTGCTTATGGTTCTAGTACAGTGTGTATTTATGCCAAAATTTGTTTATTAGCTCATATTCTTTATTGCATTGATGTATTTTTGAGTTGCTTGAAGTGGCAAAAATTATTGTCAGGTACAGGTTTGTTTAGTGAGTGAGTAAACATGTAAATTGTACATAGATATGTACAGCACATACTGTTTAAAAATTTCTACTGTGCTGCTGAGTGCTGCAAAAATAATATCTGTCAAGTAATCAGTCTGTAGCTGTGTGAAGCCTCCCTCTCATCCCTTAAGTGGAATTATCAGATGTCCTGTCATGAGTAAGCATAACCAGAAAATTAAGGTGACAAGTTAGTAGTGAAAGACTGGGTTGAAATCCGTGCCCAGTCTACTGTGCCACAGTAGTGATTGAATGCACTATTTCTGTGTAACATTTTAAAACTTTTTATATATTTGTTATCACAAGCATTTCTTTTCTACCACTAACTGCTGCTAAGTTACCAACATTTAAATAGGTCCGTCTTTTGGCCGACCCTGTGTATATCGACGCGAGGTGTGAACGTGTGATAGGGATTAATAAGTAAGTTGCACCACGGTGCTCGTTGTCTGTGGCATATGTTTTGTTTCGATTATGACAGGGTTTCCAACACTTACCTTGGGTTATGTGGAGTCGCATTTTATAATGATAATTTTGCAGTAACTTGTGGTTTTTGTGTTGCATCATAGTACCAAGTTGCACAGTTATACTCTGTGGCAATCGCCAGCAAAGCCGAGACAGGAGGTGGCGAGGGTATCGAGGTTCTCAGAAATGAGCCTTTCTCAGCAACGAATGGCATACAGCCAACGTCACCGCTGCTCAATGGCAAATACAAGGATGGCCAGTTCACGCATAAAATATACCACCTGGCAAGGTATTTTACAGTGCTGTATAATAGATTACGGATCTGTGCTAATATATTGTCTGGAATGTCATTGTTACATTTTGTCACTGTGAATACCGGTGGCTTGGTGGTGTAGTGGTAGGGTGTTGAACTTACGATCGAATGGTCTTGGGTTTGATTCCAGGTTGGGACACTATCAAGTGGTTACTACTTGGACTGGTGACTGTCTGCGGACCGGTAAACCATCCTGGTATATAACCAACACCAAGGTCAACTCAGCCTTTCATCCCTTTGGGGTAGGTAAATTGAGTACTATCCTGTCTGGCTGGAGTTAAGGTGGGGTGCGTTCATCTGTGTTGGGTGGCAGCTAACGCTGAGTGATCGGATCGGATCGGATCAGTGCTTATCCAGTGATGCTCGTGACATCTGGATGTGCACGCTCGCTTGATTGGTCACGATGTTAGTTGATGCCGGTGATGTCGTACCGCAACGCCCGCCATGCGCCACACTCAGTTGTCATGCTGGCGGCCGCCATCAGGGGTAACAGTAAAGGTGCCTGGTTAGATGAGTCGTCATGTGATCCCATATGGCAGGCAATGCTGCGTAGCTCTGTGAAGGGTTTCCTAAATATGAGCTATACACCATCTTTACCTTTACCTTTTACTCACTGCTGAAGCATGCATATTGTGTACTCGTATACCAGTACTGTGTAAGTAATGTCTTTTTTCCAGAAATGCTTGGAGCAGTGTTTTACTTTCCTGCAGAACTTTCTTGATGCTGTTGATTGAGCAACTGAAGGGCATCTGTGCTATAATAAGTGCTGTAACAGTGGCCAGGGGTTCATTATTGCAGAAAAAGCTGGACCTTAACTTATGACAAGTAAACATCTGATGTAGTAAAGGTAATTTAAGGTAAAGTTGTCCCATACACAATAACGAGCGTAGGGGCCAGAGCTAATCCTGCTCTCTAGGCCAATGATTTTCCACCGGGGTTCCGCGGATCTGCTAAGGGTTCCGCAGCTGGTCAATAAAAAAATTTTAAAAAACCCAGCGTGCGAAATTACAACAGACCAAGCCATAGAAGTACTATGCACCGAATGCGTAATTACACATTAGTGCTTCTAGCCGTCTTTTTTTGCATACAGTGTTGAATATTTTTCTTGTTGATAACAATGTTAGAATATTTGCATTGAACAATAAACACTAATGTATTAGTGCTAGTGTTAATAAATTGTATGTCCATTTGTTGAAAGACTTTCATTTCTTGAAAAATTCTGCTTAAGGAATAATAAAAACTTTGACTGGGGGTTGGGCCGGGGTCCAGACTCCCTGAACTGTCTGTGGACGTAAAAACGAAAAAAAATCCAATGACACTTTTTTTGCACTATTGGTAAACGCGCGCATCGTAAGGTGTTTTTGGTTACAGGTGAAATGAAATTGCTAAATAATATTACACTAATACAGTCAAATTAAACAAGTCTTTTGCCTGCTGCCTTATCGTTAGCATTTGAGGGTTTTGCCCCAGGCTCCCACAGGTTTTCTGCCTCTTGACTCCACTAAGGACATCGGTCCCTAAACATCCTGAAAATTTAGCCTCGCCTACGTCGCTGGACTTACGGATCATTGCATAAATGCATGGGGTTCTGTGAGTGATCGTCACACTTACGTATGGTTCCGCTGCAGCAAAAAGGTTGAAAAACACTGCTCTAGGCAGTCAGCCCGCAGGTGACAATAGTCATACACCTGGTGGTAGGCTGCCAGTAGTTTCCACCAGGCTCACGGTTACCTTCCCAGCCCCAGAGCATCACCACTCTGACCGGTACCAAATTATGATGACAGAGGCACATGTATGCGAACAACTTGCTCAAGGTCATTACCTGGCAATGCACTGGGCTGGAATTGAACCGGGGACCATGGGGTCACCAGTTCGTCATGCTATCATTACATCGCCAAGCCACACTTCTGAAGTAGTACTAATAGTCTTTACTGCTTTTAGGGAAGTCAGTTGTTTTGCTAGATTTCTTTTGTGATGATTGTTTTTCCACTTTCTGTTTTTCTCAGCAAGTTTTAATTTTTTTGTCTGCTGTAACTATCACATTTATATGGTCTCAGCGCTGGGCAGGTGTAAGAGCCTGCCCGCCCTGGAGGTAAGGTAAGGTAAGGTAACTGTCACATTTTTGAGCACCAGTGTTTAAAGTAGTCTTTTTTACTGTATCATCATTACATCAAAAAAGACTTACGTTGGCATTATGCGGCACACAGCAAAGTGCCGGTTTTTGCACGTGTTCTAGCGCCTAAAGGGGCACTGGTCATGCATGAAGAGGCATGGAATGCTTTCCCGTACTGTCGAACGGTCGTATCGGTAAGAAGCACTGTGGTGCCGGTTATCTGTATATATATAACAGATATTCAGTTTTGATTATGACATGGTTTCCAACACTTACCTTGGGTTATGTGAAGTCATTAGTAGGACTTTTTGATGATATTTTTATATTATGTATTGCTCACGAAAAATATGAACGCTTACTTTTGGAGCAATAACGATGAAAATAAAGCTGGCAATAGTGAAATATTGAAATTGCTGTTGAAAAATGTAAATAATACTAAGACAAAATTTGCAAAAAACGGTCTGAATATTAGTATATACCGGTACTCACTAGTTTAAAATTCAGTGCTGTATGCTTATACTAAACCCACTCCAGTGGCATATGCAGAAAGTCAAAAATTAACATAACAGTAATGAAATGTTGTATTTTGTGAAATGAAATTTCTGACTACTGTTGAAAGTGGAACCCACGTTTCATAATTTTGTGTAGCATCAGTATTCATTTGTTTTGTGTTTACTTTGCTTTAACGATAGACATTTTTGCTAACAAGTGCAGTTTCAAATGTTGGGTTATGTTTAGGACTTTTGCAGCAAATTTTGCCAAATTCCGCGGGCCAATTTGCAAAATTCCACACCTCACCACGTCAAAATTGTTTGAATTCTGCGGCTTACCGAGGCCGTTCATATGTGAATAAACTGAGCTCTATTCTGTGCATAAACTTCAGTTTATGCACAGTTCAGCTGGCGTTGTGCTCAGTTATGCTAGCAACATTTGAAGAAAGTTATCAATTTCGTTTTCTTTTCAAAAGTGCAATCTGTCCAGTCAAATTGTGTTTATTTATTATTGTGTGCCATATTGTGATGGCTACAAGTAGGGCTCACAGTTTTTTGGCAGGTTAGTTTGATATTTTTTGTGATATAGTTAGTCTATTTAGTTACTTTGTGAAGTTGACGATCGTACTGATCATCGGTCATTTCTGAATTTCTGCAAAATTCTGTGAAATTCCGCTGAAATATCTGAATTCCGCAGAAAATGGCAAATTCCACAGCTTGGCTTGAAATTCCTCGACCCATGGAAAACTGTGGGCCCTAGTTATATTTATTGTTTTACTCTAACATGCACACACGTTTTAGCTGGCTTTTTTTCTTTCAAAATTCTGGAAATGTGGCAAAACTTTTGCAGATGCATTGTGATGTTATGTTTGACATTTTCATCGAATGTTGATTAATCATTAGTGAATCATTTTCGAACTCTGTTGTCATTATTTTGCTAATCATTTGTTTGTGCGTAGTAAAGTACCGGCATTCATACTCTGGCTAGCTCCCGCAGGGTCACTGGAAATGCACGAGGAGGCTTGGAATGCTTATCCATATTGTCGAACTATAGTTACGGTAAGAGAGCGAGATCTGCTAAATATGGAATAATGCACCATTGCCAGCCTGCCTGTCTGTGAACAAAATGCTTTTTTCACCTGATTTGAAGTTTCTGAATGCTCTGGATGATTTTGAGATAGTGTGGATCCATAATAGCTCATTCATGTTTGTTTAAATTTTAGAATATTGGGTGTATAGTGCTCAGAATATTTCATTTTGTTGGTAATTTTTGGTTTCTTAACTCTTTGTAATCGTTGTTCTAATTCAACTTAAGTTGTTTTGGCAAGTTTAGTTAAGTGTTGTTATAACTCCGATAACAGTTTCCTTAGTTTAGCAAGCTTCATTTTTGATTACGCAGACTTTAGCAGTCAATGATGACTATAGGTTTTGGATACTTGTGTTACGTTGCTTATAGGCTCACGTCGTACCCATCATTTTAGTATAGAATGTTTTGCGTTGCTGCATTTCATAACAAAAAATATAATATGGTGGAATTATGTTTTTTTATTTCGTCCATATTATCTCCATACATGTGCCGACTTTTTGTTTTCATAATTGGTTAAATTTTATCATGTATTGATGTAATTCCACTCAAATGCTGTCAGTAGCGCACTGTGAGACAAAGATGTATTGCTTAGTTTTTGGGGTTAAAAGGTCATATGCTAAAGAAGTCATGTTAACAGTATGCTTAATCAAATTGAGACATAACAGTTTAGTTATTTGTGTGTGTTTTTTTTGTTAAAATTAAACTCGAATTTGTAATGAAAGTGTAGATGCGCTATATTTTTGAGATGGTTTTTTATTTACTGTAGCATGAAAGTTGATATTTAAGACTGATTTTTTGTTTCATAAGTTCTTCCGACAATCACTGTGGCTTATGATTTGGAGTGATTTTTCTGTATTACAGAATCCCGATTACATGAAGGAGAATTTTGTAATAAAAATCGAGAGTATGCACATCGGCGACAGGGGAGAAACGGAAAACGTACGTTGATTTTGTATCTTTGCATAAGTGATTTTTTTTGGCTAACAATTTTGTGAACCGATGATACGAGATGAATACATTTTTACTCTGCTGTCAATCTCATCCTAAATGGAGATAATTAAGGTGAATTGTTTTGTGTTACCGCATACTGTTATCTGATGCACTTGTATTTTATTAATTTGTTGTCAGAAGGCCATGGCTAGCTGCAGATGCAGTTATTAGTGCCCTGTGGAGTTAGAAATATGTATTAATTGCAGACTACAGAGTTATAATCTGAAGAGAACAGAACCACTATGAATGAACTGCCAGGCCTGCATCACCAGAAACGAACACATCATTTAACATGCCAGATATTCAAAGAGAAGGTTTTAACACAGTCTAGCACAGTTGTCTTAAGTGTCTTGTTTGTTTACTAACGTGCTCCTTGCCTGTTGTTAGTTGTACTTACATTTATATTTTACACTGTAGTGTAGCGATGCAGTCAAGGTGCGGTGGTAACATATTCAGTAATTAATTGTTTTATTGCACATTGTGCGCAGAGTGTGCCAGTGAATGGATTTTGAAAATCAGTCAATAATTGGCTAAGATATGGACAAAAGTAAAGTGGCACGTTTTTATGGCCCACAGTGTATATTTCTGATTGTGCATGATTTGATGACAGGCTCATGGTCTTGATGCGGAGACGTTGGCCAAACGCGAGGTTGTAAGGATCGACATTGCTAACGATCCCGTCAGACAAAGTGTTAGTATATTCTGACTTTGCATTCTAACCATGGCTAAGTGAGTGATTAAAAAACTAGAGCTGTCAAAGCATTAATTTTTTCAATGCATTAATCAATGCGTTATTAACGCACCCAGGCCCATTGAGAGGGAGAGTAGGGGAGTAAGTTAACTGGAGTCCCGCGATGTTCGGCGGTCTTGCCTGTAGAATATAGAAAGTTAAAAACACATTTTAAACTGCCGTCATAGCTAGTGTATAGCCTATAGCCTGTCGTCAAAATAATTATATATTTACACTAATGATTGAACGGCAACTACAATTTAGTTACTTGAATTCATTCAATTGTCAAATAACCGCAGTTTAACGGAATATTGGAACTTTTGACAAATCGCTCCCTCTGGTGAGTACGAGTAAAACACTATAGATAATTTAGCTGCCGGTCGTCTGGCGCCCTCTGGTGACTGATATTGTTTTACTGGGCTTTCAAACATGAACCGCTGTTGCGTGTTCCCATTTGTATTAGCAGGGCTTTTCTTGTATATTTTTTGTAGTAGTCGCGAGCTACATTGCCTACCAGCTTGTTTTTCTGTACAATGATGCCAACTATATTACGTCGTTATGTGAGCAGGACTACAAGCCCGATGAGGACCCAACCCAGTTCAAGTCCAGTAAGACTGGTCGAGGTCCGTTGGTAGGACCTGGATGGGAACAGGCCGTCAACCCGGTGATGTGCTGCTACAAGCTCGTCACAGTCGAGTTCAAGTGGTGGGGCCTGCAGCACCGCATAGAAAAGTACATTCAGAAGGTCGGTCAATCCAATAATTTCCATCACTTTTTCAACCAGTCATGGGCACATTCCACCGTGTTGTCTAGTAGTCGCATTAAAAAGGCATTTTTTTCTTACTTGAGCGATCTTGTCTATGAAATCAACCGTTTGTGTAGTTGCCTTCTAAACTCGGCATTTGGTTATATAATTACTTTGATGTGGTTCTCATAATTAATCATTTTTCTGGTATTAGCATTTTGCGAAACAAAAGTTCATTACTGCATTTTTTCTAGTGTTTTCTATTTTTATGATTTCTGCTATGGTTACTGTTGACGAGGTTGGGGTTACCAGATAAAATAGTCAGGTTAATCATAGCTCTGTACGACAACTCTGTAAGTTGCATTCGTATGTCAGGATCCGAGAGTGCTTGGTTCCCAATCGAGTCCGGTGTTCGCCAAGGCTGTGTGTTGGCAGCCGACTCGTTTGCCACAGGCATGGACTGGGTGCTAGAAAGAACTGTTGCAGCCACGCACGGAGTGTCATTTGGTCAGCACTCCTTCACGGATTTGGACTTTGCAGATGACGTCTGTTTTCTTGCCGAGCTGCTCGAACTTCTCGTTCCTGTACTCGAAACAATGGCATCCGAGGCCGCTTCCCTTGGGCTCGAGGTGAACTGGCTAAAGACGAAAGTCCAAGCCCTGGGTAGCAGGAAGGACGAACCATCGACAGTCACCGTTCTAGGGAACGAGGTTGCGGTGG
>Ga0209367_1000549_pt1 | contig 38462 bp, 33 predicted proteins | sample WorMetLIZISLAND2_FD_187412 | JGI IMG/M metagenome (GOLD analysis project Ga0209367, IMG submission 187412) | Marine gutless worms symbiont microbial communities from Max Planck institute for Marine Microbiology, Germany - Olavius geniculatus... ...
GTGTCTGCAGGCTGCACACGGTGGCCGTGCGGCAGGCGGCTCTGGTTAGTGACGAAAGCGCATTAGAGGCGTGCGCATGCTCGCGATGATGCGCTATACAAAATGACAACCTTTACCTTTACCTTTTCGTTGACATGTTTAGTGCAAAATGCAGCATGCAAAGCATTTTACAAGATTGTAGGCTACAAGCAGCAGGCGACAGTTGACAGTAAGCATGCCATTCGTAGATTAGGACGCGCTTAGGTCGATGATGAAACTGGTACAGTGCGAAGACCGTAGAGGACTGCATTTCACACGTCACTAATTTATTGCAGCTTTTTTTTGCTCGAACGCTGTTTTGTGATTGTTCACAGTTTTGTCTTGTATTCTATATTATTGCAGTGTGACAGTTGTTGTATTAAAGAAACATTTGATTTCATTTGATTTTCTATAGATGGATTGTTGTTTAATGATTGATTGATTGATTAATTGACTGATTGACTGATTTTGTAGGAGGTCGCGGGCAGACTGGTTTTACCGGTCTCCAGGGTCCGCAGGGCAATGTTGGGCCCATCGGCCAGCAAGGGCCTCAGGGTGCCCAGGGGGCTACGGGTGACACGGGTCGGGCTGGGCCCGTGGGTCGTGTGGGTCCGGCCGGCAGCGTGGGTCAACGTGGAGTTTCCGGAGAGACTGGTTTACCAGGTGAGGTTGGAAGAACCGGGCCGGCTGGAAGTGTCGGTCTGCCCGGATTTACCGGAGCGTCCGGTTTCCAGGGATCACCCGGACAGCCTGGTCTGCAAGGACCCAAAGGGGCGGCTGGAGATACGGGTCCGGCTGGACCTGTTGGACCCCTCGGTGCCCCTGGACAGCAAGGTGAGATCCTACATATTGATGTTCCGTAACCTGTTTCTAAGCGACGTCACAGTAACGCAATATCTCTTGCATAATTTTGTCGTAATCGAAAGTGAAAACTTTCCGTTTTAGCAGTTCTACGATGCTTTTGCTTCGACAATGTAAACTGAAGTTACATGTGACTTTTTAGACAGTCTGCTTGTTTTTAAATTTTATTTTACCGTTTTAATCTTAAGTTGTCATATATGCTAAGACTTTCGTGGTCTCGAAGTGGGTTACATTCACAGCACGTAAAATTTATTTTGATAATGCTGCTGATAATACACCATGAATACCTGTATTGTATTGTATTGTGCCTTTAAAACACACGTACAAATACACAGATAACATAAAATCAGTATGGCTGGACAACCCGGCAGTGCACTTACGGTTTCCCATACTAAAAACTAATAAAAACACACTAGGCCTACTAAAAGATATCACAATGGTAAAACACAATAAAATACACTTAACACATACAGAACACTACTGGATAATAAGAAAATTGGTAAAATCAATTTTATTAAGATTACGCTTAAAACAATTAAGAGAACTAAAATCTAACCGGAGCAGTAACAAAAAACTCTAAAAACTCCAGTTTAGCTAGACGAAAAACAATTTTATAACACACGACCAAGTCTAATTTTAATCGCCTTTGTTCCAACATGTCCAATTTCAGAAATATGTTGAAGCGTTATGTTGCGCCAACTGTGTTCGCTCTCGAGCTGCAAGCTACAAGCAACCTTTAAATCTATGCAGCATGTCTGAGACTGACTGACTCTCAGTCTGTTTGCACTGTCAATAGCGGCTGAGCTGTCGCTAGAGCAGACCGAATGCCAGTTGTCGTCTAAGCATGTAGCGCAGCGAGCTAGGTCGCCTGCCGGTTTGCTGAAGTTACTTGTCTTTCCAGCAAGTCACAGTCCGTCGAAGTTTTAGTGAGATACAGTAAAGATCACAAAACAGAAAGATAGGCAAAACTTTCGATGACGTTGCATAGTTCTGCAACTATAGCCATTGCTCTGAAATATTTTTATCTACAAATACCAACCCTCATTTGACCGCCAGCCAATTTCGTATGCCAGAAAAATCTGAGAAAAAACTGATAGTTTAATTTTACCCTTTACTGTTGAATGTGCGTGTTACAGGACGGAGCGGCCAGCCAGGTCCAGTCGGTCAGCCAGGTTTTACCGGTGCCGCCGGTAACACCGGAGCTATTGGATTCACCGGAGGCACCGGACTCGCGGGTCCGGCCGGATCTACCGGACTTCCCGGTGAAACCGGAAACACGGGACAGCCGGGAACGCGTGGACAGGTCGGACCGCAAGGAGATCAAGGATCTATTGGACCATCCGGACCACTTGGCGGACCCGGAGCACAGGGGCAGCCCGGAAACACTGGCGCATCCGGTACGTCGCCGGATTTTCCTGCCACTTTGCCAAGAACTTAGGAATACCTAAAAAAAATCTGAAAAAATCCCAGGTTGTTCTGTAACTAAGCCCGCTAGTTTGGTAAATTTATATCAATCAGTTAAACAGTCAGTCAGTTGTTTATTTCAGTCATATCGTTTGGCAGTAAGTAAGCTTACAACATAAATGACTATACAATACGCTGAATCTGGTTACGAAAATGTTACCGCAAGATGTTTAGCAGCATTTTCCAATAGAGCTTGTTGACACGTTTGACACATTAAATACACTTAACGGTTTCTAGTTATTCTTATGACATCATTAATAGTTAGCTGTTAATTTTTCAAGTTTGACCGTCTCCGGCTGCGCTGTGTTTCTGTTTATTGTGTCCTGTCGACGTTTGCGCTTAAACGTCGTCGTTAATCACTCAGCATTTTAAAATATAAGCGTGACATACAATATCTAACAATTAGTATTAATAGCGAGACGACGCTATAAGCCCAACTGACGTAGTTGATATGCATTGTGCGTTATGTACCTCTAAATACCTTTCTGTATTGTTTCTACTGAATATTCGATGGTTGCACGGGCGGCCAGTCAGATAGCTCTGTGACTGCCTTTAGAGTGTATTGATTCGGTTGTGATTGTTTGTGTTTTGGTGTTGTATTTGAGAAATCAATTATCATAATGATGACGATGATGACGAACGTAGGTCCGGCTGGCAGCGTTGGATCCCAAGGCGAGCAGGGAGTCCCCGGTACGCTAGGCGACACAGGCGTTAGTGGGCGGCCGGGATCCGTCGGAGAGCTGGGTACAATTGGTCAGCCTGGGGTGGCCGGACAGCCTGGCCGACCAGGCCCCAGCGGGCCGCCCGGACCCGCCGGACCAGAGGGACAGATTGGATCGCCAGGATCACCTGGACGCCAAGGACAACAGGGCCAACCTGGCTCTATTGGACAACCAGGTACTGCTGCAGCACTAGCCGTTTATTCTATTCATTTGACAGTTGTTCACTAAGTACAAAACAGGTAATTCAGCGTTAAATTACAAAGAAATGTAGATTTATGACTATCCAACACTTTGCACTGTAAGCGCCGTTATGGTGTTACAGTGACTGTCGGATGTGTTGTCCGAGAACAAGTTAAATGAGTCTGTGTGGGAGCACTCGATAAAAGCGGTAACTGGACTTCAAAGCATTGTCCAATTCTCCCCATAAGCGCCATTGTAATTTTTCATATTTTTGTGAAAAATAGGTTAAAATGTTGCATTTAAATTTTGTAACCCTTAAAAGGCACTTCCTTGCCCGAAACCGCGTCATATGCGCCATCGTGCGTTAAAATCAGTTAGTCGTTTTTCCTGTAGAGGACGGCAAGAAAAAAAGGGACGGGAAGGAAAGGAAAGGAAAGGAAAGGCACAAAAAGTCACGCAAGCGTTATATTTCACCTATTTGTGGGGAAGCCCCCTGCAAACGGATTTTTACCAAATTTTGCACATCATGAGATATGCCAAACATAATCATCTGTGCACATTTTGGTGTGGAAAAATTAAGAGGTTTGGGATATACGGGGGGGGGGCCAAATTTTGGAGTCTCCCATTGAAATGGCTGGTCACCCTTAGAACAGTGCTGCGCTACCGCGCAGCCTGTGATATAGCGGCGTCCGGTTTGCATCTTCTGTTGATGTTGATGAAACAATGTCAGAGATTGTAATGTGCGCAGGACTTGAGGGTAGCCGCGGTGTAGCCGGTGGACAAGGTTTCACTGGTGCTACCGGATCATCCGGTAGACCCGGTCCACCCGGAACTATTGGACAGGTTGGACAACAGGGATCTCGCGGAGTCCGTGGACCTTTAGGTCCTCAGGGCCCCGCTGGACCGTCTGGACCTATCGGACCGCAAGGATTTACTGGTAAGACTAACCGTGATTTATCTAAGGTCTTCTTAAATGTTTACAAGTTTGTTGTAGATCAGCAATTTAGGCCTAGTTGTGTGCATGGCCGGCTTTTGGTTATTTTTCATAAGTTTGTTTTTTTGCAATTTGCATTGAGTTTTTAAGATATTCGTTAAAGTGTGAACTTCCCCAAGTTATCATAAGTTGGATTTGCGACTGTTACATGTTAACTCGCGTACAGCGCGACTTAACTAAACTGAACTTAACTGAACTGAACTGACACAGTTTAGTTTCTGACGAACTGACCGATGGACAAGCAGTATTGCATTACAGTAGGCACTGTCTAACGGCGTTGATGATACACGACTATAGTCACGTATGCGTTAGCCAATGACCTGCTTTCCCGTTTGTCAGTTCGACAAAAACTAAACCGTGTCAGTTCAATTTAGTTACGTCGCTTTGTGCGCGTTTTAGGTTTACATGCATTTAGCAACATAATCAGAACTTTTTTTCACAGTGGCTGTTTGGCTTTTTCGTTGTGTTCGTACTGGGCGTATTACAGCTCATATAGCCCAATGCTCGTTTTCGCGCAAACTGTGGCTTGCAAAGCAAAAGAAAATGATTAGAAAACTAAGTTAAAGTTAAAGTTAAAAACGAACTTATAAAGCGCCATAAAACTAAACGTGTGTAAAGATACAGAGGCACGTTTTTGGCTAAAATTTTGAATAGTTAAATACAGGCAACTGATTTACTGGTGACAACGTAAATGAAATCGTTAGCCTAACATGAAACGTGCTATGGCCATAGCCACTTGTGGGAACCGTGTCGGGTTAAGTTTAATGCGTAAAACTGTGCATTTCAAGTTGTCTTTGTGGCACGATCTTGCTGTTTTGTACTTGTGTTTAGTCGATAATTCATTGTCCATGTAGGCCACTATACAGATTTCGTTTTTATTGTAAGCTGCGTTGTTTGGCACAGTAAATAAAGTATTGACTATATGCTGTGTTTAGTGTTGTCTAACATCCACTTACACGTTTGTATTGTTTGTGATTGACAGGTGCGACGGGAGGATCTGGTCCCAAGGGACAGAAAGGTGATGCCGGCCAAAGTGGTTCACCTGGCACTATCGGCCAACCAGGTGTGCCTGGTTTACCTGGGCAGGCAGGGCCGTCAGGCCAGCAGGGGCCGCAGGGCGAGCCTGGAGCGACTGGTTCCACCGGACCCACGGGCAGGGTAGGTCAGAGCGGACAGAGTGGACAGGTTGGTTTACCGGGCGCGACCGGTTGGACTGGTATGAAGGGCGACAAGGGTGATCAAGGTAGGATTGGTAGCCCTGGTGATGTGGGTTCGCCTGGATCCCAAGGCCAGCGTGGACCGCCTGGGGCGATAGGACAACCAGGAAGCGTTGGACCTGCGGGCCCCAGAGGTACGTTTTTTCGGCTGCTTAAAATTTTGCTCGTTATCTCTTCATGCCCCTACTTTCGCTTTATTGCAAAGACGTTATGCATTTGGGCTGGTGTTCTTGTGATACTAAGCCTATCACTATATTACTACTATTGCTTTCTTTTTTTAAATGGTTAGTTCAATTACACTTATGCCTACTATTTGCTTTTTACTAATTATTTAGCGGTAGATAGGTTTTGTGATTAATAAAAATTTACTCACTATATTTTCAATCAAAGTTACGTCAACAGAATTATAAAAAAAATTGCTATGCATCTTAAAACGATGATGGCGTTTTTTCTAGAAACCAGCGACGACATAATTTGAGTTTATACACATAAAATACACACTAATTGATTGTTTCATTGCAGAATTTTTGATTTTTGCTGTGTAGCATATAGAAATTATGTAACAGGGCGAATGGTGTTCAAGTTGTTATTCCTGGGTCATAATTTTGTGTCTGAATTTTTTGTACATTGAAACCTAAAAACCTACATTTAAAAACCCCTTAAAACACAAAAACCTACAAACGTAAAAAATTAAGTTTTCAATATCTGGGTGTTATCAGCTTCGTAGTGGTGTGGAACCGGGCGGACGTCAAATTTCAGTGTAGTACAAAGATCTAAGTACATTTTTGTACATATTACAGGGCAGCCAGGATCGCAGGGTCAGTCGGGACAGGTTGGACTTCCGGGACCCTCAGGGCGGACGGGACAGCCAGGCGAAGTCGGCCTTCCCGGCGGCACGGGAACCAAGGGCATCAAAGGATTTGGCGGTGTGATTGGTGCATCCGGTAACGTTGGGGCCACTGGAGACAGCGGTTGGACTGGATTTACCGGCGGTACCGGCGACACGGGCGACACCGGACTTGCCGGCCCTCGAGGAATAACAGGACCGATCGGACAGCCTGGCCGGCAGGGCCAGGAGGGGTTCCAAGGCCCGTCCGGAGCTACCGGATACACTGGTTTGCAAGGAGTCCAGGGCGAAGAGGGAGTAATAGGTCAGTTCTTTCTGTTTATTTGCATTATGACTTTTACGCTCGCTTTCTTTCTCCAATGCAGCTGATAAAAGCTGCTTTTGATCTTTTAGTTGCTTTAATACTGAATACGTTCCGTGTATCACGCCATCATGCATAACTGGGCAGTTTTCGAGTTACTTAAATCTGTGCGTTACTGTCAAATTTAGCATAATTTTAGTGGTAGTGAAGATTTATGCAAATTAGGCAAGAGGCGGAGATTGTTTGAACGCACTAACATGCAAGTTGTACGTTTTTTTACGCGCGAAAGCAGCTACTGCTTTCAGCGCGTCTTAGCCATCGCAATTCTGTCTGTCCGTTCGTCTGTTTGACACACTGGTGGATCAGTCAAAAACGGTGCAAGCTAGGATCATCAAATTTTTACCTTCGGCTGCCTGGAAGACACTAGGTTTAGAAAGCGTAAAGCTTTTTATAAATTCGAAGGGGGTCACCCTGTACGGATACACTAAATGAGAGGTGTGGTGGGAACAATTTGCAATTTTTAGCCAATAAGTCGCTGTATCTCTAACAGGAAGTCGTACACTGGCTCTCGATTGGCGCCAAATTCAATGACCTTGGATGACCTTGAACGCCAAAATAGGGGTTTTTATGGATTTTTTTTCGCGATTTCGGGGTGCGAGACACATTTTAAGAGCGAATTGCGCCGAAACCAATTGAGATAGACTCAGAAAAGCTGCGTATAAAATTTTCAGCATTGAACGTAGATTTCGACGGTCCAAGTTTCAATTTTCTAGGTTCAAGGAAACCTGCGCACGAGGGCATCAAAGAGCGGTACCCAGGACCCCCCATAAAAGTCGTTATTTTACCGTTGTTGGCCAGTCTTTCGTAAGAACGGTTGCAGATAGGCATGGGCATACTACCTATCACAACAAGACCTAGTGACGAGCATTTTAGTCTTATCAACATCGATGACTTTCAAAGACCCTAAACTTCCGAAATAAGAGTTTTTTTTATTGATTTTTGCGATCTTCGGCTGCAGCGCACACTCCAAGAATAAACTGCGACGAAATGGCTGGATATAGACTGACAGTTTGCAAACAGGAACTGCTATAGCCTTTCGCGCGTCTCGCGAGCATTAGCTCAAATTTCTTGTTTTAGAAAATTACACTTATTACATGCCTTCTTGATACTAACCGTCGCTGAGTTATCGACAGTCAAAAACAGTTCAGTTTCTTTGGCTCATCATTACAGAATGTAAATAGCTTAACGATGGCTTTGTTAAACAGGTCAGCCGGGTCTTCCGGGTTCCAGAGGATTTACAGGATCTACCGGATTTACCGGAGAGATCGGCATGAGGGGCATCGTCGGAGATTCTGGAGATACCGGATCTAGTGGAACAGCCGGGAGTCCCGGACTTGCCGGACTCCAGGGATCCATTGGGTCCCCTGGACCTATTGGTATCCAAGGTTCCGTGGGCCAACAAGGGGCAACAGGAGCAACCGGACCAACAGGTCATTAACAACATCATCATTTTCGTCATCGTCATCATCGTGGTCACCATATAAGTGAAGTGTTTGGCATTTTCAATTCAAATTCAAATCGGCATTGTCGTAAAAAATGTGAACTGCTTTGCTTTCAAAACCATAATGACTGTAGACTGGCGCTGATCTCCGTTTTGAAGAATAAACCTCATCTCTAGGGACCAATTGAATTCACGGGAAAAAATGCATGATTTCACGGCGAAATTTTTAAAATGTGTCAAATTTCACGGAAAATTCACGGAAAGAATTTCGGAAATTCATGGGCCCCACAGACGTTATTTCGAGGTGCTGCGCTAATGCGAACGAAGAAATTTCTGAACAAAGAATATTTACTACACTAAGTCAAGACTCAAGACAGTTAATGTCAGCTACTTAGTGCTAAAGTGCGACACATAGCAAACAGCAACATCCGTACAAACGCTGCTGATAAAACTCTGGAATTGTCATAAATTAAACTAAAAGCGCTAAAATTCACGAAAAATCACGGATTTCACGAAAATCGGCGTTTTTCACGGAAGAAGGCCAATTTCACGGAAAATGTCACGGTCGTGAAATCGTGAATTAAGTTGGTCCCTACTCATCTCTCTCTGTATCTTTCCCTTTTTTCAGCACACAGCAGCTTACACCACATGCAGACGACGGTTACGGGGCTAGTGCAGGGTGCGATGTACCCCGTTTATGCGCCGATTTTTGCAGGTACTCTGTGCGATACGGCAGCTCTAAGATCGGTTTCTTGCGAAGAGCTATATGCACACTTTCTTTAAAAAACCAGAAGGCGCTTGTGAGAGCATGAGTTAATACTGTGTCTTAATCAAATAAATAACTAAAATTACTTTTTTTCCATTATCAATAGCCGTAGGTATACAGGCTATATACACTGTAGCTCTCGCCGCAAGTCTTGTTGCTGGTGACGTCACAGACAATGGCGCCATTATTAGTATGACGTCACGCCATGGCCGCTGCGCACAGAGAGACAAACAGATAGACACCGACTATATCACATAATCCCCGCCATCCACTACGTTTAACTGATCTACTGGCGGAATGTTTGAATGTTGTCTGTTGTTGACGCTGCAGGCATCGACGGAGAGCAGGGTGAGCAGGGGGTCAAAGGAAACGTTGGCCAGCCCGGCCCAGACGGCCAGGCGGGCTTCACCGGACCCAAGGGCCGGCAGGGTGGGCCAGGTCAACAAGGATTTACTGGCCCACAGGGTTTCACCGGAGAGCCAGGTCGACTCGGCCCGGCCGGCAGTCAGGGTGCCACTGGGGCCGAGGGATTTCCCGGATTTGCCGGTGCGGTTGGTCCAGCCGGTCCGATAGGGCCGACTGGCGAGGTGGGAGACCGCGGCGAGGTTGGAGCAACTGGATTCACCGGAGGCACTGGACCAGCAGGCAAGTATTAGCATAGAATGAACGAACGTTTATTACAGTATTGCAGTCAAAACGCATTGTAACAGACGACAATGTGCAAATATACAACGCAAAACAAATTTAGTAAAACGTTACATAAAACGTCACTTTGACTAATTATTGTCATTTATTACCTGAAACGTCAGATAAACCGTTACTGGTACTTACCAAGGAAGAATAGGATCAAAAACTTGTTAAATTTGACACTTTTAAACAAATAAGTAAATAAGTTAGTTAGTGACTTAAACATCACTTTAGATGATCGAGTTCGGCAGCTAAATTTAGATCACTATAATTAAAAGGACGAACTTATCAGCTTTAGGCCTATGGTGTGTATAGTATATAGTAATCAGTACGTCAGTAGTTTGATGTGTGTTGCTGTTCGTGTAAATTTTAAATTATTTCTGTATACGTTCTAATTTGCAGTTGTAAGTACCATGTAACTTTTTGGCCCAAAGAACAACTGACTTTCGTTTTATATATTACCGTTTGTCTGGCTGTCAGTGACAGAGATTGTTTTACCTGTTTGGCACTTTTCTACCATTTATGGTTTCATTCTAATTAAATATCGTGTCTGAATAATGTGCAGGTCCTGACGGACAACAGGGTGAGCGTGGTTTGCCTGGCGACACGGGCGGCCAGGGTGACACCGGTGCGTCCGGTAGACTTGGACCAATCGGTCGGCAGGGTCAGCAAGGGCGTGCCGGACCTACAGGACAACCGGGGACCCAGGGCGTCCAGGGACCGATCGGCCCTACGGGTCTCAAGGGCCAGGTTGGTCTCAGTGGATTGCAAGGACCCGAGGGGCCGGAGGGACCCCCGGGTGTGGCTGAACGAGGAGAGCCGGGTGAGGCCGGACCACCGGGCCAGCAAGGTGCTCCTGGTCTGGTAGGAATAACCGGTGCTCCGGGAGATGTGGGCAGATCCGGAGACACTGGGGCTACCGGGCCGCGAGGTAGTGTTCGCTTATTCGCGTACTTATTTCTTTGTTCGTTGATGCGTGTGTCTGTTAAACTAATTTAGAAAATCGTGTCAAGACATCCTTGTTTTAATTTATCGTTAATTTTTTGTTGGAAGTAATTTTGTTAGCTAGACAACGGTCTGATTTATTTATCGATAGACTGATTTGCAAAAGTACACGTTTTTATTAAAATTTTTTTTCTCGAGTTTTTTTAAATCTTTAATATAACGTTTTTAAGCCTATAAACTATTGTTCGTGTAAGTTTTTATCGTAACAGATTAACTGATTGATTGAATCGTTAAAATACGCGTATTATATCTAAGTTCTCGATTGTTCGAATTATTTTGCGTTTGATACAACGTTCGTATCGTATACGCCATTGTTTATGGAATTTTTCATTGCGATCAAATGACTGATATTGATTGTTTTATTTATTGATTTAAGTTGTTGATTAGTTGATTGATTGTTGTGCCTCTCTGTAGGGTTGTCAGGCGACACTGGAGCGACGGGACCCGCTGGTTCAATCGGTCCGTCCGGGTTTGCCGGAGACCCAGGACCCCAGGGTCCACCTGGAGCTATCGGCAGCGCAGGTTTCACAGGTTTTACTGGAGCCAGCGGCGGCACGGGGGCCACGGGAGACATGGGAGAGCTCGGCGAAACCGGAGGGACAGGTCCAGCCGGACAGAAAGGTTCTCAGGGTGCCGTAGGGCCGTCAGGTCAGCCAGGTCAAGCTGGGGTGGTCGGACAAGCGGGTGAGCCTGGTAGGGTCGGTGATACCGGACCTGCTGGACCTATTGGACAGCCCGGCCCCTCCGGATTTACCGGAATACAAGGATTTACCGGTGGAACAGGTTATGATGACATTGTCTTATAATCTCTGAGTAGGCCTATGGACTCTTGTCATTGAGTTTCTATGGAGCCCCGTAGGCATACAGGAATTTTATTTATGTAGGGTTTATTTTGCATCAAAGTTTGATTCAGTTACATCGTTGCAGGTACGTGAATAGAATGCCGGTACTTTTAAAGAAATGCGAAATTACAATTTGCGCATGCTAGGCTATTCAAAATCCAATATGAAACCTTTATTTTTATCCATGGCTGTATCAGTTAGCTTTTATGGCTGCGGATACTTAAATAGAATATGGTTGCAAAATAGGCGTATACGACCTGAAAGTTGGCGTATTTGATTCACACACAGAAGTTTTGTTAAACTGGTTATGTACAGACATTTCTGGTGATCAGTTTGATGGCTGCTGCTAATAAAGCCCGTGTTTCATTACGGTAACTTCACCGTGACGTTCGCGACAAACCCGTGACATTCCCATAACACTTGTCACAGAAATGTCACCAAAACGTCGGCATAATGGAATTTGGGCTTAACGCCACACTAAAAAAAACTCGGAGTTATGTTTCTGACAAAATGTTTTTAGTATATACCAACGAGGAGAATTTTGTTCGTTTGGTAAGTTTTTTTTGTCTTGCTAGGAGTTTGTTTCGTTAGACATCCGTTTAAAAAATCCCTGCAGTTTTGCACAGGTAAATTCCAAAAATATGCAAGAAAAAAGATTTTCACCGGACCGATTTTTTTGTTTGTAGAAATTTGTAAGTTATCTAAAAGGGATTTTCTTCGTTTTTTTGTAAGCAGAGGTTAACATGCCGTTACTGTTTTAGGTGCAACCGGATTTTCCGGCGCGACGGGTCCGACTGGAGCGACTGGTATTGCGGGTCCGACGGGAATTCCCGGCTTGCAGGGATTTACCGGAGTATCCGGCGAGAAGGGGTCCATTGGTAGTCCGGGTGAACTGGGTGTACAGGGCCAGCCTGGTGTCGGCGGTAGAACCGGACAACGTGGAGAGACTGGCCCAGATGGAGACACAGGCGCTACCGGCCCCGCAGGTAAAATGTATCTCGCACATATTTTCCGTTTTAAATTTTGCCAAAAAATAAGAGAATTTAACCAAATTTCTAAAAATTCGCCAAAAATTTGTTATTGCATATTCTTGTTACTAGAAATCTTTAAAATTTGTTGTAAAAATTCGTGAATTTAGTTTTTATGACAATTCGTAAAATTGGAGTTCTTGATCTATGGTTTCTTGTTATTGTTACTGTCCGTTATTCGTTTATTTCGGCAGTGATTGACGACTGATGAGTAAAATTACAATTTAACAGTTTTTGCTGCTCATCTGTTCACTTTTTTCGTTCGTACTCTGCTGTCATTGAAAGACGAGTTGAACCCGTTATTATTTTACGACCTACTACGTCTTCCTATTTTTCACAACATTATCTGTAGTGTTATAACCGCCAATAACATCATTTCAGTCAAAGGTGACTGTCAAAAATTCGGAACAAGTTTCGCATATGTTCATATTACGCACGTCCTAGGCAGAACACACCGTCGATCATAATCATGAAAGTGAACGCGTTTCAGCACGGTCTAAAGTTTATTGTGTGTCGTTACACGCGTAGTAGTAATGACACACTCTAGAATTTTGTGGCTGCAGATGCCGTTAAACTGGTCAGCGTGTAATACTTTTCGGTAGCTGATTTTTACTGGCGCTAGTCGCCGGCGCCGGTTTGGTCGTGTTCAGTGTTGTGCCGGTAACTGGCGCCAGAAAATTGGCCATTGCGTCATCACTGTAATGCATGACAGACGGCGATGAAACTTATACATATGAAATTACCCCGCGTGCGTTGTAGGATCGCTGGGAGCCGTCGGACAACCGGGTGCGAGAGGAAGCCCTGGTCCCGCCGGTTCTCCCGGACAGCAAGGTGACATGGGTCCTGCCGGGGTAGCCGGTAGCGTCGGCGTAGCCGGCAGCATCGGTCTGCCCGGTCCGGCCGGAGATACGGGAGCCACGGGTCCACAGGGTCCAGCCGGACAGGCAGGATTCACCGGAACACAGGGTCCATCCGGCCAGCCTGGGATACGAGGACCGATGGGATTCACTGGCCAGCCCGGACCTACCGGACCCATTGGGTCACCCGGCAGTCCCGGATTCACCGGACCCCAAGGACCCGTCGGGGCGCCTGGATTGCAAGGCTGGACAGGTACGTGACGGAATGACTAGTAACTATAACGTAAATAACTTTATACTACGTTGTGACTCTCTTAGTAAAATTACTTATGACATGTTTTAAAGTTTTTTTTTTACTTTTTTGGGTTTTATTGTTCTCAGTGTGATCTTTGTGTATTTACTAAATTTGTTTCACTGCACAATTAGTTATCCCCATCAACTCACCATTAGCCGCTTTCTTGTGGTTATCATCCACGTGTGATTATATTAATTTATACTTGTTTTAGTATTTTTGGTTTTATTATATGCGGCTTGATTACTTTGTTGTATTGTTATTTTCATTAGATGGCATCGTTGCAGATGTAAACGATTCCGCTTATTTCTACACATTTTCGGTAGCGTGGTCTGTCCATCTGTCGTCTGTCGTTTGCCGTCATTATAATTTGTGCCTTGTGCTTAAACCGGTCAAAAGATTTAAATGCCATTTGGCAGACATACTTGTAGCGTCCACTGACACTTGTGGGGTCTCTGACCCTTAGAAAAAAGGGAAATTTGGGTATCGAACCCCAGCTATAACATGCAGTTGTTTTCGACCTAGGGAAAAAGACAATTTATAATTTATTAAATGGCAGCAACGCTGCGCTGAGCGATGCCGCTTTTGTCAAATTACTGTAGTCGTTGTTCTATTTGCTAAGGTAAATTAAATGATGAATATATACGACGCGACGACGTTGTGTGTTTGTGAATGCAGGTCCAGCTGGAGACACTGGCCCCATCGGTCCTAAGGGCGAAGCAGGAGACGAGGGTGCGCCCGGACTCAAAGGCAGGCAAGGCCCGTTCGGTGCGATTGGTGAGAAGGGTTTCTCTGGACAGCAAGGCCCGGTTGGAGACACCGGACTCCGTGGTGCTACCGGGCAGTCTGGACCGAAAGGGGCTGTGGGTGAGCCGGGACCGGCAGGGCTGCAAGGTTCTCCAGGTATGAGCGTTACACAACATTTTTTATTTTGTCAGTTAATCAATCAGCCAATCTGTACACAGATTTATGGGGCGCCCTTAAACAGTGTCCGTTCTCTGTTATAATACAAGTAGGCACTGTCGTAAAGCCATGTCTTTAAGGCCTTGTTTGAAACATTGTCTGTTGATGTTCGAGTTTTTTAGTTCCGAGGGCAGACCGTTTTACCTGGTTGATGCCGACGAGCAGAAGCCAGTTTGTCTAGTTTGTATAGTTCATAATGGATGTGATTCTTATTGAAGTTCTCTTATTTCACGCTGGCGCTTGTTATGTCTACCATACTGTCTACAGTTATAACGTATCAAGAACTCACGGATACGATCATGCGCAAACAACCGAACGACAGTGTAGATTATACGACCAACCGTCGACCAGCTTAAAATAAGTGTTTTAATTCACTGTCTGAAGTGTAGGCCTATAAGCTCGTTTTTCACTCCATTATCCCACTTCAGTACGTGGTTTGGCATACATGTATAGGGCCTAATTTGTATCGTTTTCATTGCACTGTTTCATCGTCTGTTTATGTTTTGTCTCATTGTCTGTCGTTTTGTGCTTTGCTTGTTGAGCAAGTAGGCGTACACATGTTCGTTTCTCGACTTTATTTGGCATCAGAAATTTTATTAGGGACTTTGCGTACGGTAATATTTTTCAAACATGTTTAATGCCCAAATATAGCTTTTTGGTTTTGGATAGTTTGCGTGCTCTGTGATGCGTTGCGAAAAGTTTGTTAGCAACGTATGCGTACCATTTTTGAATTCCTAAGTACATTCACACATTAAACTCACTTTTTACGCTCGTTAAAATTCGCTTATGCACGTCTATTTATCTTGTAACCAGAACTTTTGAAGGAGCTCGCTAAAGCTGAGTGAGTTGCGATGACGAGTGAATGCATCCATAAAAAGTATGATAAAAAGCATCAAGTATCACGAAGACATCTGTTCTGTGTTTGCAAACAACGTGCATGTTTTATTTTATGATCTCATAAGCTACACGTACCTTGTTTTTTTATCTCTCAGAACACTGTTATAACCGATCATAATCCCACTTCCAGTCAAGAATGACAACCGAAACGTGTCTTGCATCTGTTTGTAAGACGCACGTTCACACAGGACACGTCGACTCGTCGATTACAGTCATTACCAGAAATAAGCACGTTTCAACACGGTCCTAAGTTTTTATGTCTCGTTACACTTGAATATCGCACCTAAATTGTGACAAAACGTATGCTTGTGACACGAGCCATATTGTGTTAAGTCAACGACGGCACTGGCTTTGGCATGATATGCACATCATATTACGTTTAACTCTTATTTATTTATTCATTCATTCAGTCATTTGTGTATTAATTTTTGCGTGCAGGTCCCATGGGATCCACAGGATTTCAGGGTCCGCAGGGTGCCACTGGATTCCCCGGAAACATCGGAATCGCCGGCTTCACTGGACCGGCCGGATCAACGGGAGCTACTGGAGCGACTGGCTCTACCGGCTGGACCGGTTCATCCGGCAACATTGGCGACGTCGGTCTAGTCGGACAGAAGGGTGCCGTTGGACCCGCCGGACAGCAGGGCAGCCGAGGTCTTCCTGGAGTTGATGGTCAACCCGGTATCCAAGGACCCACCGGACCCACGGGTCCAGCCGGACAGATAGGTCCTTCCGGTAGCCAAGGTCAAGCTGGAGAACGGGGCGATGCTGGTGCAGAGGGTGTACAAGGTCTGCACAACACTTCTTCGCATATCTACCAGTGGCGTCATGGCAGGGGGCAAGGGCAGCGAAGAGACAATCTGCCCCCTCCCTCACGTTTTGGCCTGTCAGAAAATTTTTTTTTTTGTCGGAAAATTAATATGCAGAAATACAAAATTTGCGCTTGAAAATCGCCACCTTATGAAAATTTAGTAGCAAGTTTGAAATTTTTAGCACACGTTGTAATCTTTTTTGTGAAATAAATTTAGTCAATACACCAAGATCACACTAAGAACAATAAAACCCGAAAAAGTAAAAAAATGTAAAATTTGCATCTAGCTGTCTGTAGGATAATTGCAATTTTCTGTCTCGTAGCCTACCTACTTTCTAATCTGCGACGCCGCTTATATTTTAGTATGAATATGTTTATTTACCATAATGGTAGAAACAATGCATAATTAATTAGACACAAAAGAAATGTACAACAATAGAAATATAGAGTAACACATCGTGAAGCGACGAGAGTAAACGTCAGTAAACATTTATTCTACACAAATTTACTGCATACTTTATAGGTACGACATATTGTCCGAGACCGCGCGATATTTTTTGACGAATTTGTTGGATCTTTTGTCTGAAATAGTACTTAACAACTCAAAACCAAAAACTTCTTAACATTATTGTGTCGCGTTAATAGTTACAAACAGTTTCGTAAAGAAGCGATATATACGACGTATGCTAATTACAATAGGCCCATGCACATTATACTATTGTATTTTCCACCCCGTGTGAAATGTTTCGTGTCATTTTTATACAGTGTGTGTTGTTGCTGAAGATGGAGTGCTACGTCTGCTGCAGGTTTAACCGGTTGGACAGGATCCAGCGGACCCAGAGGTCGGGCAGGTCAGCCTGGCATTCCTGGACCCACCGGGGCTACGGGATTCGTAGGATTCACCGGATTGCCCGGGGACACGGGATTCTCAGGACCCGCCGGAGAGACGGGACTCGTTGGTGAAACCGGGGGGACTGGCGCTTCCGGACGCAAGGGCTCTCGGGGAAATATCGGAAGCCAAGGACCATCAGGCGAGCTTTTTCTTTCATAATTTTTCTGACTATGTGCGTGTTGTCTTACGGACGGAACTCATGGATTACCAACCAGCTCCTGTATCACAAGTCTGCCGATTTGTTAACTTCGGTAAAGTGCGGACAGCAGATTAAGACACCTCGGCTGGCTTTTAGGCGAACTGAAAATGTTTACTTACTTACTTGCTTATTGTGTTAGTTAGTTAGTTACTTTGTAACTCTGGCAATAAGCTTATCTCTGTCAGTCAGTCAGTGATACTGATAACATTGTTACCAGTACTGTTAGTTACGGCATGTTAAAAACGACAGATATAAAAGAAAATAAAATGAAATAAACCAAACCGAACTGAACTGAAATTACTTGATCAGTTCATTCTATTTACGCGCTACAGCTATACTTTAAAGCGCGTTTATGGCACGATGTGTCTGTTGTCTGTTTATCCGTTCGTCTGTATTGTGGCTAAACGGTGCGATATAGGGCCTAGGTTGCTATTGATCACGAATAGGAAGTCGCATAAGCTCTTTCAGATCAGATAACAATTATCGATCTTGGCTGACCTTACAAGTCAGTATTGCAACAAGAACTGTATAGGCTGTAGCGCATCTTCCCTATCGACAGCTGAGCTGTTTGTTTTATTTTAGTTTATTATATGTTTAAAGCGAGCTCGTTTTGTTTCATTACATTTTTGTTGCTTTGAACACGCCCTTAAAGCGCTGATTGACTGTCATTGCAGGTATTCAGGGCCAGGTCGGTGTGGCGGGCGAGAGAGGACGGGTCGGTTCGGTTGGTCAACCAGGTCTTCGAGGTGAGGGTGGACCTCAGGGACCCAGTGGATCTACCGGTGCCACGGGAGCTACTGGACAGGCCGGGTTCCAGGGATTCACTGGCGCAACCGGACTTCGCGGTCCATCCGGAGCGACGGGACTCAAAGGGTTCGAAGGTCGGGCGGGTCCGTCTGGTCCTGACGGAGCTCCAGGCGCTGAGGGCGTGAAGGGTGAAAGTGGTCCGGCTGGCTTAGCAGGGGCCCCTGGTTCTATTGGAATGCAGGGAGTCCAGGGATTTACCGGAGCTCAAGGTGTTCAAGGTACGCATGCCACTATGTTCTATTTATTTTGTGATCTACTTTGCCTTCCTATCTCTTGCCACAGTGATCGGAGTGTAATAACCATCTTTATTTCCATGATTTACTTAGTCCCTTCTATCTCTCATTGCTTTGTGCTTTAATAAGTAAGCTGTCGAATTAACGAGTTAACTCAGCTTGTTAACGTTAACGCGTTAAGAAATTAACGCACGTAAAAATAAGCAAATAAGCACATGCGTAAATTTACTAAGTTCTGTAAAGCAAAAGTTCCAATATTTTGCCAGTAAGTGGTTATTTGATGATCGTATAATATTCAAGTAATCGAAATGTTTTTGATGCGTTTCATCACCACTGTCACCGTTCTGCGACACAGTTCACCTACAACTTCAGCAATATAATGATGCATTAATTAACGCGTTAATGTAGGCGTTAAAAATTAACGCGTGCGTTAACGCCGTTAAAAAAATTAACGCTTCGACAGCACTAGTTAAAAGTGCTCATAATCTCATTTCCCTCAAGTCTCATGTTCGTACACAACATGCATGCATGCAGGCAAAACACGCCGTGGATCACGGCCATGAAATACCTACGTTTCAACACGGTCAACTGTGTAATATACTTTGTTACACACGCATAATACACTGTTCAGGTTGCGTTTGTTTATTTTGTATTACTATACTTGCAATAATCAGGCGAAATATTTCGCAGTTTAGGTTTTGGTTATTTAACTTAACAAAATATTATCTGATAATGTATCTCTGGCTGTACGTTTTTTGTATTAAACTTTTCGTATTTGGGAATAATCAGCACAATTACCCGTTTCTTTTTTTCATACTGTATTTTGATATATTGACCGATTCACATCGACGCCGACGCGACTAAACTCGACCCAGCTGTTGAGTTGAGTCGCGTTGGCGTCGTAGGTGTAAACTGGCTTTAAGATCGCTGTGATGTTTGAACGTGCAGGACCGGAAGGAGACACGGGTTTTACCGGTCCACAAGGTCAGCTCGGTTTTACCGGAGCACAAGGCATGCCGGGAGACGCTGGCGTGGCGGGTGCCCAGGGTCTTGCTGGTGACATCGGGGCCCCGGGTCCTCAGGGACCCCGAGGTGCCGAGGGTTCACCCGGACCCGCCGGGCAACCTGGACCTCTCGGCAGAGCTGGGAACCCCGGACCTCAGGGCTTCACTGGTACGTACACTACAATACGTCTAGTGGCGTATTAAATGGGGAGCAACCTGCCATGCTCCTTCGGCGCAAAACTTTGCGCAGTTTTTGCTTCTTGAAACATCATCATTTATGCACCATCAATTAAAAAAGCTTTAGCTTTTGGGGCCTTTTTTCCATCTTTAAATTCTGAATACGAAACAATTGGTGCGAATGTTTCCACGACTCGAGCAATCAGTATGCAAATCTTTAGTTTAAAACGTCAGGTCCAGGGTCAGGGTTGGGGTTGCACTGTTCTTTGCGGACGGCCGCGTAATATGTCAGCACTGAACCAGCATGTTTGTAGTTTTTTGTTCTTACAGTTGTAGCATTAAAATTTTTAAATGCTACTTAAAACACTTAAAACAATTTCTTTACTAATCTCGACGCTACGGCGCATTTGAAACTTTTTATGCCTCCGCGTTGTATTCTGTTGTATTGTTGTAATGTATTATGCTGATCGGAGATTAATGAATTATGTTAACTGGAAATTTTCAAAAGTCTTATGAAGCATATTAATCAGTGACTGAAATGGTGCGTCGTTAAGGTGGTACGGGGGCAAGTGGAACTCCAGGACTCCGCGGCGATACGGGCGACACGGGGCCGGAGGGGCCTGCTGGTCAGCGCGGCCAGTCGGGCAACATCGGCCCGGCCGGACAGAAAGGTGTGATAGGTGATACAGGTAGACCTGGGTCACCTGGCCGATCCGGACCAGTAGGAAGGCCCGGCGAACAAGGGGCTCCCGGCGACACCGGACCCACTGGACAGATCGGGTCTCCCGGACCCAAGGGAGCCCAGGGAGGCACCGGACCATCCGGCGAACCCGGATTAACCGGAGTGACTGGAACGACCGGCACAGAGGGACGAAAAGGCTTTGCCGGATCCATCGGAATTGCTGGCGAACAAGGTAGTATATTTGTGCATCTTATGTAAAAATGTAATTCAAGTTTTGGCCTCGGCCTTGACATTGAGCTCAAAGATTAGGTCAGTTGGTGTAATTATCTGCCTGTGTGATTTTGTGATGCTTGATCACGTAAACGGGGTATTGTGCCACCAAGGCACAAGAACTGCGTTTGAGTATGATGAGGCTGTTGTTGAAATGCTGCAGGTTGGACCGGAGTGACTGGCCCGACCGGATCAAAAGGTGACATAGGTCCTTCCGGTCGGCCTGGAGAACAAGGAGCACCAGGTAGGCAGGGCGACGCCGGGACGCCTGGAGACGTGGGGAGACAGGGGCCCAGCGGGCAGCCCGGACCCCAAGGGGCTATCGGGGAGCCTGGTGACCAGGGCCTCACTGGAGCCGTCGGATTCACTGGAGCGTCTGGAAATAAAGGAGAGTTTGGACAGCCCGGGATACCAGGTTGTTAAACGTTTCATTGACTGTAACTTTTTCTGCTGAATCTTGAACTACAGACTCTGTTTTACAGATAATAATCACAATTTTTCCCGTGCAGTGTTGACAGTGTTATTATCGGTAGTCTCTGAACATAATATCTTTACAATTTATACAGGCGATTTTTCTGCTTTTAGATATTCCCGCTTTTTATTGCTGTTATTGATTGATTTGTTTGTCATGTACAGCGTTACTATTTATAAACATGGCACAACACATGCAAGACATACAAAGCAATACAGGCCGCAGACAAGACATTTGAATGTACTGTTTTGCCTTTATTGCATTGTCTGCTTAATATTCCGTGTGAAGCTGTGGCACACTGTGACATTTTTGTTAAATTTTCGCCGGCTACATTTTCTTACTTACCTCATTAATGTGTGCATTAAACTATAAATGACCCAATCACTCATTGACCTATTTATTTGTTTACTTGCTTGCTAGCTTACTTGCTTAATTACTGACTTAATTTTCGGTTTTACTCATTTATTTACTTACTTACTTACTTTGTTGTTTCTACAGGACAGCGTGGCATAACGGGTGCAACGGGCTTCACAGGTGAGCCTGGTTTTGCTGGCAGTCCTGGTGCCCAGGGCCAGCCTGGACCCCAAGGGATTGTCGGGGCTCAGGGACCCAAAGGGCAGACAGGACGAGTTGGTGCCAAGGGTGCCCAGGGCACTCCTGGGCCCGTCGGTGCTACAGGTGATCCAGGTGTACAAGGCTTGGCTGGCTCACCGGGCGCATTTGGCTTCACTGGAATCATCGGTATATACGTAAACACAAACTTCTATTATTGACAGTACACTTATTATTTACACTTATTATGATTTTATACAACACTGAAACAGCAAGACAGACAACACTGAACTACTAACACGTATGACGTAGACCATAGAAAATACACGGGAAATTGATGCCATTAAAATGCACTTTTTTATTGGCTTTGGCTAAGTTTTTGAGGACCTCAGTGGAGAACGATTTTTCCTCATTAGTACCTTACCTTCTATCCACCAGGAACGACAACCAATAAATAAATTAATGAACTAAAAGGGGACTCAGAGAGCGCAAATCTCCGCCAACGCGTGTGTATGAAGGAGTTTTTCCTTTGTGCTTGCCAGGTGGCAGAAATATTTGGCGGAGGTTCGCCCTCTCTCTCTAGCAATACTTAAGAATTCTTTAATTTTATTCGGATTCAGATGCTGCTCCCTAACAGTATCAAACTCTAATGACATGTTATTTGGGCCGAGCCTAACATTTCGTGAAAAAATTTAGCCAAATTGCCTGTAACTTTTTGTGTGATTTTGTTAGGAATCAAACAAACAAATAAACGTTTGGTGTCACATCCCTTTTTTTGCGGGGATAGGTTAATTGACGAACAAACAAATTAGTGAGATAGTTGAAACGCATTTTGCTTGATATATGTCCATATGTCAAGCCTAATGATGCTAATAGTTCACACTTTCAAGATTTACATTCAATTACGTTGCCGATAGTACGCAATGTTTGCCGTTTGCTCTAGGTTCGGTCGGCAGCCCTGGAGAGAGTGGTTTACCGGGAGAGACGGGCGGCACCGGACAGACCGGATTTACAGGCCGACAAGGACCGCGTGGATCTGCAGGACTTCAGGGAGATACCGGTGAAACGGGACCTCAAGGACAGCTGGGAAGTCCCGGCCAGCAAGGCACCAGGGGAACGCCGGGGAATCCCGGAAGTCAGGGTCAGCCGGGTGAACGTGGTATTACTGGTGCTACTGGTGATACGGGACCTACCGGACGAATTGGTGCGTACCGCTGCTGTTTGCTTTTAATTATACAGTGTGCATGAGCCAAGAAAAACGTGGCACTTTACTTTTGTCCACATCTTCGCCAATTATTGTCCGATTTTCAAAATTTTTTCACTGGCTTACACTGCAGACAATTTGCAGTAACGCGATTATTATACATCTCACCACACCGTTAATGCGTCTCTACACTATTTTGTGAAATATAACTAAAATATGCATATGTAACGATAATAACAAACAAATATTTTGGTAAAATTGAAAGAAAACACTTTAGACCAACATTTTGGTAAATGATCCGTATGACACTAGACTGTTTGGGTTTAACACAATTGAGTGTTATACGGATCATTCAGCGCAATGTTGGTCTGAAGTGTTTTTTCTTTTGCCTAAATATTTGTTATTATTGTTAGTTTTTTCTTACGTTTATATTTTACAAGGTAGTGTAAAAGTAAAACGCATTTACGGTGCGGTGAAATGTATAATAATCACATTAATGCAAATTGTCTGCAGAGTGTGCCAGTAAAAAATCTTGAAAATTGGTCAATAATTGGCGAAGATATGAACAAAAGTAGAGTGCCACGTTTTTTATTGGCCCACGGTGTAGAACCGTACCGAATCGGAATAGTGATCATTCTTCTTCTTTTTCGATCATGCACAAATTTTTAGAGTTGAATAATGTTGCGCACGGAGTAAAGTCGTGCTATGTCGGCCAACACAAATGTATCTAACTTTTCCCAATGACTGAATTCAAATAAGTCTACAATATATGCATTACTGATCTGCTAGTATTGAAAGAAATATAATGACGATTTCTTAATTACTGCAGTCGCAGTTACAATCAAAAGTCAAAATACCAAACAGTGTGAAATGTGAAATTTATGCAGGCTTTTACTACTGCACAAAATAACTGGCCATTGTTTTTATTTCTATTGTTTTATTATAAAAACAACGAGCATGGGAACGGTTTTTGGCTGCGACCTTGTAGCTAAATAGTAGGCCTAGGCATGCACAGCTGTAAGTATGGCTACACTGCTGTTTATTATTGTAGATGCATTGTTGTTATTGTTGAAATGTTGCGATAAGAAGCATGTCTTTATGTCCGGTGTGTTACAGGAAATAATTATGGTCAGATTTGAAATTCCAGTAATTATAATGGCAATTGGGCTTTATCTAAATTTTAAATACCATAAATACTATACTCGTAACATCCTTCAATCCGCGTAATTTAAAAAAAATGTATTAATTTATGTACACTTGACCAATTTGGTGTAAGTTGCATTTAAACGATCTCTATCACAATGACGATTACAATAATAATAAAGTAAGTAAATGAAACGTCAATTTGTATAGCCGTTACGCAATAAAGTCTGGAATGCGCTTAATTCTCTTAGTCTGAGCTGCTATTGCTGCTGCTGCTGCTGATGATGATGATGATGACGATGATGTTGCTATAGGAAACATTGGCAGTCCTGGTGAGCCAGGCTTGGTTGGTGACACGGGACGCGCCGGGAGTCCGGGTGCTACAGGGCTCACAGGCCAGGCAGGTGCCACAGGGCAAGCGGGCCCTGAGGGTAACCGTGGTGCAGCCGGAGACATTGGAAGTCCAGGGCCCAGTGGTCAGCAGGGCCCAGCTGGTCAGCTAGGTCCAGCCGGGGCAGTGGGAGAAAGAGGTGCCACTGGGTTCAGTGGACGCAAGGGCAACATTGGACCCGTGGGAGTACAGGGATCGCCTGGCGATATCGGTATGTCTGCCTGCTTACTTATCACATGTTAGAAGTCTTTAGCGATTTAAACGTTTGTAAAGTTGGGCAGATTAAGCCAACTCAGATGGCACTATAGACGTACATGCAAATGTGCACTTACTTACCTGTTTGTAATTTTTGCGTGTTAGTAATCATTAATAATTGATTTGCCACGTTGCAGCGCGTTAGAGATTGTCAAGGTTTTTAATATTAATATTATTACTTACTTGCTTACTTACTTACTTTTCCTTTTATAGCATCACATATATAATTTAATATGCCAAACGCGGTTTCCTGAGAACATATACAAATACCACAAGCGATCAGAGATCTCAAACCTCCGTCGAGAATCGTGCTGCCACCTGAAGAATAAACAAGGCTGAATGTACAATTGTTATAGTTTGATGGTAAAGGATCATAGATATCGATGCAGAATTATGCAAAAGAATCATATCATATTTTTCCTCGAGACATGCCCAACCCTCGACCGAATTTCGTCAAAATCCGTTTGCATTTTTTGGAATAATCTAGCTTACAAACATGGACTGACGCAGAAAATAACCTCTTGAAATTCTTTATTTCGGCGCAGATAACAAATATACACAGTGCAAATCAACAAACATTTTGCAATATTTTGTCACGTGCTTGTACGTTTGGAAATGTTAGCAAAAATTTTTTAAAATACGTTGGCAAACTACATCGTGTTAGAATACGTGTAGTTCGTTTCAAAAAATAAACTGTGTAAGACTTTTGTTTTACTGGTTTACTACAGGTCAGGTCGGTGTGGCCGGTAGTCCTGGCCCGCAAGGTGCAACTGGCGGTACAGGGTGGACCGGCCCCAGAGGTCAAGAAGGTCAAAAAGGCAACATCGGATCCCCGGGTTCTCCGGGTCAGTCAGGTCCCGTTGGACAACGCGGTTTAGCCGGACCCATCGGATTTCCGGGCGGGCCTGGAGCTACCGGATTCCAAGGCCAGAGGGGCGATCCGGGAGATCAGGGAGCGCCTGGTATACAAGGTCCGAGCGGTCCGACCGGAGCGACTGGGGAGGCGGGATTCGCCGGTTTTACCGGACCAACCGGAGCCAAAGGTCGAGCCGGACCTCAAGGGGACATTGGCAGTCCGGGAACTCCTGGATTTGATGGACAGCCGGGACAGGTGGGACAGAGAGGATCACGGGGTGATACCGGAGACACTGGACTCGCTGGCGCGCCAGGTAACACTTTAGTCTTTTAATCCCTCCACCAGTAGCTTATCATTATGTAGAAATTTATAGACCAGTGCAAAACTGATTCAGAGTTGTATCGTACTTTGACCTTGAAGACACACACGTAAACAAACCGGTTTTTTTCAAATGCTACAGATTGATTTGTTAGGCCTACAGTTTGTTAATATTTTCACTCATCCTGATTAACTTACTTACTTGCCTGCTTATTTTTCTCTATTTCTGATAACAGAAATAGTCTGCCACGAGTCACATTTTTCAACTTTTGTGTATGTTTTTTGGTACCTTTTTCGCATCCTAAAACTATGCTATATAAGAAGATTGCTGAAAAAACTAGCCAGAATGTTATTGCTTATGTCAATTTTTGTAAAACCCTTATAGTCTTCAGTAAACATGTTGACATGGCTAACGCCTCTGACAGTGGTAATGTCATTAAGCGGCGACAGATCGCATTACGCACCACACCCGTTCGTACGTCTGTCCGTCTGTTTATCTGTCTGTCCGTTTCATACACCAGCTGCGTCGTTAAATGCATTTCATTCTTCTTCTTCTTTTCGTCTCTTGGTTAGCAGCCGTTTGGACCAAATACAGTCTTACTTTGTGGAGCACGATCTCGTGACAGCCGAACAGCGTCAGTTTATCAGTGTATTTCGTTACGAGAACATATCACCGTTTGAACTGCTGTTTTCAGGTTTGCCTGGATTGGCCGGTGCGCAGGGACAGAAGGGTCAATCAGGTTTCATTGGCGTGGCCGGAGCAACCGGATCCCAGGGAGATGCAGGCTGGACAGGATGGACCGGCCCGGGGGGAGACACAGGCTGGACAGGGTGGACTGGTGGCACGGGTGTCGTCGGTGATACCGGAACTGAAGGAACGATTGGACAGCGTGGACTCCGAGGTCCTACGGGTCAACAAGGCAGAGCCGGCAGCATCGGCCAGGAGGGAGTGCCCGGATTTACCGGATTCCAGGGACCACGCGGTTTTACCGGAGCCACAGGTCTGAACCCGCAAGATTTTTTTTTGATATTTTGTTTTGTTAACTGTTTAATCAGTACAGTTTATATCAATCAAGTCGAGCGAAGAAACTGCAAATACATATAGAGTTTATAGTCAATGTTTTTACGTTATAATATCAAACATTGTCAAAACTAAATGCGCGTATACAGACTCAACGGCGGAATGAAATGAGCTGAACTGTAAAGTTAAACTACCAAGCAGGGCCTTTCTTTTACGTAGAACTCGCCGTTTCTTTTCTGAAGATCGCTGTAACCATCGTCAGTATACTCATTTTGCCAGCCCACGATTAATTAGTTGGAGTTAGCCTGTGAAGACTTTATATCCATGAATGGTCACCCATTATTAACTAACCAGGATCAACGTCGAGTGGGCGCTAACTTTGTTGATGCTACGAACGATGTTACCGCTAGACTAACCCGCCATCGTTATTGCAATGGGATGGTTTAGTGCTGATGACAGAGTTGATGATGTGTTGACAAATTGGTGGCTTGTATTGAACTCACAATCAAGAGGTCGAGGGTTCACTATCAAAAATGGGTGACTGTTGGCGGACATGTAGACCATCTAGGTTTATAACCAACACCAAAGTCAACTTAGCCTTCTATCCCTCTGGGGCAGGTAAATCAAGTACTGGCCTGTCTGGCTTGGGTTAAAGCGGGGCGCGTTCACCTGTGTCGTGTGGCATCTAACACTGTAATCCCGTACAGCAAGTGACGCTTTGTAGCTCTGTGATGGCTTTTTTATTAAGACCTATACACCATCTTTACTTTCTGACGCGCTACAGTTATGCTGTAGACGTCCGTGGTACGGGTTGTCGTCTGTCCGTCTGTCTGTCTGTAAGTAACGGATGTACTCTGGCTAACAAGTATGTCTTAGTGGAAAACTTTTTACAGGAATAATTAGCCATGTGTCGAGGCTCTCTGCGTACGAAATTTGCGGGATGCAGTGCAAGGAAAGCATTTTCAAATGTGGAGTTGGAGGGGGTAAGAAAAATGTGCGTCTTTCAATACAAAAAACTGGCTATATCTCGGAAACGGTGAGAGATAGAGCCAAGGTTACTATTAATCACTAATAGGAAGTGGCATACGCCTTTTCATATGACACGAAAATCATCGACCTTTCGGTGACTTTGAAGGTCAGTACTGCAACAGGAACTGTATAGGCAGTATAGCGCGTCTTTCCTAGCGACAAATGAGCTTTCTTGTTTTGCCTTAATACAGGTCCGAAGGGTGTCGCCGGTACTCCTGGCACGGACGGCGCACCTGGCACACCTGGTGACAAGGGCTCGGTTGGAAATATCGGCTCACCTGGAGTGTCCGGAACACCAGGACAACGAGGGGATACCGGAGCTTCCGGACTGCCGGGCGACACCGGATCGCCTGGAAATGTCGGAAGACCTGGTGATCCAGGCACAGCTGGCAGACAAGGTACCGTTTGTTAATTTCTTGTAAAACTCCAAAACATCTTAACCGTCACTACCGCCATATTTGCTACTGATTATACGCAGCGGCGCAAATTGATACAGTCAGCTAATGCTAAAAGTTGCAATAACTGAAATCTAATTATCGCACGTTTTTCATTGACCTTTTGTATTAATTTTTGCTATTTTTCTAATAATTATTATTATTACTAAACAAGCAGTCAGTCAATGAGAACACATTTTACAGAGCCATATTATGTCGAGAACAAATCAGAGTCACATTATAATGTCATTTATAAACAATAGAGCGCAAGTTCGGATACGATGTATATAAAATTTATATGTCTGAAGTGGATTGGACTGTAGAAGACTCTGAAGCAGATATTAAGAATTTGTAGGCTAGACCTACAGTTACGTAGGTTATAGTTAGGCCAGCATTATCTCATTATCTTACTCGTTTATTACTACGACTTGTCGAAACGCAGACACGTACATATCTACTATATTTCGTTATGGATTGTTTCTACTGTCTACCATTATAGTGAATAAAAAAATCGTCATGTAGCCAGCCTAGGCCGTAGCGTCGTTCCGCGTCCGTGCTTGATGGCCCTGTGCCTGCATCATAGATCGGCTGGAGGAGCGCCCGATCGAGTCTTGGCGCATTTGCTTTAGCCTGTTGTCTCGTGAATCATAGATCCTCATCGCGAAATCTAGACTACTGATACCGTGTTTATGCTTACGACGCAGGTGACCCTGGGGCGATCGGTGCAGCGGGCGCGATGGGAGAGACGGGTTCGTCTGGAGCCCAAGGACCACTCGGACCCGCCGGTGCCCCTGGTAGCCGAGGACCAGCTGGACAACAGGGCTCTCCCGGTGACATCGGTCAGCAGGGTCTGACCGGTTACACTGGAGCCATTGGGGCCACAGGCAACAAGGGCCAGTCTGGGACTGTGGGTCAGCCGGGGGTTCAAGGACCTCAGGGCTACACCGGTCCCGCTGGAGCAGCTGGACAACGTGGTGCTGTCGGAACGCCCGGGCCACAGGGACAACCTGGACAGGTTCACAGTGTTATTATTATTTAAGCAGACAACAGTGTTTAAATAATCAAGGCAAACAACCGAAGAAATGAACGGAGAATGAAAAAGCAAAACATTGACACAAGAAACATACAATTTGATGATGCGATGGCCACGGTGCATTGACAGAGTCAAATGGAGACGTCTGATAGCAGCCTCTTCGTCATTTTTTTGACGAAAGAGAAAAGTGAAGTAAAAGTACAAAGAGTCAATAAAACGTGAATTTGTGTAGCGCGTATCTCTAAGAGTGCACAGAGCGAATGAAATAAACTGAACTGAACTGAATAAAACAACATAGTTTTGTTGTTTCATTTTGTTTCATTTCAGCGCAGTTTATTCGTTCGCTCTGTACATGCCTTTAAGAAGCAACTTCCAATGCTGTTAGTCGCTTAATGACCGTGAGTATTGTGCTCTGTCATTACAATTTTTTGTTACGGATTATTTCTATCGTTAGAAATATTTGAAATTTAAATGCTGTTTGGAAAATGTTGAAATATATGTTGAGTTTTACTGATTATTAAATAGGCCTATACTATTTTAAGTGATGAAAACGTGTGACTATTGTCATTAGTATTCAGACGGCAATTTCAACGATAGTTTTCAACATCGCAGGTCGGACAACCAGGTCAAATCGGTGCTTCTGGAGCTGTTGGATCTATCGGACAGCCCGGATTGAGAGGTGACACAGGACCTCCGGGACAGGACGGGTTTCCGGGTGACGTTGGATCACGCGGTGCTCCGGGGGATCGCGGTCAGACGGGAGCGACCGGATTCACCGGATCCGCCGGAGCAACCGGACTGATAGGCGCCAGTGGAACGCCCGGATTGGTCGGACCTACCGGCGAACCGGGCGACCGCGGAGAGAAAGGCCGATCTGGCCAGCAAGGCGCCACGGGTCCGCGTGGGTCTCAGGGACAGACCGGATTTACCGGAATCACCGGAGACACCGGAGACCCTGGAACCCCTGGACCGACTGGCAGCACCGGATTCACCGGAGGTTCTGGATGGACCGGTGAGAGTGGTCCGAAGGGCGAGATTGGCGACATCGGTGTGAGTGGTGATACCGGATTTTCCGGAGGAACCGGTGCGACGGGATCGTCCGGATCACCTGGAAGCCGTGGAAGTCCCGGTGCTGCTGGACTACCCGGACTGCGCGGCAACCAGGGCGCTACTGGTCAGAAAGGCAGCATCGGCGAGAAGGGATCCATTGGAAGTCCGGGTCAGCAGGGACAGATTGGAACGCCAGGAGCAACAGGTGTGAACGCAGGATTTCTCGTAGTTTTTTTGTTGCTGTCGAACTTTTTTCATGTTAGCGCGGAATCGCTTTATTTACAAAAATAGAAGAAACTGTCAATATAGTTTTAGCCATTTTGTGTATATTTCAATGTCAAACGTCAAAACTAGGAGTAGGCCTACAGAGCGTGTTTTAGCTTGTTTTTCACGATTCTCGTATAAAACGTTTACGCTGTTGTAGTCTGCTTGTGGAAAAGCTTGCTGTAAACGGAGTTTAACGACATTTGCACAGCCAAATATATGGCGGCCTTAATTACAGTACATGTGCCAATTTTAGTGCTAAGTAATAAAGCAATTGTGGTGTATATGGGAGGGCTTAAAATTTGCCATCTTTTTACTGAAACGGCTAGTCACTTGTACACAGCACGTGCTTATGCCACTCTTTGTTGCAGCGTTGATGATATTGCATCAGTTCGGCTGGTAGTTCATGACTAACCGTACAGGTAAAGGGGTGCCTATACGGGTAGGCTACATCAAATAAACTTTGCAGTGTGCAACCGGTCGTTGGTCGCAGTGTCAGTTCGTCACTGGGCCGCTACGACTCAGTCCTAATCAATCGTTTTTGAATTGGTCATACAAGACTTACAAATTCTTATCTCCTAAAGGGAGAGCGTCTACCGGTATGTGAAGTTTGCCATTCTCCGCACACCGTCAAGCACGTTTTCGTAGACGGCACACGTCAGAGATTTTTTTGGAGTGGACGCACTCAAGGAAGTTTTTGAAAATGTTGCGTCTCGCAACATCATTGCTTATGTTAAAGATATCAACTTTTACAATCGTATATAATGTTGTTTTTACATTAGCTTAATAGCCTTGATCATAACAAGTATCTTAACTTTGGTTTTAATACATATATTAACTGCCTTTGACTAATTTTAACCACGTATGGCACTGAATGGCTTATTTTTGTGCTGATGTGTTGTTAAGAAACTACTCACTCACTATACGGGTAAAATTAAAACCAGTGAACCTTTCTCAGCTTGCACTGGTAGCCTAATGTTTTCACAACTTTCGGCTGCAGTCGTGCGTGATAAAGCAAACGATGGTGTAGTTTATGCCATCTGATTGTGGTTTGAGGACGATACCACACAGTCTGGAGTGGTATAAGCTCGTGCTCTGTATTTGCTCATTTGTTCCAGCAGCGCTGTATCTAGTACTTAAAACTCACGTGTGATTTTATATTAAGCATTAATTTAACCATTATTAAATAACCATAACCATATTAACCATATTAAACCATAATAACCATATTAAATATTAACCATTAATTATGGTAGGCACCATCCGAACTACCACAAACTGCCGGAAACGAAATTGCATGCGAGTTTTAGTTTAGTTTAGTTTCCAGATTCGGGTTTACATGTAGACACCCCATGACGATGTCGATACAGGTGCACCAGGTGACACGGGTCCGCAGGGTCCATCAGCCAATCAGGGCACTCCAGGTGCTACCGGATTGGCCGGCGCAAGGGGAGACACCGGAATAGCCGGAATGCCGGGTCCGGTCGCCAGAGCGGAGCGCGGCGACACCGGCCCCGTCGGAATACAGGGCGCCAAAGGCTTCCGGGGCTTCACCGGACCCCCGGGAACACAGGGTTCCCCTGGGTCCCCTGGTCCCATCGGTGCCACGGGAGCCTCAGGCCGCAAGGGTCAGGCTGGAAGAGACGGAAGCCAAGGAGAGATTGGACAGCCCGGGCGGTCCGGAGCTACGGGTGCTACCGGTGCTACGGGAATCACTGGTCCGACTGGCTTCACCGGAGAATCTGGAGGACCCGGATTTGAAGGTCAGTTCCAGTTTTATAGTTGCTATCACTTCCGTAGTCTGCTTCTTCTGTTTTTTGTTTAGAACCGTTTTGATGTTTTGCTGCTAAACCTGCGGAAATTAACGATTAATCACATGATTAATCAGTAACAAATTAACCATTAGTGAAATTTTAATCACCCGTCGAAAACGTTGTTATAAGTTAGATACAATGGCATCGAAATTATCCCAATAAGTTATTTGTTTTACAGAAATAGTTAGTATTTATTATGTCCGCAAATCTGCTCGATGATTGTGTTTCGGTCAATCTGTGAAAAACTTGTAGCTCAGTAACTGGAAAATTTGCTACGGACATAAAAGCATTGTTTACTACTGTTAGTTTTCAATCAAAATTAACAATCGACTGTTAGAAAAATTTTAATTGTTACCAATTTTAACAGCCTGACTTGGTGGATGAATAATGCTTTTCTTCGTCGCAAGATATCAGAAAATGCAGTTAAGTTAAAGTCAGAAGTTTGCATGTGATACGTGGTGCTGTGATTTAGGTAGTCATTATTTGCCTTTGCCCAGAGATCCGCTGAACTCTGTTAATTGTTGAGGAAACCGTGCTTGTAGTGACTTTAGTTTCTATAAGCAGTACACTTTTAATAATTATATACTGAGCAATACATAAATAAATTTACAAATTCTAATGACTTTACATTGTAATGTATGCTTATGTGCAGCTTAACTTTCTGCGTATAACTGGTTTGTTGAACTTGCTCAGCCATGAATAACCAGCACATTCGTGTCGCCGACTATGGGACGTGCCCCCTTCGCCGTTGATGTCCAACTGTTCATTTTTTTAGGTCACTTCAGAGCTGCACAGGGTTGATAGATGCAGAATTAGCATATTTTGCTGCGTAGCCTCTGTACCTCTGTCACTGTTGATTGAATATAATATTTTTGTGTGTCGCCCTCGCCTTTTAAGTATTTTCTCTTAGTTTCGTTATCTTTCATGCCAGTTTCACACCAAATCCTGTAGTTCCACCACTGGCCTGTGCTTGTTGTTATACTTGTAGGTCAGCCTGGTGTCCAGGGTCCCAAAGGAATCCAGGGGTTCACCGGTTTCACGGGAGTGCAAGGTTCCACGGGACAGATCGGTGTCCAAGGCCAGCCTGGTCTGAGAGGCCTCGACGGAGAGCCTGGTCGAATAGGAAGTCGGGGAGACCCGGGTGCCGTGGGCAGCCCCGGTCCTCAGGGGTTCGTCGGTCGACAAGGCCCACAAGGCGACACTGGGTTCAGCGGTCCGAGCGGTGCAACAGGCCAGCCGGGCTTTGTGGGCGCTACCGGATTCACTGGGGCCAAGGGTGTGGCCGGAGACACGGGGCCCCAGGGCAACATTGGTAGTCCAGGCCAGGGAGGTAGTCCAGGACGACGTGGCCAGTTTGGGCAACTGGGCAGCACCGGATTTACCGGATTTACCGGACAGCGAGGTGAGGATGGAATTCGAGGCATAACTGGAGCGACCGGAGATACCGGAAACACCGGAATAGCTGGGGCAAGAGGTGCTACTGGCCTTGCCGGCGCACAAGGTTTGTTTTTGTCCAGTTGCGTTAGTCCGAATCTAAAATCTATATTTTACAACAAAAATTGTAAGCAAGAAAGCAAGTAAGCCTCTAAGTAAGTATTATTTTTTAAATAGCGGAATTACCGCTAGATTACACAATGGGCTGTAGTATATAAAGTTCAGAAATGTGCAATATACAGGGTGGGCCAAAAAAACCCCGACCTGTTTGAGCATTGATAACTCAACGGTGGATAGTAGTACGTGTGATACGTCAAAAGTTTCAGAATGCTGTAAACAATAAACGACAAATTTGCATAATGAAACATTTAAATATTCTTTGCCTAATTTACATAAATATTCGTCACCCCCGAAATTTTGCCAAATTTACTGTAACACTTGGATTTAACACGGTTATTTGAGCTTTTATAATTTAGCGATGTTTATTGATGGAAAGGCATGTAATATGCCAAAAGTTTCGGAATTGTGTACAGAAGAAGTGTACAACTTGCACGTCTCAGCATTTAAATATTCTCTGCCTGATTTACACAAATCTGTCCTACCCCTAAAATGATGCTAAATTGGCAGTAACGTGTGAATTTAAGTTGATTTTCATTCAGCATACAGTGAAATGTCAACAATCATTAACACATACGTTGAGTTTAGATGAAATTCGACATAGGCAGTTGCCCAGCTTTTGCATTCATAACTGTCATCAGTCCTTTTAGGCAGCTGATCGATTGCTGGAGTCAATGTGTTCAGGATCAGCTCAGCCCAGCATTCGATTAACATACGTTTTAGCTGCTCAGTTACTGAAATTTTGTGGCCATGCTATCTGTTACAATGCCCCCACATTGAATAATTCACAGAATTTAAATCTGGACTTTTTGGCAGCGAGTTTTTGAGTTCAGTGAACTCAGGCACATGGGAGTGCAGGCAAATGCCTAATTTCAGTGGTAATAACGATTTATGCAAATTAGGCAAAGAATATTCAAATGCTTCAATATGCAAATTTGTCGTTTATTCTTTACAGCATTCTGAAACTTTGGACGTATTACACGTTTTTCTACCGCTTACGATTACTGAGTTATCGACGCTCAAACAGGTCCGGTTTTTTTTGGCCCACCCTGTACAAGGTGCAAGATATATTAATTCCAGGCAATAGCATGAAGTGGAAGCACCAAGCTGAATGATACAAAGAAATGTACTTAATAAGCCTCTGAGTTTTGCAACTTAACAAAAACATCGTGACGTCCTACCATCTCAGTAGTCAAAATGGTTGCTGAAGATATTCCTTTTCGGGTATTGAGAACGCGGCGCGTTCTGATTAACTGTTGAATTGCATTTTCCATATTATTTTTTTTACTTACTTGTTTTTACTTATTTACTCACTTATTCATGTGTTTTAATTCAGTAATCTGTTCAAAGCAAGCGCGTCAATCAGTTGCGACAACTGACATGAAAAACAGGGCATCAGGGACATTGGTGAGAATTTCGACAGCCGAATCAATTTGTGTTTGTTCCTTGTAGCGATTTATAACGCTTAATATAGTGGGAAGTTCTCATTAAGCCGTGTTCGCGTGTAATATGCAAAACATTCACGAGAATGCTTAGCAATTTTTACATGCTTCAAACGTGATTACATGTAAAACAAAACACAAGCATAAAATTTTCTGTGGCTGTAACTTCACAGGATTGTCTGGATTTGCCGGAGCACAAGGATTCACCGGCGAGACTGGATTCACCGGATCAGTCGGAGCGGATGGCGTTCCAGGTCCCCAGGGCCGGGCAGGCGGTCCAGGGACCCCGGGGAGTCCCGGACAAGCTGGGGCCACCGGATTCACCGGATTTACCGGCCTGAGTGGGCCGGCGGGGGCCGTGGGTCAACCCGGTGACACTGGTGAGACTGGGTTCTCCGGTGGGCCTGGTCGTGAGGGCCCAGCCGGTGCTATAGGCGTGAAGGGGCAGGCTGGATTGCCCGGGGACACGGGTCGCGCTGGAGCTAGAGGTCAGCCGGGACAGGTTGGGGCGCAAGGTGAGCCGGGATTGCAAGGTGCTACCGGGTTCACTGGTAACGTTGGACCAGTTGGAAACCGTGGACCAGACGGCAGTATCGGATCACCCGGCCTTCAAGGCATGTACTATGAACATTTATGTCGCAGATTTTGTTCGCTCAGTCAAGTTTATTAGAGTGATTTGGCAGTACAGGCGCTGGCCTGAAATTACACGAGAAAGAGACAAAAACAATTAGAGAAATAACTAAATATGTATTAAAAGTAATGAATAATCTGTTGGGAGTGGATATACGCGGATTAAGGAAATAACTTTACTGAGAATTGATGTATAATACGGTAACTAGCATATAAAGTATTTAGTTGAAATTACAATTAGCCTTTGGCAGAAATCCGACTGTCTTGAAGCTATCGATTTACGTGTTTATACGGCAAATGAAAGGCCACGTTTTTGATTCAACGTTTACGAGCATTTAAAAGCAAGTTTTCCCACTAAACACGTTTTAACGTGTTTCTGAAATTTTAATTCTAATGCTTATTATATCTAAGCGTAAAAATGTAGACGTTTGATTGACGTGTCCAGGCGCGATGGGCCAGCCTGGACGAGAAGGACAGCAAGGTGTGGTCGGTTTGCCAGGATTCACCGGCCAGCAGGGGAACATTGGACCAGATGGGCGTCAAGGCGACACTGGTGCGTCCGGTCGTAAAGGCGACGCCGGAGCTACAGGTCATTTGCGAATTTACAGTTTATTCTATAATCTCGAATATCATTTTTGTTTCCTTAGCAGTCGTCTCGCTTAAAAGGGTTGGAGAACAGATATAGTTAGTCGCTCATCTGTTTTGATTCAGTATTCTGTTCAGTGCGAGCTCATCATTCGTCAATTAGTTGACATAAAGCACTCTTTTATTAATAAACTTGTTGACAATTACGACAGCCAAAGATTAAAGAACAAGCCGGTAGGCGAGCTAGCTCGTGACGGCTAGCGCAAAGTTGAAAAGGCTCGTCTATAAACTCGGGCACTTGGCTGGGGCGAATGGCGGAATGACGGACAGAATGAATGATTACGACACGGGGTCAGACGGGAAGCTGCGAGCGGCAGTTTTCTGAGGTGATGTGGACTGTCAAGACCGTGGAGGTAACAGAAAAAAACGGAGAACTGTTGTGCGCGAGTTGAGGCACATGGCTGTAGGGCAAATTACAGACAAAATGTTTTGTATTGTGGTCAATGATGACACGCGTTTATCTTGCACGGTTATGGAGATACATGGCCTCAAACATATTTAATTCAGCAAGCATATCAGTATTCTGAAGTAACTATGTGAATTTAATAAGAATTTCATGTGTTTTTGTTAATTCGGTAAAATTTGTAGGTTCTAGGCAAGATCGTCATATATCTTGGTTGAAGGATTAGACTGACGATGTCGACCTGACCTGACCTGAGATGTTAAATATACTTATGATCTCAGGTCAAGTAAGGTTTCGTCGTCGGGCTGGTTTCAGCCATAGATGTCGCTACCAAGTGATACAAAACTAAAAATTTGGGGCAAAGCCCAACGTGAGTCCGCCCGGCGCCCTAAGTCCATTGGGGGAAATTAGAGGGGATGGGGTAAAATTTTCCCGGCATCAAAGTCACGTGGCCCGAACTCAAATGCATTGGCATACTCCGAACGCGCATTGTCGACTTAGGGTAGGTCAACATGAGCGCCTATAACTTTGTTCGTAGTGGACGGAATTTCACAAAATTTTCTTTGCTCAACGCAGATAGGATCATTCTCATCAATGCCGTTTAGATTTTGTCGGTATCTTTATCGGTTCCAGAGATATTTGCGCTCAAACTCGAAAGTTGTCGTAAATCGCACCGATTTTGGCACGTTTTTTGCCCTCCCAAATTTTAAGGGGGGGCGGTGCCCCCAAAAGTTGTACTTGCTTAACACCCTTACCTAGAGACACGTCAAGTGCCAAAGTTTCGTCGGGCTACACCCCCTAACTCCGAAGTTATAAGCACTCCTTTATTGCATTTTAAGCCAATTTTTGACCCCCCTTTGAAAAAAATTGTAAGGGGGCCCCCGTCCCGGTGAGGAGGTGCGCTAGTAAGACTTGGTCATTCTCTAGCGCCTGTAAAAATTTGGGGGCACAGCACCCCCTACGGGCCGAAATATGATCTTCCAAGTAATGCGACTTAGGGTAGGTCAAAATGAGCCCTTATAACTTGGTTCGTAGAAGACCGAAGTTTACACAATTTCTTTTGTTCAACGTGGAATTAACTGTATTTGATAAATCCGTTCACCGCTTGTCGATATCTCTATCCAGTTTAGAGATATTTGCGGTCAAACTCGAAAGTTGTCGTAGAACGTACTAAATTTTGGACGTTTTTTGCCCTCCCAAATTTTAAGGTGGGCGGTGCCCCCAAATTTCGTACCTGCTTTAACACCCCAACCTAGAGCCGCGTCAAGTGCCAAAGTTTCGTTGGGCTACACCCCCTAATTCCCAAGTTATAAGAGCTCATTTATTGCAATTTAAGCCAATTTTTGACCCCCTCTGAAAAAAATTGTAAGGGGGGCCGCCGTCCCCGGTGGGGGTGCGCTAGTAAGACTTGGTCATTCTCTAGCGCGTGTAAAAATTT
>Ga0209367_1000551_pt1 | contig 38450 bp, 22 predicted proteins | sample WorMetLIZISLAND2_FD_187412 | JGI IMG/M metagenome (GOLD analysis project Ga0209367, IMG submission 187412) | Marine gutless worms symbiont microbial communities from Max Planck institute for Marine Microbiology, Germany - Olavius geniculatus... ...
GTTAACTAGTGTATTTAGTTAGTTTAATGCTATGGTCTTATGACCTCACAGCTAAATTGAAATTAAATGAGGTTCTCGCTATCTAAACTATAATTCCAGGTATACTGCACTTACAGCATTAGGCATTAGGCAAGAAGCTGAACAAATTATGGCCAACGTTTTTTATTCAATGTTTTTAAAACGTTTTTTCATTTTTGCCACGTTTTTTTACGTTTTTAACGTTTTTATAGATTTTCCTGGAACGTTTCTACATCTATGTTTATGGCGGCATGATGTGAACAGACTTTAACACACTTTAAGGTTTACACGAAGAAAAAGTAAAAATCGAAACGACAATGAGGCGCTGCTCGAAGTAGAAATACGTAGATACAAAATCTCGGACGCTGGCGAAGCTGTTGACATACTGAAAGAAAGGGTAGGCCTATGTACACTCAATTATTTACAGTGTGTTGTTAAATTCATCCAATTCTAGGGATGTGTTTTTCCTAGTCTTAGGTTGTTGATGATTACTGTAGCCTGTTCTCGAATGTCAAGTGTTAATGAATTTTCGGTCGCTGAAGCCGCATAACGGAAACACTGCAGGCCACTGAGCGCTGAGCGACAGTGCTGTGAGCAAACTGGACCTACTTACTTTGATTATACCCCGTTTACACGATTAAGCTGGCTCGACGAGCTGGCTATGTGTTAACTGGACGAGCCAGTTCGATGTTTGCTTTACGTTTGCTCGACGTTTGCTCGATGTCTGCTCGATGCTTGCTCGATCGTGTAAAGGGGGTATGTATCATGGCAAACATCGAGCAGACATCGAGCAAACGTCGAGCAAACATCAAACTGGCTCGTCCAGTTAACATATAGCCAGCTCGTCGAGCCAGCTTGATCGTGTAAACGGGGTATTATTGGCAGACGTAGATGCACTCGCGAGTTGAAGTAGTCAAGGCCAGATGATACAATATCCGAGCCAGCTAAAATATTTTGTAGCATAGGTTTAACTGGTGAAAAGACTTGTAAAATTAACATGTCACATATGTGATATTATATTTTCACGCTTCTCTCTTTTTCTCTGATGTCCATTTCACCGCTTGTTTAGCATTGCTGTAATCACTTCTCTCCTTTTATTTACTAGATATCGCACTGCTGGAATGGTTAAGCGAGCACGCAGTACGAGCTACGCTTACACCACTCCAGACAGTGCGGTATCGTACTTAAACCGCGCTTAGATGGCTTTATGACGCACGACTATAGCCGAAAATTGTGGAAAAAAGTAGCAGTGCAAGCTGAATGTGGTTTGAAAACTGCTCCGGCTTCTGGGCTTCTGGTATTGGCGCTAAATATTAGTGCGTATTAAATGTCAGCATTTCGGTGAGTGTTGAACTGTTGATGACGTTTGTGCAGGTTTTTCGACGTCGTCGACACAGACGTCACAACTCAGTGGGGTCGGTCGGCCACTGGTACTTCACGGCTCGCATCTACCTATGATCGCCGAACTAGGTCTGCCTGTCTCTGTGTCTCTGTCACTGTCACCGTTACTCTGTCTGTCTGTCGGTCTATATGCCGTTGTCCGACATTGTCTGAATAAGTTTGTCTGTAGTATCCCGTTTACACGATCGAGCGAAAATGGACAAGACATCGAGCAAACGTCGAGCAAACATCGAGCTGGCTCGTCAAGCTAACATATGGCCAGCTGTGTAAACGTGGTATAAGTAATGATGCAATGTCCACTGTTCTATCTGTCTCTAGGTTAGCATGTTTCTTGTCACTCTCACTACGTTCATCTCTCTTTTTCTTTGTCCGTCTCCCTGTTCCTTTGCCGTCTGTGGGTCGTTGTCCGTCACTCTGTCGGTCCCTCTCTCTGGTGGAGGGAGTCGGCATGGTGCCTGGAACACCGTCCAGGGACTGTCTGTTCCTGTGTTCATCTGTGTCGGTCCGTGTCTGTAGGTAATGACGCTAATGTTCAGTTCATGGACCAGGACGATGATGACGATCCAGGTACAGAGCTCTATATGACGCAGCCCTTCGCCTGCGGTACGGCCTTCGCCGTCAGCGTTCTCGACTCGCTCATGAGCACTGTACGTTTAAGCATCTCTATGTTGGCAACTAGGCCTTTTACAACTACAGCTATATTACTGAATACTTGTCAAAAACTAAACCATCTCAGTTCAGTTCAGTTACGTCGCTCTGTATATAGTGAGTGAATTTGTAAACCGCACAATGTTAGCGAGAAGCTTCTCCCCAAAAGTGCGCGGTTTACAGATTTGTCTGTTAGTTTTCCGGCGCAAATTCATACCGTATCGTATCGTACCTACCGGTATAAATGTAATTTGGTGTGTGGTCTGTCTAGACGTATTTTAACGAGAACGCGATGACATTGATACGTACGTTGATTACTGGCGGCGCGACCCCAGAGCTAGAACAAATCCTGGCGGAGGGAGTCGGCATGGTGCCTGGAACACCGTCCTTTGAGGCCCAGGCCGCCAGACATCGATGTCGACTGACGCAGATAGCTCTTTACGACGGACCCTTCGTCGAGTTCGGGGTAAACACGCCATCACCACACTTCGTCCTTTATTCCTTTATTCGTATTTCACTTTATTTTTGTTTTTTTTTATTGTTTCAGTGTATTAACTTGCAGTTTTGTATTTCGCTGTGCTGTAATCTTGCATTTATTGCCAACGGCGTTTGACTCTTGAGATCTAAAGGATTACTTACTTACTTACTTACTTACGTTCACCATTTTATCCATCTACCCACGCGTTTATGTTCAATCGGCAGTTGAGTTTGTGCCGTTATTACTCCGGTTTATATCAGCTAAAAGATCTCAGTAATTTTGATGACTAGGATCGGTGATATAAATTACTCTTAATCAAATGAAGCTTTGACTAACGATCATGCATTCGAATAGTTGAAATCGTTTTCGAATAGCCACGCTAAGCAGGTCCGCATTAAGCATTGATTGACAATAGGCAACCACAGTCATTATCACTCGTTCAGAGTAATTTCACTAAAAGATCTTTTAACAGTGAAATCAAGAAGCTGTAAATTGCTCTTATTGAATGCAGCCTTGCTGTACGTGTATTGTCTGCTATACAGATGCGTGGCTCGTATGGCCAGTTATTCGTTTACGCGTTGCGTAAGTTCGGAATCCTCTGTATCGGCATTTACCGGTTCCGCGACTTGACGTGTACGATCGCCCTCAACCCGTACGCCAAACGTTACGTCATCACCAATCCGCCGGACGACTTCCAACTGCTGCCCACTGATAAGGCCAGTTGTTCTACTGCCAGCCGCTGGTTCTAATAGTCCGCATTACGGCTTTTGCTCGCCTGTCTGTCTGTCTCTCAATTAATCGGGGGGAGGGGTTAAAGTCTCCTAAGTAAAGTAAGCTTCTGCTGGGTCCACTAGAGAAAAAGAGTTAGTCCAGGAAATAGTCAAAAAAGGGATTTGGTGAAGAGGTGAGTTTTGAGACGCTGGCGGAAGCTGGACAGCGATTCGGCAGATGTCGCTTTGTCTGGCAGACCGTTCCAGGTCCGTGAACCGACAACTGGAAAAGCCCAGTTGGTGACGGTTGTAAACTTGACAGGAGGTAGGCTGCTAACTCGAAAAGAAAAAGCGTAGAAAACCGCAATTGGTGACGAACGTTTCTCAGGGCTGGGTGGAATAATCACTGTGCCAATTTTTACTTGCAAAGGTCGGGTTTGGGGTTAGAATGTGATGTGAATTGCAGAGGGTAAAAAGCAGAGAGAGAGCTAAACGGACAGCCGCATGCCATTTCGACACTCGACCGACATTTTCGCTTGTCTCGTTTATACTTCAACGACTCGGAATTTTTCGTCGTCATAAATAAAAAAACTTTCAGTCCCACTGTACAACGTTCAGAAAATGCATTAGCATTAGTGGTTTTTATGTGCGAGAGCTAGCTAGCTAGCTATAGCGCATATTAGCTATGGTAATTCTGTCCGTCCGTCAATCTGTCACGACCCGTTACCGATACAAGAGCAGGTGAAATGAAGACTTCGGGTTTTCACCATATGATAGCTTAGTGTCTCTAGTATTTTTTTGACAAAAACTTCATGCCACTGGGTGAAAGGAGTCCCCATGAACTAGGGGCGAAAGAGGGTCTCCCCTCCTAAAAAGACGTTATTCTACTGCTATTGGCTTATCATAACAAGCACTGGCGACGAGCTTTTTAGAAATGTCAACATTGATGACTCTGAATGACCTTGAACTCCCAGAATAGGGGGTTTTAGTTAATTTTTCGTGATTTTGGGCTGCGACATGCATTTCAAGAGTGAATTGCGTCGAAGTGGCTGGAGATAGACCAAGACAACTTGCATATGAAATTTTCAGCATTGAATGTAGATTTTAGCACTCTAAGTCCGGACACTTTAGATTCAAGGAAGCCTTCGCAGGCGGGTGTCAAAAAGGGGTACCGCTCTAGAAAGTGGTTATTCATCCGGTGTTGGCTTGTCTAGCGTGAACATGGTTGCAGATAGGTACAGACATGCTGTTTATCATAACAAGCACTGGCGACGAGCTTCTTAGGAATGTCAACGTCGATGACCTTGAACGACCTTGAATTCTAAAAATATTGATTTTGAGTGATTTTGGCGATTTTTGGCTGCAAAAGAGTGAATTGCGAAAAATTGATGGGGATAGACCAAGATTAGGCCTGACTGCGAACAGGAACTGCCATAGGCTCTTGCGCGTCTCATAAGCATTAGCTCAGATTTTTTGTTTTTATCCCACAGCTTCAAAGTCGTTGAAGAACGATGGTCGCTCGATTGGTTCTTTGCTAAAATGTCGATCGATTTTCAAAAATTTTTTCACCGGCACACTCCGCTGAAGATTTTCGCAAAGTACTCTAGCATAACAGCTTTCATCAAAATTCATAAAAAAAATCTTACTTGAAAGTTAATCTACATTTAGCAAAAACGTGTACAAAAGTTTGGTGGCGTGTGTTTCGACTCAGAGTTTTGTTATGGGCGGCCATTACTGATGAGCGTGTGCCCTCTTGGCCACTTTCTTATGTTATCAAGTATTTGTTCGTTGTTAATACAACATATTTCTGTGCTCTGGAAATAAACAGTTTGAATTAGTATCCTTTCGGCTACAGCTGCTAAAATTTTCACGTCAACTGATTTTCGTTCGACTGAGTTATGAAAGAAACAAACCTGTCGAAACACCGTTATGTTATCGTGCTGGCAGGCGTTCTGTCTGCGTCCGTTCGAGATAGTGGAGCGCAGCACGGCACGACGACGACGACGACGTCGACCGCGCTCGTTTGACATGGTCGCCAGCATCAGCTGATTGACAGCTCAGCTCACCTTCAGTCCAGTGACTCCAGTCCATGCACCAACCATCCAGACGACACTGTGTGCATGGTGTGGGGCCTCTCTACAAGCACCGGGCAGGGCGGGGTTGGACGGCAGAAAATGACCACCACACCGGTGCCGATAAACGGACAGGTCAGACGGAGGTCCCATTCACTTCCAGGGTGATCTAGTTGATCGCTCGCACCTGCTCTGTCCGTTGTCAGGCCGGTCAGGAGCCAGTCTTTCTTGGACCAGCAGTACGTGACCGGGAGTGCAAGAGACAGATCGCAGCGGTGAATGCTCCATGTAGGTCTATGCTGTGTGATGATGGAAGGAAGGCATGCACTGTGAACCGCCAGGGCCGAAGCATTCAAACCCGCCTAGGCCTTGATCGGCGGTAAAAACTTGGCGGCACTCACAACATAAATTGTGCGTTCAGGAAATGAATAACTGAGTGACGTCGTATATTTCAGATTTCGCATTATGGGGTGCTTAGCTCCCGGGCCAGAGAATGCCGCGCTGCAACAAGTGAAGTGCCCCAAGGGCCAAAAAATGTCGCGCTGCTGTCGGACATTCTCTGGCTCGTGGGGGCCCCTTTTCGAAGGGGCCCCTGTTCGGCCGAACGTGTTGAATATAAAGACATAAATCCGCCTGTGCTGTGAACTGTTTGTCGTTGTTGTTGATGTCATGATCTGATCGTGATCACGTGTCTTTCCTGCATGCACGCTGCCCGCGTTGCTTCACCTCATTACGGCCAAGCTCTACTCGCTTCGTTTTGTTGTAGGGACGACAAGTCGTGCAACAGGCAGTGCAACGTCTGTTAGGCTTTTATCTGTAAAAGGCTTTTATCTATAAACATTATGGGGTTAAGGTTAGAGTTAGTTATGGTTGGAATTAACCCCAGATCGGCCATCCACGGTTTTTACAGATAATGGCCTAAGTAACGTCTTGTCACGTCAGTGTCGATCTTCGCTGCAAACGCTTTGATTGCGCGGGTTTTTTGTTGTAAAAATCGTTGTCAATTTCGTGCTGTAGATTTTGTTTCGATTTGTGATAAATATATGCAGCTTGTTGTACGGCACGTTGTACAACTAATCATTCGCGACAGAACGAAGTGAGTGGAATTCGGTCTTTGCCTTCGGTATTTGCCTTTGCTTACAAAACAGTCCGCCGACTAAAGTCGAGTACAGAGCGACTTAATTGAACTGAAATAAACTGATTAATGGGCGAGCAGTAGTGCATTATATATTGTAGGAACTGGGTCTGGTCCGGCCGGTAATGTGGTGACTAGACGATTGCGCTAAGAGGGATAGGTGACTGAGTATTTTCTAAGATGATAGGGATAGTCCTTCATCATGTCACGACTAAAGGGGAGGATCCGGTGTCCGTTCGACACCGGGGAGGGGGGTTTGGTTAGGCTAAAATGGGGCTCAATTTTTTCCCGAAATTTTGCGGACCACGTAGACCGACTAGCGGCCCGAAATTTCCAAGGATACCGAAATCCGGAAAATATCGCAGTAGCGAAGCATTACTTTGCCGAACGAACTTCCAGAGATAAATATGGGGATAAAATTTAGGGGATAAATTTAGAGAGAAAATTTAATTTAGAGAAAAAGTATTAATTTTGATAACTAAATAAATTTGAGATGAAACAATGTCCGAAAAGGTAAAAAAATAATTTAGTAGAATAAATCCGAAACCGCTATCTTTCAGTATACTGCTCGTTCATTGGGAGGTCAGTTCAGTTAACGCCGCAAATTGTCGAGTTTCTGGATTAACGCAGTCGCTTTCGTTTATTTCTGCTGTTTCGTGCAACTTATGACGAGTGAGATTGCAACGTCTGTGAATTCCAGCAAAGCTGTATACGTAAGCCAAAACAGGGTGCAGGGTTCGTTTACGTTTCTTGGTGTTTGTGTGAAAAAAAAACTGTCAGTACTTACGTCTCATAATGCCGATTATGCGGTTGTGCACGCATTATGCGCTTTGCATGTTCGTCTGTTCATGCGTTTTGTATAGGCTCATGAATTTTTTTTAAAAAGTCGCGTAAACACTTTTCAAGGCAAGAATAATTAGTGTGCCGTTTTTTGTAGTTCACAATGTCAAAGGTCAAAGTCATCGGACATGAAACCTCTGAATGAAAATGACGCATATCTTGCAAAATCGCGGCTGATGTAACAAGTTGTTGTATCATCCAATCAGCGAAGGGAAATTTCAGCCAGTCCACATTGACCCCCCGCATTTATGGCCTGCGGGTTAACTTAAAAAGCGTACAAAGCGTACATATTTGAACTGGACCTAACTATAATGGGGTTTTTATTTCATTTTGTTTTGTTTCGTTACATTGCGTCTTGCTTCAGTTCGCTTTACGGCAGCGCAACAGATCAAGCACCGGAACGGCTAACGCGCCGACTGCAAATTAGGTTGAACCATTGCTAGTCCTAATTCGCTGTCAGTGCCTAAAACGCTCGAGGTTACTATTACTATTACTTGTTCGTCTTATTAATCCTCAGCAATAATCGGCCCACTTTCTACGACTTGCGGCTGTTAAACGTGACTGATTGATAACGATAATATCATTATGTTAACCGCGGAAGGTCTGCTAATGCAATAATATATGCTGTTTTTTAATGATAGTGATGCGCGTGTTGTTGATCATTGGTGACGAAAGAATCCGGTTCGACTGGTCTTCGCTCTGTTGTTGTTGTATAGGCTAATTTTTCATAGCCACCAGCAGACAGCCAGTAAGCAGAAATATTATGCACGGTGTTTCATAAAAGGCACCCTTTTTCTTTCTTTCATAATTTAGTCAAATGATGACCAATTTACACGAAATTTCTATCATATGTAGCAGAAGAATAGTAGTTCAAAATATTTAAACAAAATATGGCTGTTGGTTAAATATTCTTAGCTAGTCGTGACGTAATGCTGACGTCATAGTGCGCCGCGAATACAAACTGGCTTGTTGCAATCGGTGGTAACAGACTGGCTGAATAGCTGCCCTGCGTCGATGGCGAGCTTTATGTGACTTGTTGATGATAAACTGTTGAAGTTTTAGCATTGTAGCCACAAAAACGTCCAAAACGATCACTTTCACACACTTGTGGGGATAGCTTAACTTTTCACCTTCTAGAAAGACAGTGCACCAGCATGCACCGTTTGCGAGATAGTTGAGTTTTTGGATTGCGAGACGCCTGATTTAAAATGATTTTATGCCCCCATGTTGCTTAATGCTGATACGATGAACATTTTTCGTCAGTAAACCAGATAAAGTTCACCATGGAAGCAGGGTAGCAACTGACAGAACCGGTTGAGACGAGCCAGTTTGTACTCACGACACATTATGACGTCAGCGTTACATCACGACTGGCAAAGAATATTTAATTAACGGCCACATTTTGTTAAAATATTTTGAATTTGTATTTCTTCGGCTACATCTGGTAAAAATTTCATGCAAATTGATCGCCATTCGACTGAGTTATAAAAGAAACAAAAAGGGTGCCTTTTAACGAAACACCGTGTATTTAAGCAAATAGGCCGCAGCGGCGTTTAATTGGTGGTTACTGGTTAAAGTAAGTATTGCTGTGAAAAAGAGACTGTATTTTTCCGTTGTATGGCTACTGACGATTAATGAAATTCTAATCATTACATTTTCAATTTAAATCACGTCACAAAGAAAGTATTATACAGTAGATAAATTGGTACCGGTTACTATGAGAAATTTCTGAAAACGACAATTACTGTATCCAGAAAACGTGAACATTTTATTGTGTCTAAAGACTAAATAAAACAAAATTTAAGCGCTTAATAATAATTCTGTCATCACGCATTCGTGATAGCTGTTAGTTCAGTAAATTTTAAAGTTGCTAAACAAAAATATTCTGCACAATAAGCGCTGTTAGTTATTTTATCGAAACTGGCGATTATAATTAAGCGTTAATTTTTGAATCGCTATTGAATTTATTCAGTTGTTGCAGCCACGCACATAGCGACGAACACACGCGATCTCTCGTGTTTTCCCGTAAGTCTAGTAGGCTTACATTGTGTGATGCAAGCGGATTTGGCTGACCGCCGACGGCGTTCGTACTCTACAGGGTGGGCCAGAAGAACGTGACACTTTCCTTTTGTCCATATCTTCGCCAATTATTGATCGATTTTCAAAATTCTTTCACTGTCACACTCTCCAGACAATTTGCAATAATGTGGTTATTACATATTCCACCACACCGTAAATGCATCGATACACTACCTTGTGAAATATCAATGAAATATGCATATAAAACGATAATAACAAACAAACATTTTGGTAAAATTGAAAAAAAACACTTCAGACCAACACTACAGTGAATGGTCTGCATAACGCTAAACTGCGTGGGTCGAACACATTCTAGTGTCATACGGATTATTCATTGCAATGTTGGCTTGATGTGTTTTTTCATTTGCCTAATTTTTGTTACTGTCGTTAGTTTTTTTACATTGATATTTCATAAGGTAGTGTAGAGACGCATTTACTGTGTGGAGGGACATATAATAATAACATTATTGCAAATCGTCTGCAGAGTGTGTCGGTTAAAGAATTTTAAAAATCGGTCAATAAATCGGTCAATAATTGGCAAACATATGGACAAAAGTAAAAGTTTTTTTATGTCCCACGGTGTACAACTGTCACAAAGGCCTGTTGCCGCTGGTTAAGATCTGTTGCAACCAATTAACACAAAACTTCTTCCAATTACGCACGCAAAGTCAACCAAACGCGGCGTCGCTAACGAGTTTCTATGAGTAGGCTACATGCGGCACAAAATAGCCCCTACAACGTGACAAAACGTAGTCGGTGGTCTTTTACAAGCAAAGTCACTCTCTTCCGCGCTGTAAGCCCTACGCGTTTTTAATTCACGCACATCTCGTGCACACAAGGGAGGGCATTCGGTGGTTCTTCTTGTTTTCCAATAAATTTAAGTAAAAATTGATAAAAACAAAAATAAAATAACTAAGTAAAAATTTTTAAAAAATCATTTCTGCAACACGAAAAAATGCAAACAATTGCTATTTAACGTTGTGTCTTTTTGCACCTGCGGTGAGAAAATATCTGGCTGTGTGTTTCATATCATGGGTATTTTTAAAGTTCATCATAATGCAGGGCTCCACAAGCTTCTCACCCAGTGAAAGGGGTTTGCTGTCCCTTCTCGAAATCTCACCCCGCTCTCAGATGTTCCGGGTTCGAGCTTCGGGCATAACTTTCTGTTGAGCCGGATGTAGGACATTCCCCCTCCACATATCCCCCGACGTTTCCGCCTGGACGTTTTCCCGCCGGGTGATTCTCCCTCCTGTTTTGCGACATCCCGACAGGGGAGAAATGTCTGTCTCCCGTTGAGCCTGCAGGGCCTCTAGCTCAGAGTCTTGCTACGTCATTGCGGCTGTCTGTCAATGTCTTGCGGGCGCTTCCCCATGCAAGCATTGTCACGTGCATCATCACAGGTAGACGGACAAACGTGTGCACGGTGCGACCAGGTAACTACAGCGTGTAGCCTCTACACCTGGCCGCTTGCTCCTTGACGCCAATAGCAGCAGCCCTAGATGCCATGGAAACCGGAGTATATATAACTCATTCGTCGCCGTCATCTAATACGCTTTATGTCTTTCTTTTACAACAACTGTGCATTCAATCAGCGCCGTCGTAGGTTAAACAAGTAATTTGAGCACAGCTCACGAGACGCACGACAGCCTAGCAGTTTCTGTTCGTACGTAGTCTTGGTCTATCTTATCTCCATCCATTTCGTTGCGATTTATTTTTGAAATCTGCGTTGCAGCCATAAATTGCCAAAAAATACTAAAATTTCCTATTTTGGGGGTTTAATGTCATTCAAGGTCATCGATGTTAACACCAGTAAAAATCTTGTCACTATTGCTTGTTATGATAAGCTGCATGTCTGTGTCTATCTGAAACCGTTTTTACGATACATGAGCCATTAGCGGCAAAATAACCACTTTTAGGGGGGGGGGGTAGCCGTCTGCGCAGGTCTTTTTGAACCTAGGGGGTCGGGACCTGGACTGCTAAAATCTACATGTAATGCTAAAAATTTCATGTGCAGGTTGTCTTGGTCTGTCTCCAGCCATTTCATCGCAATTCAGTGTTGAAATGTGCGCTGCAGCCAAAAATTGCGAAAAATTCACCAAAACCCCTCTTTTGAAGGTTCAAGGTCGTTCAAGATCATCGATATTCACAAATCTAAAAAGACCGTCATTAGTACTTGTTATGATAAGCAGCATGTCTGTAGCTATCTGCAACTGTTTGCAAACTATACGAGCCAATAACGGCAAAATAACGTCTTTTAGGGGGTACCCCTCTTACGCCCTCGTTCGAGGGGAACCCCTACACCCAGGGGGACGAAATTTTGTCACGAAATATTAGAGTCCTTCGGACATCCCACGGCTAAGATTTCGTGACCCTAGCTTGCATGTTTTTGATACAGGTCAAGGGTGTGACGGACAGACGGACAGACGGACAGACTGATGCCTCGACGATGGCTAAGACGTGCGAAGCATTACATGCTATCGCGCGTAAAAAGTAGGCAGACAGGAAAAGTCGATGATTTTCATCTTGTCCGTAAGGGCGTATGCCATTTCCTATTAGTGACTAATAGTAGAGGTGATTAATAGTAACGCTGGCCAAATTTCTCACCGTTTCCTCACGCTTCACTGCAGTGAGATTATGGTGGTTATATCACCGCAGACAGTGTGCTGGAAGAGATATGAGAACGAATTATGCAGTCGGTCTCAGGGGCCGGACAGTCAACCTCTGGGGCTAGATGGTCGGTCTTTGGGGTCGTATGGTCGGTCGTTTGGGCAGGTCTGAATCGAGTTCTGACCAATTATATTATTAACTTTCGTTGCCATGGCAACAAGGGTCGGTTTTGACGGACACCATACAATAGCCCGACCCCCGAAAACCCTTTGTTACACGCAAAGATTACGGAAATATCTATTACACAAGTTGAGTTATAGCCGATTTTGTCCCAAATTTCGTTGCCATGGCAACAAAAGTCGGTCAGGTTAGAATTTGGTTGGCAGCATGCAAGAACCCGACCCCGAAAACCCCCTGTTAGACGCAAAGATTTCGGAGATATTTTTATACCAGTCGAGTTATAACCTATTTTGTCTTCAAAGCTGCCTTAGTTTTGTGCACCTTATGTAAAGGCATTGAAATCACCCTGGGACCAAATGGAAAAGTGGCAACATGTTTTTTTGCATTCACAGCATTGAACAAATCAATTCAAATGCATTTGCAAAACAAAATTAATATAAAATTTTTACACTAGCCATTTTCGTTACATTAGCTCATGTACTAATAACACAACTACTTATTGGAACACTCGATTAGTGTTTTAACGCTACGAAAAACGTCGTCAGTGTCACCAAACCCTCGCCACAACACCAGCCACTGCCGAAAACCGAAACTGTGTAATCTGAACACTAGTATCTGGCGAAACACTTGTCTTAACCGAAACACTGGCAGTCGGCCATTGAAACATTATCGAACACCAGATGAAATGATTCAGAACACTCACACTTTTTACTGTGTAGGGTTAAGGTTAGGGTTAGGGTTAGGGTGTAATGAGTGCAGCTAGGAAGATAAGTCTATCTGAACACAGGTGGTCGATAGTGACAGCAAATTTACTTGACGTAGTAATATTTACAAAAGATTTGCAAAAAACGCAAAAAATTCGCGCACTGTAAGAAACGAGCAGCGTCGGAGGTTAAGCAAAAAATCTAAGCTAATGCTCATGAGACGCGCGAGAGCCTATGACAGTTTCTGTTCGCGGTTTGTCTTGGTCTATGTCCATCCATTTCGTCGCAATTCACTCATCTGCAGCCAAAAATCGCAAAAATACCGAAAAACCCTATTTTGGGGATTCAAGGTCATTCAAGGTCATCAATGTTAATACCACTAAAAAGCACGTCACCAGTGTCTGTCATGACAACAGTGGCGTATTTAAGGAAGGGGCACAGTGCGATGCCCCCTCCCCTTTGGCCCGACCATGAAAATTTTTTACAGGCGACTTTATATGAAAAGGTGCGTTTTTGCCATTTTTCAGCAAGAATTGCAAAATTCAATAATGTTTGATGGTCTTTTTTCATACCGATACAATATGCGATTAAAATCGCCATGTGAGATTGCATCTGATATGACGCGCCGGCGTCGCCGAACGCTTTTGAAAACCAGCTGCAAGCCGTATAGGCCTATAATATTTCGCGGCGGCCGGGTTTAGTGTCCATGGGTGTGTGACATGGCACTATTTATAATATGAAACCAACAGCAAGGCAGTCGGCGGCTGGCTGGCGCACGGCATGGGCAGTGATTAATTAATATTTTAAAATGTCAGATCTGAGTTCACCCCAAGATGAACTCGCCCACAACTTGCATAGGCTACAGCAAATGAGTCATAAGCCTATCCAAATGAGATATGCCTATTATTGCATGCAACGCAACTATGACAGCGCTCTTAAGATGCGTTTCTTTGCCCTGAGACTGTGACACGCCCTATTCTCAGATAACACAAGCTGCAGCGGCATCGCAGCGTGCCAGTGATCATAGATCCTAATGTGCGACGTTATCAGTACTCATCAGTATGAGAATCCCAGGCACCAAGCTATAGGCTGTTATATATACACCTCTCGCGCGTAAATAATAGGCGGGCAGGAAGTAATAATTCTTCAACAGACATTGCATATTTTTGAATGAGGACAGTTGCATAAAATTTTAATTTCGAATTTCCCCCGAAATGGGATTTCTGAGCACCTAATTTTCGATATTTAGTCGAAAATTTTCGGATAAAAATAGATTTTCCGTCGACAATTTTTCAAGAGCCAAAGATTTAGGAAGCAATCGTCTCTTTTTTTCTTCCTGCATACACAACGCCGGTAAGTGCGAGGCACGTTTGAATGCGTGTGTCACATTAAAATGTCTGCTCCGTGAAAAATTCACCAGGCGAGAGATAATCACAGATTTGACATGTCTCCTCTCTGTCAAAATATCGCCGGTCCCATAAAAAGTCTCCCCATTTTATGATCGCCCCCAGAAGTCTCCCCCTCGGCCGACAATTTACCGGTAAAAAATCTGTCTCGCCCGGGCGGCCGCCGGGCGGGGCGGATTTTTGCCGGTAAGTTGTCGGCCGGGGGAGACTTTTCTGGGGGCGATCCTATAATGGAACAGCGGCGCTTTCAACCTGCTCGCACCTGCATGGAACCGACCAATGATCGCCCGCCGTCCGGGGACACCTAGATGATGATACACCTATCAGTTGCTGTAGGCCCACGACGTCGGCCCGCATCCGCAGCCGGATGCAGCGTTTATGTATACGAGCGTTGCCATGGCGACCACTGATCAACGCAAGCAGGTAACTCCATGCCACGCACACGGTCAGTGATGAGCACAAACTTTTTGTTTCTAGTTAAGCTGTAGTTATTTTTCTAACTAAAAACAGTAGTAAAACTTTTAGTTAAACTATTTTTTAGCTAAGCGTATCTTTAAAAAAAGTTTAACTACACTGTTTTAAATAATCGAACTTTTATCAAACTTTTAACAAAACTTTTGACAAGATTGACTTTACGGACTTTGTTAATTTTCTGTGCATCTATTTAAAACTAGTACTACAAAAATAGTAAAGCATTATAACTGCAAGTAAAGATATTTTTCTCATGTCATTCAACACAGTTCAACAGTTTAGTGTATGGACAGTCACGTCATAAAAGTCACCATTTGTCAAAACTTTCAACTGATTACTTTGTTGCTAACTTGACTTAGGACCGGGTCATTCAGATTGCCAGCGAATATTTGACCGGCAACCGGCCAAATAGTCCGCAGGCTATTTGGTCAAATAGCTTATAGGCTGTTTGACCGGCTGCCGGTTAAATATCCTGTGTTTTAATTAAAATAATCTAGGTTAACTTTTCATTAAATAACTATTTTTAAAAAAAGTTAAACTACTCTGTTAATTTGAACTTTTTTACATTAGTAAAACTAGGCTAATGTTATAGCTGAGAAACGTCGTTAAACTTTTAGTAAGTAACTTTTTTTAGTTAATTTTTGTCCATCACCGCACACGGAAAGAGAAAAACAGCCATTATCATCGTCGTTAGGATCGTCATTTCTGCTGCTGAGATAGATCAACCAGCTCATTGCTCAGTTATCGATTACCACTTATTCGGGTATCATTAACCGAATTGTTAAAATGCGCAAAACCGTTGGTTGAGAAAACCGTTGGTTGACCGTAGAAAAAAGACGCTCAGAAAGCTGCCGAACTAAAAGTCGGTTAGAAATATAGGCCATTGCTAAGTTTTTCTCTCATGAGTTAAGCGTTGTGTTAGTTAATGGTGCACTGGAAAGTGTGGGATCGTAACTTTGAACCCGCAAGTTGTGTTTCAAGAAACTTACACAAGTAGCTTGTGTCACGATCGCTGTCATCTCTGAACCCTATGGGCTTCGTCAGTTGCCATCAGCATGTTGCTCAAGCAATTTCTTTGTTAGCTTTTTTCTAATCCTTAATGTTAAATGACCTTAATCAGGCAATAATTTACAAGAACTTTACAAGGTGGACCAGAAAAAGAGGCACAAATTGCAACCTTACATCACAGAAACATGCGGTTTTCAGCAAAATGTTTGGAAAGAATTGGTTTACATGACAATTAAATGACAGTATCTAAATTTATACGAAATTAAATATTTTTTTAAAATTTTAGCTGGCACTGTTGGTGCTGTAAACTTTGTGCCGTTTTTGGACCACCCTGTGTAATGTGAGATATAATTTGTAAATAATTTAGTTTCTAGTTTATCATTACGGCCAAACTGTGGCAATAGGTTTGTATCTATCCACTTAGCCTACATACAACCAATGTATTGACAAAGCGCGCGTGCGTGCTGCTACTAGGCATGAGCTAAAAGCACCGGTATTTACTGACAATTACAGTACGGCAACTGATGCTGCTGCTGCTGCTGATGCTGATGATGATCATAACGATGCCGTTGACGTTAACGCATCATCACTGTGAGGTATAGCATCGGATTCACTGGGGATAAACGTAGCCTCTGTACCCAGCCAGGTATGCTGACTTCGTTGTCTCTGACTGAAACTATTCATTGTAAAAAAATCAGGTATAGCTGAAAGATCGACACATATTTTATTAGCCGATTATGTTACACACAAAATGTTCGACGCTTGACATGTATGTCGTTACGCGGTAATACAAAAGTTGCTAAATGATCGCTTCGCAAAAGGTGCACAGTGTCTTCGTATTAGGTTTTTCAAAAAAAATTTTCTATTATGACATGACATTACCACAAAATATTTTACGTACTTGTACATCCAATCAAGAAACCGTTGTAAACGAAATAGTTTTTTGCTTAATATAATAACGTATAATATGGTATTATAGAACAAGTAATAAAAACGAAAATAAAACGGGCTGTGAGTGTGATTGACTGCGTAGCGTGGTTTTACAATTTGGTTCATGTTTTAATTTTTACTACATCAATGCGTTGCTTTTTTGTTCTGCCTCGAACATGCTTTTTGCCTATACGTGTCGTTGACAATAGTGATAATGAAAATGTCAGTTTTACAGACATTTCGCACTCTCGTTACGCGTTGTTATGCGTCAAATGAGAAATGGCGTGTCGTATGTCCGGGCGTTCAGAGGAAAGAAGATAATTAAATCGGTGTACGATGGGCAGCGCGACGAGCACGGAACGACAGGCTGGAGACAAACTGTCGCCTACACTAGCTGCCGGCAATCTCACTGTTAATAACTCCACCGGCAAAACTCAAGGTCTATCTGTCTCTCTTTGTCTGTCTCTCTGCATGTGCGTCTGGAATGTCGTCTGCATTGGGTAAATATTAAAAAACGTCGTGAGTTAAAGTCAAACATGCGAATTTAGGGACATTTATTCAAATTTTTCTAAGCCACACTCAGCTTGCACTTGGCACAGTGTTTTCGTAACTTTCGGCTGCAGTCGTGCGTCATAAAAAATGACAATGTAGTCTATGCGATCCGAGCGTGATTTGAGTACGATACCACACTGTCTAAAGTGGTACAAGCTCGTACTGCAGACAGTACTGCGTACTCGCTTATCCACTTTAGCAGTGCGAACATACCACATCACAATAAAATGAATAATAAAACATAATTTACAGCAAGTGCATGAATTGCCGACATAAAGCAAAGCGCCATTTAATGGTACTTGAATGCGAGTGCGCGACCAGTATTACAAGAAGCCCAGCTATCGCTAGGAGAGCTGACTGTGCTGGTTGTCAGTGACTTTCAAGGTCATCTAGAATCAATGATTTTTATTTTATCCGACCGGGCGTATGCCACTTTCTATTAGTGAGTAATAGTAACCTTTGCCGTATCTCCAATACAGTGTATATGGCCAATTTTTCGTTGAAAAACATACATTTTTTTCTACCTCCTGGCACCCATTTAACCCCGAATTTGAAAATGTTCGCCTTGCACTAGATCGCTGAAATTTTGCGTGACTAAATATAAGACACATGGCTGATTATTCGTGTAAAACGTTTTCCCTTACGACCTAACGCTTAGCCACAATACATCCGTTACGGACGACGGACGGACAGACGGACAAACAGACGACAACCGACCAGTACTGTCTGTTACTTAAGTACGGTCGGCTAAAAATATTTGATCTAGATGCTATTCGAGCGATTTTGAAAAAGCCGTCGTATATTGGAGGCTATATGCATGTTGGTTAGATCGTATGTTACCACTGCTGTAATATTTGCTCGGTCGGACGTACAGTCTGACAGACCGACAACATTGATGCAGAAAGCGTTCCGCCGGTTCACAGGCCGCTTAACAACAGGAAGCGTTGAAATCGGTGCATCATCGATGTAGTAGTAATTTTAACTCTGTATATAATAAGAGCGTGTCTGGATAATTGTTTGGATGGGTATTTAACATAACGCTATTCTGTAAAACGTCGGCGAAACGCTTTGTGCGTCTAAAGGCGCGTACAGAAGGACGTAACTGAACTGAACTGAACTTAGTTTACATGTAGTTTTTAACGAACTGACCAATCGGCGAGCAGTAATGCATTACAGTAGGCATCGTATGACGATGTCGGTGACTACCTGACTACGCGCACGTACGCGTCAACCAACAACCAATTGTCAGTTCGTCAAAAACTACATGTAGAACGTTGTGAGGAGGCGATGGTAAAAATAAGAATCAATATTAGCTGCGTTTTGGATGCTTAACACATTCGTGTTTGTTTATAGATAAGTATATTAAAAATACGCTAATTTATGCATGTCGATACAATACTTTTAATATTTTAATAGTTTTAGCTAATAGTTTTAATTTCTGCTGACGGCACGGCGAACGAAAAATTCGAAAGAGTTTTGTTTTTTTGTGCTTCGGCTTGGGCACGAAATTAGCATATTTATAATATACTTATCTATAAACAAACATGAACATGTTAAGCATTCGAAACGCAGCTATTGAGTTGACACGCGACGTCAACGGGACGTAAGCCTGTCATCGATTTTCTTGCGCACGCAATTTCGAATGTCGATCGATTACAATAATTATGCCGTATATTTGTCGAAGTATATTTATATGAAATTAACTAAGAAAGGACGTGCACGAAACCGCCTTGCCGTCGTCACTGTCACGCTGTCACATTGTTGCTAAGCTGCTAAGACGGCAACATACATAGTCACATTGCCGGGTGTTCCAAAAATAGCGGACCCCCTGATTTCATTTCGCGTTAACTTCCGTAATTGTACACCAATTTTAACCATTTTTCACTGTTACAACAAAAAATCTATAATGCATTAAAGTAAAATTACGCTAAACACCAAAAAATGGCTAAAATCGGTGTACACATACGGAAGTTATCGAAAATGGGATTAGGGAGTCCGTATTTTGCAACACCGTGTATATGACAGACTCATACGACGTTTCATGTCACGAAATATTCGTCAAATACACGTAAGAATATGATCAGCAGTTTACGCTGTTTCACATTTCTCAGAAAGAAATTCGCTGCTCATTATTGTGCTAAAATGCGGCTAACTATGAACGTATCATCATCAGCTTGCCGCGCCCGATGTACGAGCGTAGGCGGTTTCATGAACTAAGCACCGGTAACCCTTTCTGTTCTCCGCCTGTCGACCAGGCTTCTGTCGCCCCATTGAACGATATCATCGATCCACTGTTTCTTCTGACATTTTGCCGACGTTTTCCGGGCATGATGCCCAGCATGATGTCTTTCTCTAAACTCTCGTGTCTCGTTGTGTGACCGAAGTATTTCAGTTTGCGTGATTTCACTTGCCCCAACAGGCCCCTGTCTTGACCCACCCTTCGTAAAACCTTCTCGTTCGTCACATGTTTAACGTATGAGATGCGCATAGCACACCTATAACATTGCATCTCAAACGCATGTATAAACGTATAATTGTCTTTAAAACATTTTGATGTTGACTTATTAATTTGTTTTTTGCCTAGCCGTGTTTATAGTTGTTTATAGTCTAATTATAGAGAAGTTTCTGTAGCTGGAAAAAATTACAAATTTGCAATAATTTTAAAGCGTTCTGATATTTTTTATGGCCGTTTTAGTTGAATTTACTAGTTTGCATTGCTGTTTCAAAACAAAGCGCGAAACGCGCAAAAAAATTCAAGCAGAGACATTTTGTTTGCGTCCATTTATTTTTTTGCTACTAAGTCGTAAACCCTTTGAATCTGATTGCAGACATCGAGTCGGCGAACACGATATCGGTGGTGCACACGAACCTCGTCGCTCCGGTCATCATAAAGAACTGTCTGGAGGAATTCCAACATGTCTCTGACCTGAAGGAGCCGGTTATATATGGACGACCGTCAGAGAACAGCGGCCCTGAACATCCACTAATACAGGTTGTAGGCTAAACAGGATCAGAACGCTAATTATAGACGACAGTACAGTGAAACATAGCAAAGGTTTTTGTGACATAGGTGACATAACAAAGACAAGAAGCCCAGCTGTCGCTAGGATAGCCGACCGTACTGGTTATCAGTCATCTTCAAGGTCATCCAAGGTTGACGATTTTCAGGTTATTTTGAAAGCCAATATATATGCGACTTTTTATTAGTGATTCATAGTAGCCTCGGCCCTATCTCTCACCATTTCCGAGATACGGCCACTTACAGCTCAAAACTTTCCATTGAAAATTACGGCCAAACCGCCGCAGAAGAAGACATGCTTACATGTCTACAGAAAGTCGCCAGTCCAACCTTTTACGACTCACCGTTTAGCTACAATACCGCATAATTGGCATATGCGTTATGACCCTTCGAGGTCATCCAAAGTCATCGATTTTTATGTCATTTGAAAGCGAATATGCGACTTTCTATTAGTCATCAATAGCAACTTAGGCCCTATCTCGCGCCGTTTAGCCACAATACATCCGTGACGGACAGACGTACGACAACCATGCCAATAGCTCGACCGCTACTTAAGTACGGTTGGCTAAAAACGGTATTGAATAACGTCAGTGCTAAAACGTTTGCAAATTCTGTCGTAACATCGGCACCATTGTCTACTCCAGAAAGCTCTTTGCATAGACGTAGACGTGGATAGAGTTGATGCGCGCAGTTGTCGGCTTCTATGACTGCCTCTTCAATACATTACCACGTTTCATTGATAATATTAGGTAAAACTTGTTTTTCAAACACCTGTGAGCGATAGCTGACATGATGCTTTTAATTTATATCTGCGGGCCCAGTAAGTTCATTGACAACGATATTCCAATATTAAGCATATAATATCCGTCATTTTCTAATGAGGTACGACCGTACAAGGGTACGTGGTATAAATTCGACGCTGTTTATCAACGGCTTGTACGCCATGCATAAATAACTTTCATCATATAAATATGCGCAGTATAAATTCATTGTCTAGGCTATTGTTTACTGTTACTGCATTGTACTTTGGTGTGTCTGGCTGGCAGGGCCAATATTTCTTGGTGCGAGACGTGAATGAGGACGATGATAAACTGGGAACTCTGTCGCAGTATCTGGCGCCGAACGTCAGCGAAGCTTCTGACGGCTTTCCCGTCTACGGACTCGGACAGCCGACACTGAACGGAATCACCGACTTTGTAGAGGGCCTCAAAGACCGCGGAAACCAGGTCTAACACTGCTGTATAGATCTAACGAAACGCTAAAATAAAATTTAAAAACGTTCTATGAAACAGACTTCTATAAACATTTGTAATCGTTGAATGAAAACGTGATTTTTAAAAACTGAGGTATTAATTGATTTAAATGTTCCGAAGACGCATTTTTTGGCATTTGTCATTTTTTTGTCGTCACATGTAAAAAAATCTAAATGCAAAATTTGCGACCATTTTATTTTGCCTTTCTATTCAGTTGTTTGATGGTGAAACGCAAAAAACGAAAACTTTGCACCGAAACGTGCGCCGAAAGTTTTTTCGTTCGCTAGACTGCGAAAAAAACTACTAAAAATGTACAAAATCTTTCAGAGCTAAAATGTAAAGTAAACGCTATTTGTATATTTAAATTTTTGATATGGACGGTGTGTACTTTGTCGGTACTTGCTATAAACAATAAAGCATAGGCTACTTACTTGCTTACTTACTTAATTCTTGAGCCTCTCGTGTGGTATGTCCACGAAACAATTACTGCCATTCAAGTTGTACTATTTTGCCAATATTATTATTACTGCTGCTGCTGCTGCTGATGGGGGTGATGTTGATGATGCTGATAATGATTTAAATGATGTAGGACATCCTGTTGATGAACCTTCGGTCTGAGCCGGTGTTGTTCTTACACCAAGGCAATGACATGATTCCGCACGTAGCGTGCACGGCCGAGTCCGTATTTAGCGTCAGACAGCCTCTCGTTTCATCCAGCGGGCTGACAGTTGCCGACGCCGAGGCTGCAATGCGCAAGGAGGCGAGACACAAACAATGACGATATCATAATAAGTTCTAATAATTTCATCGAATTACAACTTTTTATTATTGGTTCTGTGTCTATTCAAAAATCATGATATCATTTCGCGTAGTTCTGTTGATCTGTTGTTATCCGTTTCCAACTATTAACTGTCTCGTTTCAGATTAAAACGTAGAAAACGCTCGTTTCTCACTTTTTCGTTGAAACCAATTTTGCGGCTTTTTTCCTCAACAGCGTCGTGCTTCATGTTTAGAAGTCTAGTAATGACGGCAAATACCGTATAATAGCTGTATTTTTGATTGAAATGCTGAGTTAAAAAGCAAAAAAATAGATCAACTTGTAGGTTTGTGCACTTTTTTGTTTTTGACTTTTAATTATGAGTTATGTCTATCAAATGTTTGCTGAATAAAAATGTATAATATAATTTTTTTTAAATTTTAGTTTCTTAGTTTTAGTTATTGTTACGGTATTGAATTACTTGTATTTAATTACGTTTCCTGACTTTAGACAGTTTTTTTAACATTTTACGTCATAACTGTACTTCTATTACAGTTTTTCTCATTTTATTTTTATTTTTAACATTTCGTTTGTTTTTACTTTATATGCGGCTATATTAAACTGACTGCAGCTTGTTTGTCAGTTTTGTGGTGCAAATCCTTATCGTATCGTATCGTATCGTAAATTCAGCCAGTTCTCGGTGTTCTGCCGAGTATAGGTGCTGGAACTGGCTGCGCTTCAAGACGACAAACTCTTCTATTTTTACGACGACTTGAAACGTTTGGACGACGAGCCGTGTGGACACCAGACGGCGTACGAAGATCAGATTGCAGTCACCGAGGAAGTCTATTGCCGACTCACGTTCTACAACTGCCGCATTCGGTCTTTTTATACATCTTTATTCACCACAACAGATGGTAGCGATTACAACATATTTACAATACAAACAAGAAAAGAAAAAAAAAGAAAAAACACATTTCAATGAACTGATAAATACCCAGTGATCAAACGTCCATTTCTAATTGACCGGTCTAAATTAAAAACAACGTTTTTTTTATCAATTTTTCTCTCTATTGCCTTCTGTTTGTTGATATTTCTACCGCCCAGACCGTTTGCTTGTTTTGTCCGTCAAACTGAAAAAAAGTTACAAACTGATTTTTGGTTGAATTTTTGCAAGCACGGTTATTCGATACCCGAGAAGTAAAAGCGATTTCGTTAAGGGTTAAAATCTCTCGATTTTTTTCGTTATTTTAATGGGTTAGCAATAACTTAGTGTTAAATTAATAGCTAGAAGGCGGAATTATGATGCCGACGTGACGAACCTAAATTCGCAACTTCGGCGCGGTGTAACAAGTATTGCGTGAAATAATTTTCAAATAAAGCATAGATCTTGGCGAGAGTTTGTGTTTAAATGCGCTCCGAATGCTACGAGTTTATTTATTAGACTGCTCTCTATAGATGACGTACAGAGTATGGTAAGTAAATGCGCGTACAGATCGACGTAACTGAACTGAATTGAACAGACACGGTTTAGTTTTTGACGAACTGACCAATGAGTGAGGAGCAGGGCGAGCCCATTCGTCATTGGTTGACGCGCACGTGAGCGTAGTCACGTATCACAGAGGTCTGTATTACACGGTGCCCTCTGTGATGCATCAGTGCTTGCCCATTGGTCAGTTCGTCAGAAACTAAACCATGCCTGTTCAATTCAGTTCAGTTACGTCGTTACCTTGTCTAAATTACGTCGCTACCTTGTCTAAATTACATTTATCTTCTGTTTTGCTATTGTATTATGTGCGTTTGTCACATATTTTATTAAATACTGTGTTACTGTGTTTAGTTCAGTTCAGTTACGTCGCTCTGAACGCCCCATAATCCAGTAACGGAACTGCGTTGTGTTTTAGATACGCACGGATGTGCTGGTCAGACACCGGTGCGCCAGAAGAGTCAGATTTCGATCTGTTCATCAGTCTGTTCCGTGTAAGTCAGTTTAGTACGATTATGTGACGCAGTACGTAGCTACACCGTGTTAAGCTTACGTGCTTTACTCGCCAAAGCAGAACATTACATTGTACTTCGCCGATGACACGCGTTTGATTAAATGGTATTGCAAACCAGTTTTGCTAAGTTGTAGATAATTTGGCAGCAGAGAGGGTGTGTGGTTGCCTGGAATTCGCCGTATAGATTAATGCAGCCGATAAATAAGATAAAGCACGTAATACATTAGATCAGTTATTATTCTAGCACCCCCAAAACCCAGCGAGGAAAAGATACAAACCGAAAAAACTGAACGAAAGATCTTTTTAGATTACTGCAGTTTATATTTGGCAAAATTTTCAGGGGAAAGGGGGGATAACCCGAAGTTCTGCCTAGAATAGCAGGTAATCACTGCCCATCACGCAGCACGTACGGTAGTTAGTAGTTTTCCTTCGCAATGCGGATTCGCTGCTGCAAGTGTACGCCTATGGCGTAGTTGACATTACTGATGACTGGATATCGATACGATATATTGCAAAATGTTAAAATGCTAAGTGTGTGAATCTTGTACAAGCAAAAGAACAAGACATGAACATAAAGCAATGCAGTACGCTTTACATAGTTAGTAAAATGTGCCAGGGAACGTAGTTAACTGAAGACTGTCTTAAGTGTCGTTAAATTACAATATATTGTTAGTTTGCTTCGATTAGTTTGTCGTTTACTCCATTTATTTCGTTATTTTTTTAATGCGGTAATAAAAATATAAACATCTGGCTTACAGTGTCGCGATATATAAAAAAAGTTCGATATTTTTCGACGATACGATACCGTATATCGATATGTCGATATATTTTCGATATATCGATTCATCAGTAGTGGTTGTGTGTGCGTAGAACTGTGCGTCGTTGTTCAGTGAAGACGACGATGATGATGATGCCGAGGGTAAATTGCCGGCAGTCGTTCTGACAGGACATCGCGGCATGTCGCGCGTCGCCTACGCTATGGCCATGTCTGTTCTGGTGCTCACTCGCACCCGACGCTTTCCTGGCTTCGAGTATGACTTAACATTATCAGTCGCTAAGCCCAAATTCCACTGCGCTGAAGGGAAGTTTTGGTGACACAAATCATGATAGTCGCGAACACAAACGGCGATAAGTCATGAAAAGGGGAAAAGGGATTGTCATAAAGAAGTTCCGGACTTTCAATTAGCCCAAATTACACTGCATTTTTGTTGCAAAATCGGCGTAATGGAATTTGAGCTTTAAACCACACTCAGCTTGAAGTATTACCGTTTTTGCGTCTTTCGCAGTCATTCGTCATAAATCAAATGACGGTCTATGGTCTGCGCAATCCGAGCGCGGTTTAAGTACGATACCGCACTATCTGGAGTGGTATAAGATCGTACTGCTTACTCGCTTATCCACTCCTGCAGTGCGGTGTCTCTAGTACTATCAGTATGTCCGAGGCGTTGTTCTAGAAGATCGGACCCAAACTTCCTGCTCAGGTTTGGGCCGCCTTTTAGCTCAACGTTAGTGATGCTCTTGAGATGGCTTCGTCTTTGTCCGGCACATTAGAAATTGCATATCGACGTCGTTGCTTGTTATTATTATAATTATTATTTAATTACGATTATTATTTCTGTTGTTGTTGTCGTGCGAGTAGCGAAAAGTTGAAATGCCGTATCAGCGCAGACAGCGAGTGCTGCGAATTCTTCGCTATACAACAACTTGTCGACTATCTGCCCAACGGAACCCTCATCAAGCTAGAGGTAGAAACATACAGCAATATTGTTTACATACTGTTAAAACAAACTGGTTTTATACACTAGAGAGTCCGTAAAGTACTTGTTCCGTTTCTTTTCTTTCAGTTTCGTTTCGAACAGTCTTATGCCCAATTCAACGCCGACGCTATTCAACTGTCGCGTTCAGTCGCGTCGGCGTCGTAGGTGTAATTCAATTGCCAACGACGACTGTTGACGGATTTCGGTCGCAAATTTGGAAACCGTGAATAGTGCTAAAATACGATGACGGTATAATTGGAAACTGGGTCACGACTGTTCAGACTCGTTGAGTTGGGTTGCGGCGCGTCGTCAATTCAATTTAGACCGGCAACTTACCGGCAATTTATCGGCGTATCATATCACATATGTTGGTGGTTTGGCTCAGTTGGTAGCGTCGTTGATCGCATCAACGAAGTTAATCAACACCAGGCCCGGTTAATACTTAAATGGGTGACCATCCCTCTATGTAACCAGCCACCCAGGTCAACTCAGCCTGGCCATCCCTTCGTGGGTAGTTGCAATGAGGACCAGCGAAAGCTGGGACCTAAACAGGCACACCGCGCGATGCACTAGCCCCGTATGTGTGGTCTCGCAGTGTAAAAACTGTTGTCTGGCTGAGGGCTAAGGAAACAGAGATCAGCGCCGCTTAATGGGCCTTAAGGCTCGGGAAGGACTTTACGTTTACGTTTTTACGCATATCATAGCCTAGCATAATAACTACGTTATGCGGTCGTACACGTGTATATGCGTACAGGTAGACACAGCTGTTGATGCGTGTAGCAAGATAATCAACGTGCGTCACGTGATACTCGACAGCAAAAACAAGTTCGACCAATACGTTGCCACAGACAACAACCAGGTAACTATACTCGTACATCCGCTGTCATTGTCCTTTCCGCATAATTTGTATTCCGTCACCATCACCTCTCATTATTTTGTCTCTTGTTTGTCTAAACTATTGCATATAACTCTTTCTGGTTGTCTCAAGCGTAGAACGCCATCTTTTTGCACGTTTACTTCTGGACACGCAATCGCCAAAGTTTCTGCTATTCGTTCTACCAGCCGAGCGAGTTCTAGACTAATATTCAGAGTTAAACGCGCCATATAAATTATTTACTCAATTACTTTACTGTGAGGGTCGCTTGTCAGTCAGTACATGCTATCATATTGGTATGATATGGCAAGTAACTTGCATTCAAAACTGGCAGTCACTGTCAAAGTGCCAGTTTAATCTAGCGCAAAAACTTGAAAGAAAAGAATTTGCTTTAAACGACAATGAGACGAGAAAAACTAAAATGGAAAGACTGTTGTTGTAAAACATAAAAAAAATCCAGAAAAATGGTTGTGGGATGGCTAGAAATCTGATATCAAACAAACTAAAAACGTAATAACGGAAACTAGATAAAAAACACGAAACGCGAAAAAAAAACCGTAAACAAGTTCAGATATTTGTGAAATTGATGACATGAGTGATACTATGACGGTAGATGGAGACTGAGCGTACGACGTGTGCTAAGCACCTGCAGAGATATTTCTATCTCATCTGCTTCAACGCCTACCTTCACGACACGGTATAATCCACCACGATATTGTAGTACGTAATTATTATAGTGCTGGAGGCATTTTGTAGTAAGCTGTATGTACAGGTAAACTTTTCGCTCAGTATCATTTTATCTAAAACTAAAAAAAACATAACTTATGCAGCCAATTAACTTGCCTTCGACGACAGAAAAAAGATAGGTACATTTTCACCAGTGCTTATTTGTTGGTTTGTCCGCACCTATATACCTATGTATCCTACTGTGTATACGCTAAACAAGTTATGAATGGATTACAATTAATTTTTTGGAGAGACAACCCGTAACTCAAAGAACTGGGCGCTAGATGTCTATGGTGATTTGGATCACTATATTGATTCAAGGTTTAAAAAAGATTTTTATTTGCTATTGCGACACGTGTAGAAAATTCAAAAAGTATGAACTCTGAATACTTTCTGGAACTCTTTACCTAACTTTCTAACTTAATTTATCTTTCTCTCATCCTTTAAAGCTAACCTCAAAACTTGTCACTAGGTACAGTAACACGCAACCTGTCGCCAGCGCCTCTGAAGCTACGGCCATTTGGCGCTCTACAAATATGTGTATTATTATTATATTAATATTATTAGAAAATGTCAATCTGCAGACATTGGCCTATGGGTCGTACTTTGATATCGTCGCCGGCGCTATCGAGAGGTTTATTTTAGCTTGCCGTGACTGAATGTTGTGTATGCGAGGGACTGTTGATTGATGTGTGGAACGCGCAGTACAAGGCGCAGTTCGGCGAGACGTTTACCAGCTGGATGACAAGACATCCACGGGTCTACCGTCTTCACCAGTGGTTGGACGTGGTCGAGCGATCTGCGCCAATCTGTCGTCTACTCGAGACCTCACAACGAGTTCTTGTACGAATCTGTCTCTTTTTAGACACTACACTCCCTCTTTTTTTCTTTTTATGTCTGTCCGTTCGCCATTCAACGCGATAGGTTCAAAAAATGCCACTATAAATGCGAAAATAAAACTTAATGGGTTACGTTTGGCTTGCCAAGGCATGCAGGCCTGTCGAGAGGGGGGGTTAGAGAGGTAAGTTACCACGGGCTGGGCGACATCTGGGGCCCCGCCGTCGCTCAGAATTATAGAGTACACCAGAGTGCACTTTTTCGAAAAAAAATTCAAAAATTTTCTCCCCAGAGGGGCCCAGCGAAAATGTATGGGGGGAGGGCAGCGATAATGTTTCCCCGGACCCCGCTGTGGCTCTCGACGGGCCTGTGCCAAGGACATTTTTGTTCGGATGTTGAGAGCGCGGCGCTTGTGGCTAACTGTTAAATTGCGCTCATAAGTCATCTTACTTACTTACTTACTTACTTACACTGCATCCCATCAAGCTCTGCAGTGCCACGTCGACTTGACTGACCCTCAGTCGTTCTGCTGACCGTAGCTGGAGACGTCGTCCAGGCCGCCCAGGAACAGATGGCTCAGCCAACTTCATGGGGACAACAGCACTCCGCCTGCTGACTTCTTGAGACGAGCCTTGTCACGTGGGCACTCGATTGTGACGCTACGGTCCTCGCCGACTACGCGTTAACGACGACGACGACGACGCCGATTACGTCCGGGGGATCTTGTCCAGGCGGCGATGGATTCTGTGCGTTTTGTTAGTGTTGAGTGTATAAGCGGCTTGATGTTAGGGTGTCAGACTAACATGTACAGGGTGGGCCAAAAAACGCGCCACTCTGCTTTTGTCCATATCTTCGCCAATTATTGACCGATTTTCAGAATGCCTTCGGGGTAGGTAAAGGCGGGCACGTTCACCGGTATCTGTAGCTCTGTGATGGGTTTCCTATTAAAAGCTATACAACACTTTTCTTTATCTCTTTACCGAGCGTTAAGTTTGCTGGCAGTATTGTTGGCGTGCCGCTGTTCGTGATTGACAGGTGGCGGATGACTACATTGGACTCGATGTTCTCAGTTCTCAGATGGACGTCAAAACGTCCAATTTCCGTCGAGTTCCCGCGCTACCAATCTACGCCTGCGCTCAGCCCTCGTCAAAGGTCTGTCCGCTAGCACACGTCGTGGGTTTTAAAAAAAGTTGCCATTTCCGACCGACACTGCAAATTTTCCACCGAATTTCGACAGACAGCTGCGAATTTTCGACAAATATGGGTGTTCTAAGTTTTGATTTTGCCCTTAAATTTTACCGAAATAAGGTTTCTAGCTCCAAATTTTGCATCTTTGAACGAAATTTTTCCGATAAAAAGATTTTCCGACAATTTTTTCACAGCCCACAATTTAAGTTAGGCAATGCCCCCTCCCCGTTCTCTCGCGTGTACCCTTTTGCCACGAGCCGCTGCACATGTCCATGCAGAGCCACGAATAGGCCTAGAGGTGAACGTGGAGGATGTTTTTTTGAAGTTGGCATTCCATTGCCAGCATTCTTGTTTCCCATCTAATTCCCGCGACGCTTCTATTCAGGTCATTCCCACTACCATTCGGCTTTTCCTTTAAGATATTGAGATTTATTGAGATAATAATTGATACGTTCGTACTGGCTGCCCAACGGGACACATTGAGGGTGGGATGGGGACTGGAAAGTAGGCCTACGTACGCACTCCCTTCCAGTTTTCCACCCAGGCGTGTCTCATTGATTGACTAAAGGCGTGCATACGGAGCGACGTAAATGAACTGAACTGACAATGTTTTTTGACAAACTGACCAATGAGCGAGCAGGGTGAGCCCACTAGTCATTGCCCGTAGTCACGTAAACACGTAATGCGGTGCCTACTGTAATGCATTACTGTTGCCCATTAGCCAGTACGTCAAAATCTAAACCATGTCAGTTCAGTTCAACTACGTCGCTCTATACGCGCCTTAACCCCTTTAATGAGCAGCATCTTTTCAAAAGGACACCGACTTTGACGGTAAATGATAAAAAAACTTGGTCACTAATGGTGCCTTATATCCTATTTACACGATCGAGCAAACATTGAGCTAGCTCGACGAGCTATGGTAATTAGCATGCTAATTAGGAAGGCGGGCGGGTTGTAATTGAAAAGCCTATATAACACCTGATCAGCTGTGGGCTAAGCCTAGGCCTACATTTGAGCCAGAGGGCGGGGTTCCATCAGGCCTGCTCGATGTTTGCTCGATCGTGTAAACGGGGTATTAACGTGGCGTACCCGTGTGTCCGTGCTAGGGCATAGCGAGCGTCGTGTCATACGTTCACAACAAACAGCGACACCCGCGAGTGATCTGGGTCAACCTGCGTGATGACGTCACCGTGCAGTGTGATCACGTGACCTATAGCGTTCGAGACACGGCCGCCCTCGACGAACCTGTACTAGTTCCGGCCGCCACACGCTGCGACTTGGAGGTACAGATGCCGTGTGAAAATGAGATTTACACTGGAAATAGGAATTCCATGGGATTTCTATTGACATATATATGGAATGGAAATTGATGACAGAATTAGTAACGGGAAAGAATGGGAATTGACTGCACGTGAATGGGAACCCGGACATATTTACGTGAAGGTTCCCCCAGCTACCCGCCTCTTGCTCCGTCAATCATGCGGCCGTTCCAGTAGGCGGCATTACGGGTATTGCACGTCTGTCCGTTCGTTTGTCTGTCTGTCTCGCACTGACTCATGACTCAAAGAGAAAAAGGCATAGAAAACCAAACATGATGTGAACAATCGGCCGGAATAACAAGTGTCAGTTTTTAGCTCAAAAAGTCAGAGATTGTGGTTAGGGTTAGAACTTGAGGACTGAGCAGTGCAGTGAATGAGTACGGACGACCGCATTTTGTGTCGGCACTGGATCGGCATTTTTGCTTGTTTCTTTAACTATCCGGTGGAAATTAGCAGCGTTTCTTTGTAAGTAAAGCATTAAAGTACTTGCTCACGTTAGCTAGATTTTGTAAAATTAACATCGTAGGGAAAAATTTTGTGTTTTCTGAGCCATCCTGTTTTTGTTTATTCAGGAACGTGAGGAGTGTCTAAAGAACGCATTGTTGACTGGAACTTGGAAGGTATTCTTCTTGGAATCGTTGATATCTGTTACTATCTCTGCTCGATAAATTGCTCGAAAGGTTATGAATGAATTTTGACATAACACAATGCCAGTAAGTAAGTAAGTAAGTAAGGAAGTAAAATAGTTTAACAATGCAAATTAACAGTTAGCCACAATGCGCCGCGATCTCAGCACCCGAACAAAAATGTCTTTAGCATCCACCTGAACTGTGGAGAGATAGGCCGTGACCGTGTGCCCCAAGGAGTGACCAAGTGTTTATACTTTAGTCGCTATCGTGTAGGCCTATCTGCTGTAGATCGCAATTTGAATCCGGAATTTTTATCTCCGCCAATGGAACGAAGTGAACATTAGAGGAGATTATGAGATTGGTCGATCTGTCCGTTGTTGTGTGTGTGTGTGTTTGTCTGTCCGTCCGTCTATCTGTGTAGGGCCTACACAAATACACAACCGGCAGGCAGAGTGGCGCCCTCTGTGAAAACTTCTACATTGACGGAGATATGCACTCTGACGAGCGCCTTCTAGTTACATAATTTTTTATATTGATTGTTTTCGGCATCTTACAGCGAGATGCCGTTACTGTTACGTACGTAGGTTTATAAAGAAGTGGACGCCGAAGCTGTGAACCTTGAGTTCAGCAGCGTACAGACCCCAGTCGAAATGTTCGATTCCATATCGGCCGAGTCTCACGTACTCGAATACCGACAGACGGACGGACTGACAGACAGACAGACAGAATGAACTCACTAGCTGTCACGAAATTCACATGTCCGCCTTTTTCGTCAGTAAAGACCAGTGAGACTGCAGTATTCGATTTAGTCTCAGGCGAATCTCACGTACTGGAATACACGCGCCTACCTATCAAAGACGACGCCGCGCCCGTCGAAACTGTACGTGACTCGACGCTTTAACGCTCTCTGGCCTTTCAGCCTAATAACTTTAAAGGCGCGTTCTCACTGCGCGCGTTAACGCGCGTTAATACCCCGTTTACACGATCGAGCAAACGTCGAGCAGACATCGAGCAAGCATAGAGCAAATATCGAGCTGGCTCGTCCAGCTAACATATAGCAGCTCGTCGAGCCAGCTTGAGCGTGTAAACGGGGTATAACAAGCGTTGACGCGCGCAGTGAGAAAGCACCTTAATCGCATCGTGGGTAAAAAAGTAGGCAGGGCAGGAAGTTGCAGTTTTTTTTTGACAAACACATATAATTATCGCTGTTTAACATTACAATTCGGCTTTTGAAATTTTCTAAAATGGGGGTACTAAGCCCCACATTTGGCTTTCTTGGACAAAAATTGTTCAACAAAAAAATTCTAACAATTTTTTGACAGGCCAAAATTTAGGGGGGGGGGCAGCTGCCCCTTTTACCCCAGTGCCACTGTAACTAAAGTGTAATGCAACGAATTATACAGTATGTCGATCTGAACGCAAAATCCGTTATTTTTTGTGTGCTGTTCATCGTTTAATGCTGCACATAGAATATTTCTGTACAATTTTGTCGTACCAAATCATTTTAAATACCGTTATTTTCACACCGACTGTTTCGCGTTTCAATGTCAATAAAATGCGTTGAATAAAAAACGTTTAACTTATTTTGATCAAGAGAAAAATCTGTTTGTAAACATAGTCAGCGCATGCTGCTGACGCTATCGGGTGTCTGTTATAATATGGTCAGGTATTCGACGAGCTTTTGTCGATCGTCACAAGATAGTGTCAAAGGTTAGCGTTAGAGTTAGGGTTAAAGTTGGGGCTTGATTTAGAGTTAATAAGCCGTTGTCGATCGTCACCAGTCAGCGTCAGTTGTACACAGACGAGGACGGACCAGCTTTCGTCTTCCAATGTCGGACTGGGAAAGGGCGGTCGACGACTGCGATGGCCATAGCTGGGCTCATCGTCTGCCACCTCAAGGTCGGTCGCTGTTGCATGACCTACAACGGCGTTTTTGTTTAAATTAAGACACAGAATATTTACCCGGCAGCCGTATCAATAGCGATCGCATAAATATCCGGTATTACCTGAGCCAGCAATTTATCCGGTCGCCGTCTTAAACGGCCAATAAAGTCAATACGTATACCGCCCCTATACGACCACCATTGGGTGCTCACCCAATGGTACTCGTAGGTACCATCGTGTGTCTACCGCCGCAGAGACACGACGGCAGCCGGAACTAAGGAATCACGGATCGCGAGTCGGCACGTTTCGTGCTTGTCGAATTCATCACCAATGTCACACGGTCAGTTAAGATGTGCATTATCAGTCTCGTTTTCGTTTCGACCAGTAACATAGCCTACAGACTAGGCCTATTTGTACGGCCGCCGGACGAATAGTCACCGCTTTTAATTAATGGTTTGTCACTAAGCAGTATGGACTGCGACACTACTGTAGAATTCGCGTCATCAAGAATTGTTCATTATGTTATTTTATTGCTGTCTGTTGTTATCAGCATCAGTAGAATTATGTCTATACCTGTCATGTGATGCGGACTGCAGGGTTTTCCGTACGGAACGAAGCCGGGTGAGGAAGAGAGAGTGTCGCTACCGAACGCCAAGTACACGCAGGGAAACTACAAGGCAGGCGTCTATTTAGCCTATATTTAGACCCGCATATGATAATAAGAATAATGATCGACGAATTGATTTAAGCACTTAAACTGATTTGCTCTATATTTTATATTATTGTTAGTAGCTTACGGTGACCAAGGGAATCGAACACATTTAACGAGAGAAGGAAACTTTGCAGATTTTGTCCATTAGTACGCCATAATTATTGTAGAAATTTGCTTGTAAAAGGCAGCGAACCTAGTCAAAAACCGTCGAGTGAAAAAAAAACTGAAAATGCTGTCAAACTGTCAAAGTAGCATAAAAAGCTAAAATCGGCACAGTTGCACTTGCTTTGCTGCCAAAATGCTGACAAAATAGGCCTATTTGACGTAATTTTGTACTCCTTACGCGCTACGTTCCTAACATAAGGAAGAAGAATATATGAGATCAGTGTAATATTGAGGACTGACCGACGGACCGACCGACGACCGACCTCTGTTTCTGGAAGAGCCTTCCTGGAAGAACTTCAAACGGCCATATCTCCATAACGGTGCCAGATAGATGCATGGTCACAATGGGTCACCGATAGGAAGTCGACCACCGCGAGTCGAATGGTCACGTGACCGATGACGTCACGTGACCCCAAAAGGTCAAGGTTGTGACCTTATTATTTTTTAGGCGCTATATTTTTATAACGGTGCCAGATAGAGGGGGAGACAATTTTCAATAACGACCTCGACGCCAGTCGCTATTAGTAGAATATTAGACCGGTCTTAAATTGACGCCGTGTCTGTAATACAAGCCGAAAGGAACAAAAAAGAATACAAGAGAAAATAATACGCGCGAGGATTACATTAGATTGGTCACAATCTAATAATATTTTTTGTTCACTTTTAATGATATTTTACGTCTGAAAATTGTGAATGTTTCCGAGTACACATTCCACAGTTTTCTTTCAGTGCATTCGTTCTTTGTGGTTAGTTCGCACTAAGGCATATCGGTATCAGCTCGGCGTGTCTAAACGTAGGCCTAATGTGTACGCTACGTGTACGCGATATGTACGCGCAGGTTGTACAACAGCTGATACGGCGCATCCCTGAAGGTCACCAGGTCAAACGTGAGGTCGACTTTATACTGAACCAGATTTCGGACACGATGACGCCGATGCATTACCACATCCGTGAAGTCATCTTCGTCACTTACAACAAGGTCTCTTCACGAACGCATAAAACAGGCTTCTTATACATGCACCTGGCTTGCATCACCTGTTCAACGTCCTGGTACACAGGCTGGGATACAGTTTCTCCTCTGTATGCTGGCGCACAAATATCAAATCATTTCATTGACATCCTTAGCTTTGTCACTTTTTTTAAAAATTGATCTGTTTAAAAAAATCCCCCACCGACACGCTCATCAGAAAATAATTTTCGAAATCGGTACTTGTCACGAACAAAAAGTTGTGGTCCAATTTTCGACCACTATGCACTGTTTTTCGACAGCTGTAGGCCTACACCACCTGCTTGTACGGTCACCTTTGTAGTTTAAATGAAGGCATTTCAGCCTGCTGGCGTCTGCGTAATGCCGATGGGTGCGTGTTGTGTGTGTGTGTGCTCGTGTCAGATGAAGAAGTCGATGACGCCGGAAGATCAGCGGATGATGAAGAAACGCTGTCTCGATCTACTCGAGAGATACATCTATAGGCCTACATCATCCGAGTAAATCACTTTAACACTTGGTGGGTGGTAAAGGCTCCTCTGTCTGTCTCGTGTATGCTGTAGACCAACACGCGGTCGTCTTCTAATTGCCGTTGGACAGTTCGACACACAAGGCGAATACAGTTCTTGATCTGCTCGTCGTCAGGGTACATCAATAAATGCTGAAGTTCTCGAACAGAAGTTCTTTGCAGGCAAGTAATGGATTTGCTCGAGAGATACATCTATCTGATCCTGTTCAACAGCTACCTGCACTGCGACCGGCACAACAAATGGCAGCAGCGCACTTTCTCCGCCTGGATGACCGAGGTCGGTATCACCGCCGCTCATTTTATGGGTAAGCCTTAAGGGGTGTTTGCTTTCCAGTACGGTTGCGCGTTTCGTCTGATGTAGAAACACCAATGGTGTTTCTATTTTATGAAACGCCTATAAACGCAGCGCAACGCATTGCGCAACCGTAGTGGGAATAAACCTTTAGGAAGTAAGTATTTCTGTAAGAAATTACATCAACTTCATTTTACCAATAATCGCGAAATGTAAAAAAATCAACTGCAGCGTTTGTAATAGCGAAAGACCGGCCGAATATGGCTAATAGGTTGATGCTGCTGCTGCTGTTGATGGTGCGAATGCAGGTTGCAGTAAACGCGGGCATCTACGAGATCTTGGACAACTTGGACTTCGCGGAGTTCGACGCAGAACCGAGTGAGTTGAAGACAAGGCGGGCTCGCTGGACGGCCAGACGTGCCGGCTGCACTGCTCTGCCCCCCAGAGGACAGTTCACATGAACCACACACAGTGATGATTAACAGACATGACGATATTTTATGCCGTGGCTACACGCACTGATTTCCTCGTCCGAGGTGATGTCCGAGGTCGGACGAAGAAATCAATGCGTGTAACCAGGGCTTTACACAACGCACAGCACCGTAATATTGCAGCGTTCTAGCTCCTCGATCTGCATCGTCCTAATCACTGCTAATCGTTGTCAGTCACGCGCCACGCCAACTGACTGACTGATCGGCCTGTCTTACGTTTGCGGATGTTAAAAACCACAAGGTCATGGTATGACATGGTACTCATGGAGTGTGGGGTGAGTGAGTGTTAAACGAACTTCTAGTACACTCCGTCGACGGTCGGTCGTGTGGCCGACGCCTTTGTTCGTTTGTCCGCGCTTGAGTTGTCCGTGTCAGGGGCGCGTCTATCCCCTCAATGTTGAACCACACCTACGTCTAACATAGCCAAGTGCCGCATTCCCTCCTGAATGACAGCTAGACGTCGCCATTCTCGCATTCGTACTCATGAGCGCCGGCACAAATAAAACAAATCCCAAGGGCGAAGCGCCGCAGTTGTCAAATGAAGTGGGGAATGGGAAAGTGCTACCACGCTCCCAAGTCATTTTGTCAGAGGGTCCGGGTAGCGTCGAAAGCTCCAGCGGGGAATTCGGTGCATTTTTAGCCTCGCAAATCACTGTTTGTGGAACGACGACCTCCGTAGTCTTAAAAGTAAATTGAAAAATGTAACCCGTTTTGAACGCATTTATCAACCCGTTATACCACTTCAGACATAGTGCTGGAGATCTAGGCAAGAAATGAGCGACCGTGGACGTCGTGGAGTGAGTTTGCACACGCTTTATCACTTTGAAGTAGTGTTGTGCGATACCTGAAGTTGGAGCCACGATAACGATACCGTCTCAGGTATCGAGTATCACGATACTACCGCGATACCGGAAGTGCATATGAAACGTTTGTTAACGCCTTCACTCCTGCTATCCAGTGACGCGTTTTCAGGCCTCTTGTTTTCAGTCGCCCATTCCACGAACTCGACTACTGTCGAGGAGTTTTAGGCTACTGTCGTTAAGTTCCGTTAGTGGAGTCATGCAAGAATAAAGTCACACGTCAACCCGAAACTATAGATGCGCCGTTTAACACTCACGTGTGAACACTACGAATTTTACAAAGACTTGTTGTACTGTGACTTAATTTTCTCATTGCAGTGCACTGTAGGCCTATTTGTCAACATTATTTAGAGTGACTCCAACTGCATGCTATCGTCACAGGTATCGTCACGTCACGATACATGGCGGTATCGTGGCACTGCGATATGTCGCGACCTCTTCGATACTGGTATCGAAACGCTGGTACTCACGATACTTATCAAGGCATCGAAGCCAGTGTTGCCTATATGTAGCGGTGTACTTAATGCGCTCTTTAGGGCCTAAATAAAATTTGGAATGTAAATAAAAAGATCAGTCTGTTTGATAGACTGATCACTGATGGCCGTCTTCACATAGACTGCATGTAAAATGATAAGAAATTTGAGCTAATGCTCACGAGACGCGCGAAAGCCTATAGCAGTTCCAGTTCAGTAGTTTAGCTAAAAACTGGAGTGTTCACGATAATTTAATATACAAATACCAAATTCTCTATCTGGATCGCATAACGACAGTTCCGTGGCACCAACTTGCGAATGATATAGCTTGTGTCGCAGCTCGAAATCGCCAAAAAATCCATAAAACCCCCTATTTTGCCGTTCAAGGTCATTGAATTCGGCGCCAATCGAGAGCCAGTGTACGACTTCCTATTAGTGATTAATAGTAACCTAGGCCCTAA
>Ga0209367_1000552_pt1 | contig 38442 bp, 25 predicted proteins | sample WorMetLIZISLAND2_FD_187412 | JGI IMG/M metagenome (GOLD analysis project Ga0209367, IMG submission 187412) | Marine gutless worms symbiont microbial communities from Max Planck institute for Marine Microbiology, Germany - Olavius geniculatus... ...
TCCGGAAACTGTTGTCTTAATTGATCGATATTCATAAGATCTCCTTTCGTTTGTTCTTTTAAGGAGATCTTACACCATGGGTGTGACAGATACGGTCACACTAACCTTAAAAATGTAGATAGGCTCGTTTTATTTTAATTGCCGGATTAAAAGGGTCGATCCTTATCATTGGTGTTCGGCAGGGTGTAAATACTGAAATCAGCCAGTCGCTTACCTCTGGAAATTAGACGGTCATGAATATATGCATTTTGTCTCAATAGCCCAGTAAAAAAGCATATTTGCAGGACTGTCACGTACAGCTTCATACTTGAAATTGGATATATCGAGTGGTATCCACCTTTTTACAGGTGTAGGCAGATATCCCAAGTTGTGGTTGACCTGTGATATTCTTGCTGTGTAGCAAAAGAATAAACGCTGAAAGTCGGAATACAATATTGAGATTTTGCCTTCTTCTTGGTAACGTGTTCATCTTAAATACAATTAACCTTGATCAAGGGAGAATTGTACCATGACCAGATTCCGACTTTGGCATCTCAAAAATGTAATGCTGGCCGCAAACTTCTTAGCCAACCTCATCGGCGTTGTATTAATTGAACTTTTCCTGTTGAAAACCGAAGGATCGACTCCGGAAGAATTTCTTCAACATCCTGTGGCCGATTTCGTGAATTTCGGGTTTTACCTCGCCGTTTCCATCTTCCTCTTGTCAACGACATTGATTTATGAACGACCTATCAGGGCATATTTAAACTCGAAATTCGAAAAGGCATCGGTTACGTCAGCAATGGAGCACACCGCGCGACGACGATTGCTCAATGAGCCCTTTGTGTTGATATCGTTGAGCTTGAGCATGTGGCTATTGTCCGCTATTGTCTATCCGATAGTGTATTGGGCTCTAGATATTGGCCGATATTGGATTCAAAGCCCCTGTTTCATGGGTTTGAGCACGGGTTTGACCATCGTGGCCGTTGCTTTTTTTCTGCTGGAGCATGTTTTACAAAAGCAGCTGGTTCCTCATTTTTTTCCCAACGGTGGTTTGTATACCATCTCTAAAACCCTGCGCATTCGCATACGTACGCGGGTTGCAGCGCTGCTGTTTGCATGCAATATCATCCCCCTCATCACCATATTTCTCATCAACCACCAAATTGTCCTAATGCAATCAGAGCCCGCTAGAGCCTTAGATGTGTTACGATCTTCAATTTTCATCAGTGTGATCAGTTTCCTGATCTTCGGAAGTTTGGTCGCCATGCTGGTGAGCCGTAATCTCACCCTGCCCTTTGGCGAAATCATACAAACCCTGCGCGGGGTAAAAAACGGCCAATTTGATAAAAAAGTCCAAGTAACCAGCAATGACGAAATCGGCTACACCGGGGATGTAATCAACGAAATGACTGATGGGTTAATCGAGCGTGAAAATATGCAGAAGTCATTGAACTTGGCAAGAGAAGTCCAACAAAACCTTCTTCCGAAAAACAATTTGAAGGTCAATGGCTTTGATATCGCCGGTAAAAGCATCTACTGTGATGAAACCGGAGGGGACTATTATGACTTTATATCTATCCAGGATGCCGATAAGCAGAAAATTGGGGTGGCTATTGGCGATGTCTCAGGGCATGGGATTTCTTCCGCGTTGCTTATGGCCACAGTTCGCTCTTCTTTGCGGCAGCGGGCATCACAGCCGGGCAGCACCGCCCAGATTATCACGGATGTAAATCGCCAGCTTGTCCAGGATGTTGAAGATTCGGGGCAATTTATGACAATGTTTTTTTTAGCTCTGAACACCGCATCAAGACAACTCGAATGGGTACGTGCAGGACACGATCCCGCCATAATTTATGATCCGGGATCAGACTCATTCAGTGAACTTGGTGGACCGGGAATCGCCCTTGGGGTGGATGGTGAGTGGAGTTTTGAGGATAATAAGAAATCTGATTTTTCAAATGGTCAATTCATTTTTCTCTCTACTGACGGAATCTGGGAGGCACGAAACATAAAGGGAGAAATGCTAGGCAAAAAGCCAATATATAATTTAATTCGACAGAATGCGTCTTCAGACGCCACACGAATTCTTGATGCAGTTTTTAATGAGCTGGAGAAATTTACAAGTGGCGTGAAAATTGATGATGATATAACGTCAATTGTCATAAAAAGGCATTTCCCCCACCACCAATAAACATCAGAGTGAGTTAAAACTAGGTAATAAAATACATACTATTTATGTGGTTAACTTCACAACTACATATCTACAATAACATTTTTACCCGCCAACCCGAACCCCTGACTGGCTCAACTAATTAATATCTATACGCATATTCCAAAATTGTAGGAATTTGCATAATTCTTGCAGACCACATTGTAGTTAATAGACTAAACCGTACCCATCGAAGAAAGAGGACCGAAGCCCCGGGTCTTTGAATTTTGGAATTTCGGATTTGTTTCGTATTACGATTTTCGAGTTTCGTATTTCCGGTTTATCCGGGCTAGGGTTAACAAAACTTCATTGCCTGCCTTAGCATCGACAGTTCAACTTTTTTGTTGGGGGGATAGGCTCATTAAATTTACTTTAAGGAGGTAAACAACATGAAACGGAAAAATAAAAGATGGCTGCTGATTCTTGTTACGCTTATGGTTGGACTAGCTCCGATGACTGCATCAGCCACTTTGATTACGATACTTGAGAGGCTAGACCCAGTTACCAATCTCGTCATTGACCAATACGAATTTGGTACTGACCACACATATTTCTCAACCAAAGCGCCTGGATTCACCCCGCTTGGGGATGTTACAGCTAATTTGCAGTATGTGCCTGGCCTCGGTGACGAGCCAACCGACTTTATGGGCTTCACTAATGGAAACATTGCTCTGATTGAGCGCGGAGATGTGTATTTCACGACTAAGGTGACAAACGCTGAGGACAGTGGTGCGGCAGGAGTACTCATCTACGACCATACAGATCAAAACCTTGGCCGCTACAGGCTCGTTAACCCTTCCCAAACCACTGTTCCTTCAGCATTTATCACCCGGAACCTTGGCTTGGAGTTTCTAAAATTTCTTAACGACGGGACAGAGGAAGTCAAAATTCGCCTTGCTGTCCAAAATGCCGTCCCAACCCCCGAGCCAACGACAATGCTTCTGCTTGGAACCGGACTGATTGGACTCGCAGGATTGGGGAGAAGAAAATTAAAGAAAAAATAGATTACAACCTTGTAATGCGGGTAGTGCGCTCAACAAGTCTAATTTTTCCAATTCGAAAAAAGCCCTTTGCCGACGAACTGAGTTCTCCGAGTAGGTTATAGACGGTGGCCGTTCGTTTGCCGGCTGCACCCACTTGTTCAGGACCGACTCCCAACCTCCGACGATACCCGGTCCGAAACTTTTTCCAAATCATAGCGCTTTACTTGAAGCCGAATTCGGTCTTCTAACCGTTCCTTTGCCTTATCTAAAGCAGACTGAGTAAAATCACAGGATCCCAACCCGTATAAACCGGAAACAACCAAGGCACTGAGACACAAAGAAAAAAAATTTTTACAAAAACTTTGTGCCTTGGTGTCTTGGTGGCGAAAATCTTTTATTTGATAAATCCTACGCAAACGCGAGGTGATTTCAATAGATAGGCACTAAAAGGCATTAATCAATTTTAATATTATCCTGCGCCCAGCGCACGGTTTTGACCATTGACCAACCACCGGTAGGACAAATCAGGCCGCCTCCAACCAGGTTAAAGCACCGCCCTTGGCTAACCCCCTTCTTAACTTAATTTTTGACTGGTACATCACAGACTGTCCATTTGATGCCGGAATCATAAGGGCCCCAAAATTCCCACACATCATTTGATACGGATTTAGGTCGCAAATCCCATCCCCTAAACATTATGTATACTGCTTCATAATTTTGGTGGGCTTGCTTCACATTATATATGGATTTTCACTCACATTTTCTTCAATGATCGAATCTGTTTTCCAAAGACGGAAATGAGTTGCTGGGTATCTGACCGTTATTAAAAGGAATATTTATACAGGAATAATGGCACCGGATCGTGCATGCTTTTTGCACAGCCTAAGAGAGGCTAAAACGATCCAAAGAGGTGAATTCTATCGTCACTATTAAAGGGGGCAGAATCCCCATTAAAGCACTGGAGGTCCGAATGAAGAGATTGGTTATATTGATTTTAGTGTCGTTAGTTGTTGTGTTTGTATCTGCCAATACTCATGCCGGTATTTTAACAAGCGGTGTTCTAACAAACGAGTTCTTTAACCCTGACGATCATAAGGAATTCGAATTCATAGACTATATGGTATGGATTACCGGAGAATATGGTGAGAATGACGGCATTTTAGGAACTCACTTCACTGATGCATCGGGCATGACCCTGTCAGGTAATTACCGAACGGCTGCTGTCGGGTACGAAGCCGCATATTATAATACTTTTGGTGACGGCAATGATTCGACAATTTTCCAGGGCAACAATCCGTATGGTTCGGGGGAGTACAATTCATTTGGAGAATGGGTGACGGTAGACATGTCCAGCGCATTTTTTAAAAGTAACGGAACCGGTACAGCCTTTGATCTTGGTTCTATTCCTGCAACCGGTTCCGCAATCGAAATGTACCAACTTCAACACGGTGTTACACTGCAATACCCTGATTTTGATGCATTGAATGGATTTTTCCTGCCCGAAGGAACGATCATGATAGGTTTCAATGATTCTTGGAAAGCGGGAAGTATGCATGATAATCATGACGATTTGATTCTTGCGGCCAATCCGGTTCCCGAACCCGCCACCATGCTCCTTTTGGGATCCGGTTTAATCGGGCTGGCGGGGTTTAGAAGGAAGTTTAAGAAGTAGAACGCAGTGCAGTAAAATGCTTATTTGATTTACTCGATTATTATGAAACGAGATTCTTGTTTGTGCGCTCAGAGGCCGGGGACCTGGGTCATTCCCGACCTCTGATTCTTTTACGCTGAAGGGATTAATCAGAAAAAACCATCGATTTCAGGAAACCATCGAGGCGTCGGCTCTGGATCCCGCAGTTCCGCGCATCTAACGGCATAGCCAGGGCAAGCATTATTGGCCTGAGGCTCGCGCAGTTTTTGGAGTATAAACCGCTTCTATAATAGGCAGCTCCCACTGATCCGATTTGATTCTATTGACAAAATCTTCATCGGGATCATCACGGTCACGTCGAAGCAATGCGACGACTCTTAATTCCTGCATCCGGTCTAGTCGCCGGGACCATTTGGCAGCCCCTTCTTTTGATAGCTTTGCCACGCAGAAGCCTTGCGAGTCGTGTATCTCAATCGATCTATCATTTTGTTGAAATGCAACGCCCCGGCCGGCTTCCAAGCCGGCCAGCTGGTTGTGAATTCGGTGGCTTCCAGGAAAACATCCGGCATAATCCATATAGATTTCACTTAAGCCAATCAGTTCATAGCACTTATTCTGATATCCATTTTCGATTTCATTGCCTTTGTACGTTTTGGAGATGACAAATTTTCCCTGTATTTCCCTCAGAAACGGATTGGGCCTGGATGGAGTTTTCATGAGGTGCAGCGTCTCCTCGGCACGCGTCATGCCGACGTACATGACACGCCGTTCCTCTTCCCATTTGCGCTTATCGCCGGGGCGTCCCCAGTCCCCGTCTAAAATGAACACATGCGGAAATTCCATCCCCTTTGATGAATGGACGGTGCTGAGAAAAATCCCCTGCCCCAATATCTTTTCCCGGCGCTGCTCCGCCGTGAATTCATAGAACCGATCAATGGCTCGACTTACCGGCAGCATACTGTCCGAAGTTTCATCCTGATAATTTTCCAAAAACAGATCAACCAGCTGCCACCAGATATTGGTGGCCTTGGTGGGTTTGATGATTTTTATTTTATCAAGCAGTTCGGAGGCTCGACAGTTTTCTTTCTCTATGGAGACAAGCCACTCTAATACCGCATGGATTTCTCTTACCCGGTGAAACGGCAGCCCTTGATCCAAAGTGGTACGTATCGGATACTCACTGCTTTCCAAAATAGATCGCACATTGGCCAACGGCGCTTTGGTCCGGCTGAGAATGGCAAAGTCACTCCATTTTAGTTTGGTATCAAGCGTCATCATCCGGTCAATTTCATCTTTGACGCAGCCGGCCTGGTGGACCGGATTTTTAACGGAAACGACCTGCACCCGCCCCCGGCCAACCGGATCCAGCCGCTCCCAACGCCCGCCCGGTTGATTGTAATGTCTTTCGCGGTTAATGCTGATCGGGTGATCACTTTTCATACGGTCCCGATTGACACGGATCAGGGCATTGGCGGCGGAAATTATGTTTTTGCTGGAGCGATAGTTTTCGATGAGATAAACAACATCCTTGCTGTAGTCGGTCTGAAACTGCCGGATAAATCGAATATTAGCTCCGCGGAACGTATAGATGTTCTGGTCATCGTCACCGACCGCCATGATCGCCAGGCGGTTATCCGCCTCCGATTCCAATCTGCCGGCGATGGCTGATACGAGTTCATACTGGTCCTCATCAATATCCTGATACTCATCAACCAGAATGTGGCTGTAGCCGGCCAGCAGCCGATCGCGGTGCTCGTCCGGCTCAATGCCCGGGACATCCATTTCGCCTTTCAGCAGCTTAACGGCATCCTTGATAATTCGATCAAACTCGATATTGTCCGGGTTGTGTTCGGCTGCCATATCCCGGATGGAAATTCCTGCCAACCGCATGGCAACACCATGATATGTGGCGACCGTGACGGCGTTGGCCACTTTGCCGACCAAAGCACGCAAGCGTTTCTTCAAAACCATGGCAGAGCTGTGGTTAAAGCACAGGACCAGGATCTGGCGCGCGGGTATACGTTCCACCTCGAGCAGATAGGCACAGCGGTGCACGATGACGGTCGTTTTCCCTGAGCCCGGCCCGGCGAGAATGAGCAGGCTGTCATCGACCGGCCGCCCGACAGCACCGATCTGGAACGGGTTGCGCAGGTTTTCAACAATCAAGCGGAAAGACTCTGCCGTTGTTGCCTTGTCTAACAGCTCCTGGTCGCCTTCGAAATACTTGTTGATGAATTTGACGCGACCCATTGCAAAATAATCCAATACCAGCGTCAGCGCACGCGCCACTTTTTCAAGCGCCAGGGCTGCATAGTGCATCATCACATGGACTTGAAGCCGTTTCTCACGATAGTGAATTTCCAGCGGTTTGTAGTCGCCTTTGTTGAAATAGCGTCCCCTGGCGGTTTTTGCCAAGCGCAAGGTCATGGCCTGACGGAGCACGGCCAACCCACCCTGCAGCTCGATAACATGTTGCTCGTGCAAAAACATAAGAGCCCGCTCGATCGCCGGCAGCACCTTTTTTACTTCGACACTCAGGGTCAGGTCGCTTTTAATGGCGGCCGACAACTCATCACTAGTAAAAGCCAATTTAACATCACCGCTGAATTCAGATCCGGTCCCGGCCGCTTGCTTTTTGGCTGACTCGATCAGCTTGCGCAATATCACGCCGGCGACATTCTGTCTCAGAAAAATTGTCCTGCGAATGTCCTGCCAGCTTCTCCTGAGCCTGACCTGATAACGGTTCCGGTCAATATGTCCGATCTCGAAACTGCCCGCAGATGCAGCAAAGCCCTTGCCATCGTAAGAAATGCCTTTTACCAGCAGCCTCAGGATATCGGGACTGGTCTGATAGCCTTCGTTGATGATTTTCTGATTGAGGCGCCGGATGTCCAATTCAACCCAGTCTCCGTTTTCAGCGTCAGGATCTTCAACTTGCAGCAGGCTGATCAGTTTATTTTCGATCTCGCAAACGATTTGAAATATTTTTGGGGCGTTGTTTTTACCCTTTGGACGAAATATCGCCGATAGCATCAGCCCTTTCTCAATCAATCCGGCATCCGACATATCGTGTAAAGCGGATATCACAACCTGGGCGACCGTCTGTCCCGTTTTTCGCTCCAGTTCCTGGATCAGTTCCTTTTCAGGAAAGAGTGCTTCGGCAAGTTCGTCGGCCCGCATTCCATGATCCTCGGGGCTGTTGATTATCTGCTTTAGGATGCTGAACCACAAATTCTTGGTTTGGGGTAATATGTTCAGCCGAGCTATAATGGAATCCGCATCCTCAAGCGAATTAACCAGGGGTTTGCCTTGAAAAACCTCCGTGTAGTTTTGATTGCGTTGCAGAAATCCCGCCCGCTCCAGCCAGGCGACAGAGGCCCTGATTCTGGTATCGCGAAACTCGGGTTCCAAACTTTTCATTTCGGGCCAATCCTCATCACGAATCAGTTCATCGCTCGTAACGATGATTTCGCCGTTCTCGTTCTTTTTCTTGCGTCGCAGGGCGCGCAGGGTGCGGGCAATTTCCTTCCGCCTGACTTCGGACATCGAACCCATTCTGAATTGCAGCTTCGCATCTTCCTCATCGTACAAAAGAATGCAGCGTGCCGGTTTCAAGTCACGGCCGGCCCGTCCGGCCTCTTGGATATAATTTTCCAGCGAACCCGGCATATTGTAATGGATGACCAGGCGAATGTTTTCTTTATCGATACCCATCCCGAAGGCGTTGGTAGCAGAAATGACGGGTATGGATCCGGCGACAAACGCATCAATGATTTCGCGTTTCTCTTTAGGGTTTATGCGAGCGTGAAAAGCCTCCGCGATCATCCCCTGATGATTGAGAAAGTCCCTGACTTCCTCTGTACCATCGCGTGTGGCTGCATACACGATAATCCCCCCGGGGTCTTTACTGGTATCAAAATGCTCCTGAATAATGTCGTAGGTACGTTCGAGCTTCTCAGCTCTGGCAAGCGGTGTGACCTCAAATGAGAGGTTTTGCCGCTCGATGCCACCGGTAAACAGCTTGAGCTCCTGGTCGAGTTCCTTCCGGAAATGGGTACTGATTTCCTCGATTACGCTGGTTTTGGCAGTTGCCGTAAAGCAACCTATCGGTGGGACCGGCTGTTCCTGATCCTTCGCAAACTCACGGATGAATCGGGCGGCGTAAAGATAGTCCGGCCTGAAGTCGTGCCCCCATTTAGAGAGGCAGTGCGCCTCATCGAACACCCAGCTGCCGATTTCGCGCTGTTTGAGAACATTTCGGACACCAACGCTGCGCAGCTGTTCGGGTGAAATGTATAAAATCGCCGTGTCACCCAATCGGACTCTTTCATATACTTCACCACGTTCCGGCGGGGTTTGCAGCCCTGAAACCGACTCGGCAAAAAGAGTCCCGGTTTTTTTTACCAGATTGTCCACCTGGTCCTTCATCAATGCTTGAAGCGGTGAAATGACAACGGTCAGGGTCCCCCGGCGCCAGTATCGGACCAAGGCAGGCAGTTGATAGCAAAGCGATTTGCCGCCTCCGGTGGGCAAAATCCCCAGGGTGGGATGATTGCCCAGGCATGCAAGCACGATGGCGCGCTGCAGGCTTTGGCCGTCTTCTGCTTCCGGTGACTCACGAAATGAAGGGTAACCGAATAGTTTTTCAAGCTGGGATTCAGGGTCGTGATTTTCTTGACAGTATTCGCATTGGTCGTTCCCGCAGGGGACTTCGCGCAAGGCCTGAATAATGGCTGAAATCACCGGGAATCGATATCGAACCCAGGGCGGGAGCACCGAATTGCCGCCGGCAACCTGCAGCCAGGCCAAGCAGAATGCTGCTGCCGGTCGCTTGGTGTCGTCGGTCAATAAGTCGGGAATCGTTTTGTTAACTGCATCAATGCATACTTTGCCGGATGCCAGCCTGGCAAAGCATTCAAGGGCTTCGGGCAAATTGTCTAGCGCCTCGGAATTCATCATTGCAAAGACGGATGATAGGCCATTACCTGAAAAGCCGTTAAAAACGCTCCCCTGGAAGCTGTACCGGTAAAAATCGATTAGCTCAGGCGTCTCTTCTGAAAATCTACGGAAGCTGCCCCACTGGTCCACGAAAACGGAAGCAGCCAATTTCGCATCTTCAACCGGGTTATTGATGGTTGCCTTGACGAGTTTATAGTCTTTAACGAGGCGATGGTATGGATTCTGAGGAAAGGCGATCGGAGAGAGGTAAAGGGTGTCTATCACAGGCTTTCTAAGGATCCGCAGCGACGGGGACGAGGATTTTAAAATCGGAAAATCATGTCCAAGCAAATTGTGGCCTAAAACGAAGTCAACCCCGTCGGCAAATTTATCAAACTGCTTCAATGTGGCGGCTGATCCGGCCCGTTCCTTTTTTTCGAAAACATTACCACCCAGGACAGCACCGATATGACGAACCCTGCCTGATCTGGTGGTTTCCAGATCAAGCAATAGGACGCGATTCAACAATTCAGATAATCCGGCTTCTGAATATGTCGATATCAGGCCGTTGCTGGCCAAAATAATATCTCCCAATAACGTATCGGTTCAAATTTTAAGTTCACGGCTGAGCGCTTCGGTAAACTCCCTTCCAGCCTGATATGCTTCATCCAGATATTGCGGATGTTTCAGAACATCGCCCTCGAAATCAAGATCCCGGTATAAAAGCGCTTTCCAGAGTTCCATATCAATAACTTCAAAAAAATACTTTAAACTGAGCAGGATCCCATCAAACAATTTTTTGCCTTTGGTCGCACCGGCGGCAATAAACAGACCCTTGCGGCTGAAGGTTTGCTGAGTCCGAGAGTTCTTTTCGATCCAATATTTTTTTACCCACAATGATTGAAAGCGATCCATTAAAATCTTGGTGTGTGCGCTGACCGTGTAGAAAAAAACCGGCGATGCAAGGATTAAGCCCTGAGCTGATAAAATCTGGTCCCGGGCATTCTGGAAATCGTCCTTTAACATGCATTCTCCGGCTTTATTGCAGCCATAAATCTCGAGGCATGGAGAAATTTTTAAGTCCCGCAAAACAATCTCTTCGACCTGTGCACCGGCATCGTTGGCACCGCTGACCGCTTTTTTCAGCAGTGTCGCCGTGTTCCCCTTGCGACGGGGACTGCCGTATATGGCTATAATTTTGGGCTGTCTCTTGGCTTCAGTCATAGTTGTCAGTCTCAATTTGGAAAAAGGTTTCAAAAAGTTTGGGGACGCCCATAAAATTATAATTTTCTAGTCCTTGACAAGCTCTATTTGCATCGTTTGCGCAATCTTCTCTCCGCGCCTTACCGATATGCTCACCGATGGCTGGGAGACGCCGAGTTTTTTGGCAAGTTCGGTAGCACTGTAGCCCAACCTTCTCACGGCCCAGTAGCACATTAAACTGCGCGCTTTGACGGTGGTCGGCTGTTTGCCGGCAGCCCACACTTGAGCAGGATCTATTCCCAATTCCGACGAAACGCGAATGGTAACTTTTTCCAAATCATACCCCTTAGTTTGAAGCCGGCAGCGTTCTTCCAACCGTTCCTTGGCTTCATCTAAAACCGACTGAGTAAATTCACCGTCACCTAAAATACGTTCGTCACTTTTCATGTGATCCTGCACCCGGCGCATGGCTTTAACCATCGACCAGCCACCGGCACTGCGGATCAATCCGCCTCCTACCAATTCCGGCCGACGCCCTAAGCGAATACCCTTTTCGACATAGGTCCTGTATGCCTGACGCGCCGGCGAAACTTTTTTCCCAAACAGCTTTAGCACATAGTTGGTATCCTGAAAGTCTCTGTCAATATTTCCCATCAGGGCACTATGACCACTATAGGGATACTGATCGCATTCTGAAAGTCTTTTCACAAGTCTGGCACGCAATGGATTCAGGTGAATATAACGAACGAGTTCCAGCAAATAGCTGTCTTCCTGACACAATATCGATTTGTAGCGGTTTTGAAACAGATGTCCTTGTCTCTGATGCCTGCGATTAAATGACACCGCATAGCCTGTCAGCAGACGTCTCATTACTGTCGCAAGGGGGGTCTGACCGGTTCGCAACAATATATGGGCATGATTGGGGATCAGCGCCCAGGCCAAGCAGAAGGTCTGCGTTTCGGTGACGATAGTTCCCAAGCGTTCTACGAAATTGTCCCGGTCCCTGTCGTCTGAAAATATCCGCTGACGTTTGATGCCTCGTACAATAATATGATGCAGGGCTCCGGGCGCATCGATGCGTGCTTTGCGTGGCATAAGAACCAGATATCACAGATTGCTCAATTATAAAAGTTATTATTTTATGGGCGTCCCTAAAATGATCTGAGCCGCAAAAGAATATTGACAAACTGACACTTTGTAGTGTTGATTCATATCTTATTATACTAACAATATTTAATCGAAAGCTTTAAGTAAAATTGGCGGAAAGAAAATAAAATGCGTAATATTAAAATATTAGGTGGGGGAATTGCAGGACTTACCGCAGCCATTAACCTGAAAATGGCAGGTTTTGAGGTTGAAGTACATGAACGTAAAAAATATTGCGGTAAACCAACAATGGATTTTCAATTTTTTGAGAATTGGACATTTGAAGATGATGTGCTTGATATTTTGAAAAGCATGAATATACCCATTAGCTTTTATATCAAACCCTATTATTGCCAGGAGATTCTAAGTCCTTCGCTAAAAAGATATGTAGGCAAGTCAGACCTGCCCTTGATGTATCTTATAAAAAGGGGAAATCAGCAAGATAGTCTTGACAGCATTTTAGAGAAACAAGCCCACAGTATAGGCGTACAAATCGAATATAAATCTAATCTTCATTTCAAGGATGTAAACATAGTTGCTACTGGAATTAAGGAACCTACATTTATTGGAACGGGTTTAACTTTTAAGTTAGTACATCCAGATAGATCATACGTATTTTTGAACAACCAGTTATCACAGAATATGTACTCCTATTGCATAGTGAATGATAATGTGGGTGAAATTGTGTGCATCAATCCAGCGCAAAGCAAAGATCACATCAAGCGTTTAAACCGCACGGTCAAATATTTTGAGCAGATTCTGTCGACCAAGATTGAATCTAACCAGAATAGATTTTCTGCACCCGGAAGTTTCTATTTCAATCGATCTGCCGTGGCGAAACAGCAGTACTATATCGGCGAGGCTGCAGGTTTTCAAGATTGTCTACTTGGCTTCGGCATGATCTATGCGTTTAAATCCGGCCATATGGTCGCGAAGAGCATCATCGAGGGTATAGACTATGATCGATTGTGGAAACAAGAAATCCTAAAGCCAATGAAAATTTCGATAAATAACCGTCGCATTTATGAGAAATTGTCCAATAAAGGATTTGAGAGAGTCGTGGCGTTATTGAATAGTCGCAATCTTCTAGTGCGGAAACTTTGGGGCGGAGATGATCTGCGGCGCAGAATGAAAAAGGTATATAATCATTCACTTCCGATATTTTTCCGTTTCATATAATTTTAAATAGCATACATATGTATCGAATGACCGTATGGTGTCCATGCCTGACGAGTAGAATCGATACGGCCCTTTTCCAATATCGATCGTGATTTAGCGAGGGTGAGAAGCTTTTTTTTCGGTGATGCTCCCTCATCCCGGACTGACAATTCCTTCCGAATGGCATTTCATCCAGGGTCACCGATAAACCAATAAAGGACTTTTTTATTGTACAAATATGAACTTTCAGCACAACGCAAATTCAATACCGAATAAGCATTGGGACGTAATCGTCATCGGCGCTGGGCCGTCTGGTGCAATGACGGCAGCACACCTTGCTGCAAAACATCACCGGGTTCTGCTGCTGGATCACAAAAAATTTCCGCGCGAAAAAATTTGCGGCGACGGGCTGTTGCCCGATTCTTTACGTTGTCTCGACACGATTGACATTGGTGAACGCATTCGATCACTTGGTCGCCGAATCAGTATCTGCTCTTTGATTAGTCCTTCACAAAAAGAAGTAAAAATACCCGGTGAATATCTGACCATAAAACGAAGCCTATTGGATATGATGGTGGTCGAAAGGGCTGTTAAATTAGGTACATTCTTTGGCTGCGGCGCAGTAAAAAATATTCTTGTCCGTTCAAATGGTCTGGTTTCAGTTTCCATAAAGGGAAGTGATAAACAATTTTCTGCACGAATCGGTATCCTTGCGACCGGCGCAAATATTCATTTAGCGCGAAAACTGGGATGGCACACCAAAAACAGACCCACAGCCGTCGCCTTGCGATGTTACGTCCATTCTACATATAATCTCGATCAAATGATCGTTTCCTATGACAAATCGATAAAGCCCGGTTACGCTTGGATCTTCCCAATGAGAAATAAAGCATATAATTTAGGTTGTGGTGTGACCCTTAACCGCCTTCGGAAAGGTAGCTTCAATCTAAAAGAGATGTTTTTTAATTTCATTAAAACTTTTCCCCCGGCCAGGAAACTGATGAACGAAAGCAAGTTGATAACACCAATACGGTGGGCGACTTTACGGCACGATTTTCAAGGCCTATATCCGTTCATAAAAGGTCCGGTTATTGCTGTAGGGGAAACGATTGGAACGACCTTGCCGTTTCTGGGTGAAGGAATCGGCAAAGCCATGGAATCCGGATGCATGGCGGCCGAAGTTGTCAGCGCTTCACTGGATTCCAACGATCTTAACGAAATCATCAAATATGAAAAATACGTAAACTCCGATTTAAAGCCCCGCTATCAAGGTTATCGGATGGCGGAAAAATGGCTGGAAAGCTCCTGGCTAATGGATTTACTGGTATATCGGTCTGGTCGAAGCAATTATGCAAAAAATATTCTAGCAGGTATCATCGATGAAACTTGTAATCCAAAGGATCTTGTTTCCTTGAAAGGAATTCTTAAAACATTTTGGAAGTAGAATTTCTACAATTTACTATACTATTGCCATCAATCATAAATATAGCCTTAATGAACTACACGGTTTGCTGGACGTCAGATAGCTGCTTCTATCATCGCTACCAGATACTGGATTAATTGGCCTAATTCACAGCCACCTTGAATCCTTGACCATGTTTTCTTTCGGTTTGCTAAAAATATTACTGCCTTAAAATAGCATGAATTTGACATTCATTTTTATATTTAAAAATTATATTGCACTTCAAAAAATACCCGGTCATTTCTACCAATGGCCATAGTTCGGCGCAGGTCACCTGACTGATAGAAGACTATTCCTCCGATTAGTTCAATTGAATCGGTTAAATCGTATTCAGCAGTAAACCGCTGAAAACCGCCTTCATCGCCGGTCAGACCGAAAATATTGGCTAAAAAGGTGAGCTTAAATGTGTCATTCAGGTAAGGCTTGGTGATCCGCAGGGCCCACGCGAAAAGGTCTTCTTTTTGAAAATCCGGACTGTCTTCCAAGCGTTCGTCAAAATCAAAATAATGGCGGTTGGCAACTTCCAGCGCAATCGTTGCATCTGAAATCCCCGAGTATTCCGCCCCAACCAATGCGTCCAGACGGGAATAATTTTTGTCCGGTGTATTGCTGAACTCAAATCCATCAAAAAAAGCGGCCTCCGTCTTAAACAGCCAGTTGCGCCGGGCGATATTAAATGCGCTGCCAAGCATTTTAATACGGGGGTGCTTAATTTCGAATTGGGGTACCAGGCCCAATGAAGTGGGCGAGATATACCCGTTTTGGGCATATATGTCAGCAAAATAAAATGAAACATCCCAGCCACGAAAAATTCCATTGAGGGAGGCAGCAAACTGGGTGTTATCGATAGCGAAACCCTCATTTGGTGATTCATTGCTTGGCAGTGGCTGTGTTCCCGGAAAAAAATCGCTTCCAAATTCCGGGTTCATGTTGTAGCGAACTTCATGCAATATGATGCCGCTGAGGTTCCAGCCTTTGAGATAATAGTCGAGCTTGGTCATCGTGACCGGGAGTCGAAGCTTTTCAATATCCACCAGTCCCGGCCACCGCAAATCAAGCGGATTTAGAACATCAGTGATGCGGATATTGTCCGATCGCCCCCACACAACGATTTGCCGGCCGGCCTTAAGATCCAAATCCCTGGTAAGGCTTCCAAGAAAATAAGCCTCGTCGAGCATAATTTCTGTTTCGTAGCTGTCGAGCACATCATTGGTGAAATTGCGGCGGCCGTTTATGGAATATGCGAAATCATAAAACGCATGGCCCGAAATCCTTGCCCGCCATCTGTCGGACAGATCGGCATCCGCTACAACCTTGATTTCGGGACGCAGGCGAGTCAAACCTTGCCAGTTGGTGTCAGTGCCCGCCGACTTATGGGCCTGGTAGGCATATACCGAGCTCAGCTTGATCCACCCATCAATGCTGAGAAACGCAGGAGGCTTGCTTTCTCCATCAACCGCAGCTTGCGTTTCTTCATCTTCAGCCTCAAACCCTTCCAGAACTTCCTCATCACCTATTTCCTCCGTTTCACCACCGGCCGGTGTTTCATCCTCGAAACCTTCCATAACCTCGAGCAACTCACCGCCGGACTCTTCCTCTTTATCAAATTCCTCTAAAGCCTCTTTAACCTTCTGTTCGGTCTGAGCCAGCAAAACATCTTGCAATGGAAGAGAAATTAGAAGTGTAACGCAAAGGATGAATAATTTGACTGTCATCTTGTTTCATATTTTTGGTTCGCGATGCCAACCTGGCGATACAGAACGATCACAACGGTAGGGTAAAACTTTTGTAAACAGAAACGAGAGGACCGATCTCATTCGCATTGCCTATAGTGCCATGAGCCCCCGCTATGCCCTCTGCGATTGGCCTATTCTTTTAGCTTTGCTTGTATTATCCGGCAACAGCAAACCAGTGGCCGGACGCCAAAAGCCACTGTCCGGCAACCGGTATCAAGCATCCAGAACCCAGCAGCCAGCAGTCACCATTGAGTTATAGCCCTTTCTCCATCATTCTGATTGTAAACAAGTCAAAATTCAGGTCCTGGTTGAACTTGACGTTGTTCAGCTTCAAAACGGTCTTATGCACCAGCTGCTTGCCCTTTTTCTTGGTAACATGCATTTCTTTTGCCACCCAGATACCCCCAAGCTGTGCCAGAGTTTTCACGTCGATATATTTCAGATATCCACCGTCCTTGATCCAGTGGACGGCGCGAATGACAAAGTAGTTATCCTGACGTACGATCAGCAGAGACTTGGTGTAACCGGTCTCCTTGATCACCTTTTTGTTGCGGGGGATGGATTCAATCAGCCATGCTTTTTCACCTTTGACATCCATTTCCTTTTTGAAAAAGAAATCATAATCCTCCAGATTGCGGTCGGTCATGTCTGCATAGCTCAGATCGGATCCCATGAAGCTGCCGCTTTTATCTCTGGAGGCTATTCGTTTGGTTTTACGCAGGGCAGGCAGATACAGCCATTGATCGTCATCACGGTCCGGATCATCGTAGTCCCAGATCAAAAAGGCTGTATTCTTAACGTCAGCCGGGTGACTGAAAAACATCATGCGATAGGTATCTTGCCCTTTATCCTTGCTGAAGGTTGCAATATTGCGCACCCTCTGGTTCCCGCGCTTGTCGATCAAAACCATTTCCATATCGGACGTTTGATTGTCACCGTCATCGCGCGCATCGACTTCTTCCATTATGGCCCGCGCTTTAGAGTCATCGGCGATTACTGGCGGAACGATGAGGGTGATCAGGACTAAACCGGTTATGAGTCCGATATTAGTTTTGTAAAATGTGGTATTCATGACTATCTTTTCTGACCAATCCCCTTGAATAAACAGCAAATTGTGACCTCCCGTTAGACGCAGTTTTAACCACTTTCATACATTTTTTATAAGCTTTGCCCAGAAAAAAAAGAGTTCTACCCCAATAAACTTTTATTGGGGTCTATATTTACTGCCTGTCTTGAATTTACCTTAACCAGTATTGCGGGTAGCAGAACAAAATCGGCTAATAGGGCAATTAAAATCGTTACACCCGTATAAAAACCGAAATTTAGCAAATGCCTTAACGAGGAACATGTCATAATAAAAAAGCCGGTGGAAAGAACGAGAGAGGTTATCAACAATGGCCGGCCAACACCTAATAAGGTCTGTTTAACGGCATAAGAAGGATCGCCACGATTATCGTAAAATTTTTGAAAATTATACATAAAATGCAGGGTATCATCTACCACGATCCCCAAGGCGATGCTGCCGATTAGCAGGCTGTTGATGTCCAGTGGTACATTCATGAAGCCCATAATACCCATGGTTATAAGTACCGGAATCAAATTCGGAACAACACTGAGCAATCCGATTTTCATGCTTCCTGACAACAGAATCATAATTAGCGTAATCAACACTAATGCGATGAAGTAGCTCTTTGCCATGCTGTAAATTGCAGCGCTGATCGTTCTGGCCAACAAAGCAAATAATCCTGTTATGCGGATGTCGATTTGATCTTTAAACACATCGCGCAACTGAAAATTAATATCCCGAATAAAATTTCTGCACACCACAGCATCCGCCCAAGATGTTTTTACAGTGACTCGTGTTTTTCTAAACTGGCTGTCTGCAATACTCTGCAAGTCGTCAGCACCGCTGTTTTCAAACAACAAAAACTCCTGAGAGATGACATCGCGTTGTTGGGGAATTCGGAAAAACGATTTATTGTTTTCATTAAGGGCTCGATGAATTTCTTTGAGAATGTCGGTGATAGAAAAAACCTTACCTACCGAGATATCATCTCTGTTTATTTTCCCTATTCTGGGGCCAATTTCTTCAATTCGATTTAATACCCATGGTTCGTGAATTCCATTATCCCGGCCGGTATCAAGCACGATTTCAAGGGTGAGTGTTCCGTTTAATTCCCTGTCCACATATTTCAAATCCGACTTGTACGGCATGTAATCCGGAAAGTATTCGACTATATTATGAGAAAATTCAAGGCGAAATACCGCCGGTAAAAAGAGCGCAAATATACCAAAGCTGATGATTATGATCATGCGGGGCCGATTTGTTGTAAGATCCCCGACTGCCCGCAGCACCTTATCCAGGAAGGCCTGTTTCCGACCGGTCTTCCGGATCCGTTTCAGTGGTGTTAGGGCTAACAGCGCCGGAAGAATGATAAATGTAAAGATTAAGGCTAACAACACACCGGCAGCGGCAAAATATCCGATATCAGTAATCGCGCTCAATTCTGCAAAAGAAAATGACAGCAAAGCAGCAATTGTTGTCAGACTCGTTAATACAATCGCCAATCCGGAATGTTTAAAAGCATTAGCTACCGCTTCTGCTTTGTTTTCACCTTGGTCAAAACGACTGTAAAAAATTGCCAGAACATGCACCGCATCGCAGACTCCAACGACGACCAAAAAAGCTGGCAAAGCTGCGGTGGTCAACTTAATGGGGACACCAAAATACGCCATAAGGCCGAAGGTTGAAACTAAGGTGGAATTGATGATGAGCATCGGAAAAATTAAACCCGATATTCTGCGAAAGAAGGCCCCTAGAAAGATGGCAATCGCCAGCAGCGAAAGTGAGATAAACAAGATGACATCTTCAAGTGTTTCTCGATTAAAGGCATCAATAACAACCGGTCTACCCGATGCTGTTAAACGAAAGCTATCACTGTGATATCGATCCACGATCCGGGCTACAGTTTCCACCACTTCACGATTTTCTTTACCGGAAAAATAGTTCTTGGATTGAGATGATATCTGGCTCTCGGCAGAGTCATCCTCAAATTCCGCCAATATTTGTTTTTCGCCAAGGGTCTCTTCTACGGTTACGAGGGTTTCTATCACGAGGCCGGTCACTCGGCCTTCTTCTGAAATGATGTAGTTCAGATAATAGGGATTACGCAGAACCTGCTGTTTTAAATTCAAAAGGTTGACAGGCTTGTCAGGCCAATTTTCTAGTAGGTCTTTTACCATAAGCTCGTCTGCGTTCGCGAAAGTATGTCTGACATTGATCAGGCTAGTAACTCTCTTTAGATATGGCACTTCATTTTCCAGTTCTTCGTGAAAGGACTTCAAGCGCCTTAAAAAGCTTTCCTCGAAAAGCTCGGATGATTCAACAGCAATAACAATAAACTCAGCCCGGCCGAACTGTTCCCGAAAGCGATTGTATTCCAAAAGACTTGGATCGTCCTTATGCAGAAGCTTTTCGGAGGATGTATCTATGCTGATATTCGGTATCTGAAAACAAAAGAATCCGATCATAACTAAAATGCCAGGTAGTATCTTAAACGGGTTGCGGTAAAGCCAATGGGCTGACATTGCTAAGAAAGACTCAATTTTTTCTCTGTGGGATGCCATTTAGGTCGCTGTTGATTGTATTGGCTGGGGTTATTCTTAACGCTTCCAAATTTCTTTGGGGTGGGGTGTGTAATGACCAACTCTCAAGCTATCATTATCCACCATGCAGGGTTTAATTTGGCTGGGAAGCTCGGCTATATATTCTCAACAAGGATCAGTATCGTAATATGACACACCAAAGAGCGCGGCCACGACCGAGCACTCCAGACCAAATGGCAGGTACCCGGCAAAACCCAACAGCGGCATTTTAAAGATATGAAACTTCTGCACGTAAGGAACGGTATAGATCCAATGCGAATAGCTGTAGAAATTCCACATCTCCCAGAAAATCCCGCAGACCAGCGCCGCCACCCCAGAGCATACAACTACTGCCCAATTGCCGTCCTTTATTCTGGAGAAGACGGTTTTTTCTCCACGCAAAACCTGCAGACAGACGATTACCACCAGCGGACTGACCCAAAGCAGGGGATAGAGCAGCGATGGAAAGACCCCGATCAGGGCAAGACCGGCAGCAGCCATCCCCAGTAATGCCGCCGCCGCTGGCCTCTGATCTTTCCGCTCAAACCGGAAAGGCATAAACTTCTCGTAGCCCTCCTGGAACAAAGGAAAAGTCTGCAGCAGTTCGCGCGTAGCCAGCACCCCAGGCAAAACAGTCGAGAATGGAAGTGTCGCCAAAAAGAAATACTCCCATGCTCCCGCGTCACGGCCTACGACATAGTACCAGTTCTGAACAAAGCGATTAAGGTACTCAAAAAACCACCAGAACATGGCACTCGCCGGAAAAAGCAAAAGATAACTTTTAGTGCAACTGGTCAGCAGGCAACAGCCCTTCCGCCAGTAGGTGATACCGTTAACCACCAAGATGTAACTGACCCATAGCGGCGTAAACGTATGCCGCTGTAGTTCCTCACCGACAAAGTCAAAGCGGTTCCATGCAATCACCCAACTGACCGCGCCCAAGATCAGCCCCACCTTTCCCCAAAGTGGGAATCGGTAACGCGTACCCGTATATTTGTTTTTGAAGTAACGTCCCTGATTTGCTTTGAGCTTATAAAACTTTATCCCCTGGATAAGGAAAGGTCCTACAACCCCCAATACCAGAGCTCCCATGAGTAGAAAACCTAACCAGGAAAATTCAGCATGCTCAACACGTTGAGTTCGCGGGGGAAATTCAAGAAACGGAGTCAGGTCCTTGCCCGATATGATGATGCCTGATATGGGCAGGCAGACCAGAAGCACCGCCAGAAAAAAAAGATGAACCACTGTCCCCGCAGGGATGAACGGTTTTAACCGTGGCAGGCTTATTCCTTTTGATTTCCTCATGAAATTTTCCCTTAATCCGCTAAGCATTCTTTCCGTTGGCCGGCGCCGCTGCTTTCGCTACACTCTTGAGGGCTTACGCCAGTAATGGTGTTCGACTTTCGCATTTTCAATATAAGAAAGATACTCCAGAAGCAAAGCTAACATCTTCAACCGCCTTCAAAAGGCGGTCCAACCAGAACCAATTATACGTACGTCATAAATCGAGACAGCAAAAAACGAACTGTGTATCGCCGGTCGGCACTTTTACGTTTCGGAAATTATCCGGCTGGCTGAAAGAGACTTACAGGTAGAGCTGGAGCGTGATTCCTCTGTTTCCGCTATTTAAAAAGGTTAACGCCGGTGAATCGTTTACCCGTATAGCTCCCATTATTATACCTTGAAAAAATAAAAGCGCTTTTGTTTACGTGTAATCCTAATCCATAGAGTGTTTCAGGAACCTGTGAAATCAATTAAACGGCTATCACGCTGTGGCATTCATTGTCAAGTATAAGAATCAGGCAAGTTTGCCAGTGGCGATCTGATACTGTGTAAAAATGGGCGGTTTGAAAATGTATTATTCCTAATCTGTATTTTCTTCCCCAAATTAGATTTAAATCTTTTGTTTTCTTCCTTCTTCTTATTCCATTTTATTCCGAAACGACAAACATCATTTTTTTTCATAACATTGGCAATCAGGAGGACGATTGCCGATGGCAGGAATCAAAAGGAAAAAATGTTGTAATTGCAAAAAGTTGTTCATACCGGACCCCCGCGATATCAAACACCAAAAATATGAAAATATAGAATGTCCCTATTTTCTTTTCTTGGAACAAGTCAAGAAAAATTAGGGGTCGTCCATTAAAGGGCTTGTCAAGTTTAAGATTGACCTTTAAAATTATTTAGCAGGCGTCAAACGTAGCCTTGATACCTATTCACCAAGATCTGATATCTAATAGTTGCTAAAGGAAAATTAAATGGGATTTACAACTGACATTTATTGCATGAAGCCTTTTATTCAAGCGCCGTGCCTCGGGGACTGGGGTTATATAGGCGACCTGGATTTTAACCGGGATAACACATCCAAAACCAGTTTTCTCTCCATGTATAAAGGATTTGACGCCATCGGCCTGGTTACGAATGAGCTTGAATCCCTCTATCAGTTTTTAGTCAAATACAAGGATTCTCCCGTTTACGTGGTGAGCGGCGATTATGTTTTACGATACAACGATGGAAAGGATCCTCAGAAGATAGATATACTTGATGACTGGAGGCCAGAAGGATTCACTGATGATGATTTTGAAAATGTTCCAATGTTCGAGTTTGATACGTCATCTTATACCAAAGCCTTTTATGAACTGGAAAGTGAAGACACAGGTGATCTTTTTACATCGGATGACGCTTATCCTTTCAGACCCTTTAATGAAAAGCCCGTAACAGCAGATCAGATAAATATGGCTAAAGACAAATTGTTTGATTTGGAGAACTTCGATATTTTATCATACAAAGTCTGGCCGATATACGATCCTTCGGAAGATCTCGGGGAGATCAAAGATTTTTTCGAGAGAAACTACGGCAAAAAGATCCTGGCCCGGCTAGTGGACAGGCCGTCACGACCGAAAAGAATAAACTCCATAATAAGTGAAAAGATAGAAAATTTGTCTGATGAATCTCCCAAGGAGGAAAAATTAGCTTCCGGCAGTCTTGAGGACAAAAATTTTATTTTTTCGGAGAAGAATTTCATCGGTACCCAAACACTGGTTTTGGGAACCGCGCAGCATCAACTGGAATTGCAGAAATATGATTATGGCAATTCGCGAGGGCTCTTAACACATATTTCAGACAGCACTGTGATGGCCGATATCAAACAGCGCTATCATGATAAGCTGGCTTATGCGGAAATAAATCACCCCAACGGAAATATTTACATCGTGGCTCCGGATTGGTCGAATGGCGCATACCATGTCATAAATTTAACCTCGGGTGTCACAACGCTATGTACTCCTGAAGGCGAATTAAAAAAGCTTACTTGGGTTGGGCTGCACGTTTCTCCCGACAGCTTGCTGATTGCCGTAACTGCCTTCGATGAAAACGAAAAATACTATTTTAATGTAGAGCCTGTCTGTTTTTATGATTTCTCGAATCCGGATAACCTACCCCTTAAAATGATCGACAGAATAGACGGCATTTCCGGCATGGAAGAGGAAATCATAGGCTGGGAACACAATGAGTTTGTCTGCAAAATACGGCGCGCTTTCAGAAAAAGCGATGGCGCCTCCATCAATCTGGTTTCAAAAAATGATGCTGAAAAGCTTGAAAAGAGTGACATCTTGCTCGAATATGAAATTATCAGATGGAAAGGGCCCGTCGTGTAATATTTGAATTAGTTTTTAGCTTCGCCCACGAAGGCCGATTTAAAAAAAGCCCCCTTTCCCAATTTGAAAAGACAGAGGAAATTGGGATCGCCCATTGAAGGGTTTGTCAGAATAAAAAACACCGCCTCGATCAACCAATACACGTTTTATATAACATCGGCTTCGCTTAGGACGAGTTCACACTTGCTGTCCCGCTTGAAATGAAGGCCATGCGACAGACTCAGGGCAAACCCTTCGACTGGCTCAGGATGAAACACCCGGACACCGGCCTTTCGCACAGGCAACAAAAAAAGGCTGCCAGATATACTGACAGCCATATTTTATAAGTGGCGTTTCCAAAGGTACGCCCTATTTACCCCAGTTGTAGGCTAATCCTCATAGAGCATTGTAAATATTACGAATTTTATCCAAACAAGAGGTATAGGCGCCCGATCATTCTGTATTCAAATGGCAGTAAATCTTAACTTTTTTGGTCTGCCCTATCCTATTCATAATATCAAAACAGGACTCAATTTAAAGACGATAGAACCTTAGTTGCCTTATTGAGATACTCTTCGGCTTTGCATTGTTTAAAGATCTGAATTGCATCGGAAATACATTCTCTGGCCTGCTGGTTCTTTTTCTTGACTCTGTACAGATTCCCCAAATCAAGATAGGCTTGGCCTAATTTAAGATTGGATCCGATCTCTTTAGTTGTCCGAATCACATTCTTTAGATGATATTCTGCTTTTTCGCTAGCATTAGGAAAATTTTTTATCAAAAAGGCAATATTCTTGGCAAGAAAACTAAGAGTTGTAGGCCCTTCTCGAATGACGATCTGGAGATAAATATTACCGAGCATATATTCCGCTTCCACATAGTTCATCACACTTTCATTTTTAAGAAATACCTCGGTTAAATTTTCCGCAATTTTTACCCCTTGCTTCAAATTGCCCTTAGTCAGCTTCAAAATGCTACGTAGAAATTCAACAAAGGATGGATCAGATTTGGATTTTTGATAGGCATCAATACTCTGCTCAAGGTGCTTGGCTGCCTGCGTTGAATCTGTTTCTAAATGCACGAGACTCAGAAAGAAATTAGCTAAACCAGAATAATGCTTCATGCCTGACTGTGTAGTAAGCGCCAGGCTCTCTTTGAGAATTTGAATTGCTTTTTCACGTTGACCAATCCTAAAGTACCCATAGCCCAATTGATTTAAAAAGCCCACCTCGGCCATCCGAAAACGGCCTTTTTTCTGAATCGCGACCACCTTAGTTAGTAGTTCAAGCCCTCGTTGCAGTTCTCCAGCGCCGCACCATGCGGTGGCAAGGAAACCTTGAGCCCATGACTTATCGCCAAATGTAGGAGCCTTCTCGACAGCCAATTCAGCGTATTTCCTCGCTCTATTAAAATCGCCTTGAGAACCCCGGGCATGGGATATGTTCCAGGCCGCAAAGGAAATTAGACTATTATCTGAAAATTCTTCAGCCCTCCTCAGTGCCTTCTTAGCATTTGATATCGCCTTATCCCAGTGTCCAAGATATGCGTAGGCAAAGGAAACAGAGCAAAAGGCCCATACATAGACACGAAGGTTAAAGTGCTGTTCAATGGTTCGAAGCGCTTCTGCCTTTAATTTTAGAACCTGCTCAAAGTCTCCTTTGCAAACATGGGTTCAGTGTATATAATTGTAAGCGATACCAGCGTATTCTAAAGCTTTTGAGGCCATACAGAAATCCACCGCTTTACCCAGTGCTTCTAAGGCCTGACCATATTCGCCGAGCCACCATTGGCATTGACCCATTCCAAGAAAAAACATTCCCAGCAACCTCTGATCTCCTAATTCGATTGCCATATTTTCATAGCGGGTCAAAAGTGCGTAGTACTCGGGTATTTGAAACAGCAGTGTGAATACGAGCCATTGGTTAACCAAGAGGGAGATTCGCTGATGCTGCTTTGCTTCTGTTTCAGGCTGCAAGTCCAATATATTCATCTCTTCTTCAAAATAGGACTTAGCCTCTTCCATTGCATTTAACTTCACCGCCCTCTGGTTGGCCAGATCGAGATACTCTATCGCCTTTTCATGATTATCACTGCGAAGATAATGATAGGCGAGCAGATCATAGTATTCATCCAGGCGCTCAGGGTAAAGGGTTTCTATGGCGCTTCCAATCTTTTCATGAATTTCTTTTTTTCTGTTTTGAAGAAGACTGTTGTAGGCAACTTCTTGAGTCAAGGCATGTTTAAATATGTATTCTAATTCCGGGAAAAGCTGTTTTTCATAGATAAACTCCAATCCTTGTAAATTTATCAAAGAAGATTTAAGCTCTTCCCGCATTCCCATCGTTGACTCTAAAATTCGATATGCAAATTCTCTCCCGATAACCGATGCAACTTGCATTATTTGTTTAAGGCTATCTTCTATCCTGTCTATACGAGCAGCGATGATGCCCTGGATTGTATCTGGTATTTCAACCTCTGGGGTATTTCTTGATAAGAAATACTGATGATCCTTTTGGTCAATGGACCCATTTTCTAACAGACTATGGGTGAGTTCTTCCACGAAAAAGGGATTGCCTCCGGTTCGATTAAATATGAGTTCATTGAGATCGGGTATCACCTCTCCACCCTCAAGAAGGTTTCGCACCAATTCGGCACTACTCTGAGTTGTAAGTTGATTCACGCCCACCTTGGTATAAAATGATTTGCTCCCCCATGGATGGGTGTATTCAGGACGATAAAGCAAAATGAGCAAAATACGAGCATTTGCCAGCCAATCGATTAGATAGTTTAAAAACTCCTGCGATGTGCTGTCGATCCAGTGAAGATCTTCGATAGCAAGAACAAGGGCGCTGTTTTGACTGGTTCGAATAAGCAAATCTCGAATAGATTCGAATGCCCTTATCTTTTTCGCGGAAGGCTCAAGCTGAAAGTAAGCTTCATCATCGACACTTAGAGACAACAGTTCCTGAAAGGATGGCAAACTGTATTTTAAGTTTTCATCAAGATTAAGGATTTTATCCTCCATCCTTTTTTTGATAGTTCGCTCATCATGTTCTTCTATGATCTCAAAATAGGATTTTAAGATGTCCAGTACGGGAAGATAGGCCATAGAACTTCCATAGTGCAAACACCGGCCTTCAAAATAGGCATATTCAGCTTTAGGCAGCATATTTTTGAGTTCGATCAGAAGTCTTGATTTCCCAACTCCTGCTTCGCCCACGACTCCCACTACTTGACCAGCTCCCGATCGCGCTTTCTCAAAAGCATTTTTTAAGGCTAACGTTTCCTCCTTCCGGCCAACTAATTTCGTAAGTCCTTTGGCTGTAGCTGCCTCAATTCTGGTTTCTATCTCCGCGGCTTTTAATAGCCGATAGGCCTCTACGTCTTCTTCTTTTCCTTTGATCTGGACCTCGCCTATAGATTCAAACTGGAAAAAATCCTTGGTTAGCCTATGGATGTTTGCGGTTCCCAATACGGTTCCAGGTTCTGCTACACTCTCCATCCTGGCCGCTAAATTGGTCGTATCCCCAACCGCCGTATAATCCATCCTAAGATCATCACCTATGGCACCAACAATCACTGGGCCGGAGTTAAGACCAATGCGCATCAAAAAGTCCACTCCGCGTGTTTCCTTTAAATTCGCTCCGTATCGCTTTATGGCTTTTTGAATCGCTAAAGCAGCATAACAGCCCCTCTGAGCATGGTCCTCGTGGGCCACAGGAGCACCAAATATGGCCATTACTCCATCGCCGGTGAATTGGTTGATAGTCCCCTCATAGCGGTGGATATCATTCATCAAAATCTTGAAGCACCCATCCATTATCTGGTGGACATCTTCTGGATCAAGTTTTTCGGCAATGGAGGTGTAGTTGGCAACATCCGCAAAGAGAACCGTTACGAATTTGCGCTCGCCTTCAATTGAGCTTCTTGTTGTAAGGATTTTATCAGCTAAAAATTTCGGAGTGTATGATTGTGGCTCTATGTAGTTGACAGAGGCCGTTTCTGAGAATTTTTCGAGGGCATGACCACATTTTCCACAGAATGCAAATTCAGAAGGATTTTCAAATCCACATTTTGGGCAATTGCTTACGCTTACTAACTGTTCTCCACATTTGCCACAATACTGCATTCCCCCCGGATTCTCAAACTGACACTTTGGGCATTCCATAGGTGCATCCTCCACTTTTTATCAGTTAGGATGATCAGGAAAAAAATTTATCAATTTTAAAATGAATAACTTAATAAGGGTGTAGTTTCTATCGGATGGATACACATTACGCTGTGGTCAGGTTTTATCGGTCTATTTTATGGATTCCTTTGCAGAAAGAAAATTTCATCCGAGTGTTGATAAATTGAGATCTAACTTTCAACTAATTTTAAATATTGAAATTAGCGACTGCTAAGTCAAGTAAATTCTAATTCAAAATATTTTAGAACATTTTCTTCCAAAAACATAATTTGTAACTGGGCTATTCTGACTTGCCTAATATAGGACTGGGACCTTCGGGGTTGAACCAAAGAAATAAAGGGACAGGTAAATTATACTTGACAGTGCTAAGAATTCAATGTATTCGGATTGAACGAACAGATAACTCGGATAATTAAGAAGGCCAAATTATGCCAAGAACCTCACGAATGATCATTGCTGATCAAAAAGCCGTATATCATATTATATCCCGCACAGCTTTGGATGGTTTTCCGCTGAAGGATGTTGAAAAGGATTTCATGCTGGATCTGATAAAACGGTTTTCAGCGCTGTATTTTACAGAGATCTTGGGCTTTTGCCTGATGGGAAACCACTTCCACTTATTGGTTAAAATGATTCCCGAAACCGATTTTTCGGATGAAGATATTCAAAAGCGGTTTGAAGCCTTTTTTGGCGACAGCCGGGAGTTTGCAGAAGGGCAAATTCCCTATTGGCGGGAAAAGCTGTCCAGCCTTTCCGAATTTGTGCGGGATATCAAGGTTGGTTTTGCCCGATACTACAACCGGCGTCACAACCGCCGGGGCTACTTTTGGGGAGATCGCTTCAAAAGCGTCATTGTCGACAAAGGTGAAACGCTGGTCAACTGCCTGGCACATATCGACCTAAACCCGCTGCGAGCCGGCATTGTCGACCGGCCGGAGGACTACCGCTGGAGCTCGCTTGGATATCATGTCCAGACAGAAAACAAAGATCGGCTTCTGTCCACCGATTTCGGCCTCAAGGAATTTAATGTCAAAAGTAAAAAAGAGCGGATTAGACGATATCGTCGGTATGTGTATGAGGCCGGAGCCTTAAACCGACCGGACAGGATGCGAGCAAAGGCCGTCGATGATAAGGTCGTCGCAAAGGAACGGAAAAAGGACTTTGAAATTAGCAGGATTACGCGTTTTAGATATCGTACGCGCTACTTTACGGATTCGGGTATCATCGGCTCCAAGGACTTTGTGTCCGCCAATTACCGGCGATTTAAACATCTATTTTATTCAAAGCATGAGAAAAAGCCCAAGCCGATCAAGGGGCTGGATGGGATGTATTCTTTGAAGCGGCTGTCTGAAATAACTTAGAAATAGGGTTTAATGAAGATTGTTTGGATTTAAGATTCTCTTTCGTCCCAAGCCGAATTAAAATCCCTTCTACCGTGTATAATGGCAAGTATTTCGACTCCAGACTCTGAAACTTCATAAATAAGACGGTATGAGTAAACTATCAACTCCCTGATATTTTGATCACGAATCTCGGGGACTGTACGGCCAATTTCAGGAAGTTCGGTTAACTTTTCAGTTTTTGCGACAATTTCTTGGATAACATTTCGTGCATAGTATCTTGAATCTTCAGCAATGTAATCATGTATCTGCTTTAGATCATTTCTCGCCGGGAGAGACCACCTTACCATGATTCAATTTCTTTCTTTAAATCTTTAATTGATACGACCTCACCCCGCTGTACAGCTTCTCTGCCCTTTCGAACTTTATCGATGACATAAAGCCTATACATAATGTCATCAATCTCAGCCGTCTCCGGCATCTTTGATATGACGTTAAGAGCTTCTTGTTTTAAGCTTTCCATTTTAATAATCTCCCTACGCTAATCAACTTCATAAACGGAGTAAACGACCACCTGCAAAGCAGGTAGCTTGAATTTTAGCAACGAATCACATTCCTCTCGATTAGTAGCGTATGTTACATGAAATAAAATAAGCGGTCAACAATTTGCGAATCTGAGTTTATTTGGATTGAGCTCTTGGATTTTATAATGCCGTCTTGACGGAATAAAAAAAGGCCGTCAGATTTTACTGACGGCCTTATATTCTAAGTGGCGTCCCCAAGGGGATTTGAACCCCTGTTGCCGGCGTGAAAGGCCGGTGTCCTGGACCAGGCTAGACGATGGGGACGCAGGAATTAGCAAAGGGCGCGGCGCGCATGGCGTTTGAAACCGGTTGTCGCTATGCGCTTAGCTCTTTGCTCCGTGCTATTTATGGTGGGCCGTGCTGGGCTCGAACCAGCGACTCTCTGCTTAAAAGGCAGATACTCTACCGACTGAGTTAACGGCCCCCTTAAAAAACATAACTATTTAATGACATATTTGATTTTTGTCAACCATAAAAATGAAATTTTCCAATTATTTTCGCCAAAATTCCGGCACCACCTGAATGAAGTCGGAAATCGGAATGCGGAAGTGGGAAGTTGGAAAACAGAAGGTGAGAAGGTCAGAAGATCAGAAGAGCATAAGGTGAGAAGTTGAGAAGGTCAGAAAGTGAAAAGGTCAGAAGGTCAGGAGGTCAGAAAATTAGAGAATCAGAAAATCAGGGGATCAGATATTAGAAAATTAGAAAATTAGAGGATCAGAGGATCAGAAGGTGAGAAGATCAGAAGGCCAGAAAATTTTCTAAATTTCTCACCATCTCATATTAACAACATACGTTACACGCTATGCCCTTTGCGCTTTGCCCCCTGCCCTATGCTCTCTGCCATCTGCCTTCTGACCTCTGTCATCTGTCATCTGACTTCTGTCATTTGGCTTCTGTCATCTGGCTTCTGCCTTCTCTATAACGGTCCCACCCCAGGCCCTTAAATTTTCGGAAATAAAATCCACCACGTGTTGATGCGCTTCACGGCCCTTGCCCTCGACGGATATCGGTGCTCCGAATTTGAAATATAGCATTTTATGAGGATCGATGGGCCCCATATCCTTAATCCACTTCCCGTTGCCGTGGAAATCCGTTTTGATGGCGACGGGCACCACGGGAACGCCGGCTCTGGCTGCCAGTTTGATCCCCAAGGTATTGAAGGCCCCGATATCCAAGCCCACGCTGCGGGTGGCCTGGGGAAATATGATGACGGATCCACCGCTGCTAATAAATTTGTGACCCTCCTGCAAAACCACCTTGAAATCCTCACGCGGGTTTTGGCGGGAAACAGCGATCAATCCCAATTCCCTGAAAATGGGGCCCAATACCGGATAGTGGCGCAATTCTTCCTTGATAACAAAATTAACCCTGCTAAAGGCCAGCACAATGCCCGGCAGGATAAACGTTTCCACCAGACTCATATGATTGCAAATGTAAACCAGCGGTCCTTGCTGCTCCGAGACCCCCGCCAGGTCTGAAATATTTACCTTGCCGCCGACGGATTCAACGATTTCGACAACTCGATGCGAATGAAAGGCCCACCGATCGTCATCGAGTTTTCCACGTCGGGCAGTAAAACTGGCATGGATCAAAGTGGAGAGCAATTTAACATAATAAATCAGGGAAAGTGGCCGGCCTGATAAGAACTTAGCCGGAAAACGGCTGCCCGATGGTGTCTGATAGCCAAACTCGGATTTCAGGATCTGGGCGTATTGGTCTTTATTCATGGGTATAGTTCATTGAAGATTTAAGATTGATCCGCCGAAGGCGGAGTGATGTCGCTTCAGGCTTGGGTCTTCGCTTTTTGGACTTCGCTTTCAGCTACGACCCAACGCGTCGAGCTACGACCCCACACGTCTCCTTCGGCTTCGACGCGACAGGTCGCTTCGTTTTTTTGAACTTAGCCAGAAATCCCCAAGATTTCAATCGAAAATAAAAAAACCGGCCTAAGCCGGTTTTTTTCAGGGTTCATAGCGAAACGCTTCAGCTGGTATACTTTGAAAGGATCAGGCTGGCATTGGTGCCGCCAAAGCCGAACGAATTCGTCATGGCATGCCCAACGTTGGCATGGCGCTTCACATTGGGGACGTAGTCCAAATCGCAGTCCGGATCGGAATTTTCATAATTGATAGTCGGGGGCATCAGTTGGTCGTGAACAGTCAGCGCGGTAAAGACCGTCTCGATGCCGCCCGCACCGCCAAGCAGATGCCCGGTCATGGATTTTGTCGAACTGATTGCAAGTTGGTAGGCATGGTCATTGAACACTTTTTTGATCGCCAATGTTTCGGATAGATCATTTAAGGGTGTCGACGCCCCGTGGGCATTGACATAATCAATGGCATCCGGTTCGACCCCGGCATCATCCAAGGCGGCCAGCATACAGCGCACAGCGCCGTTGCCGTCCGGCGGCGGAGCAGTCATGTGATGCCCGTCCCCGCTCATCCCGTAGCCGGTGATTTCGGCGTAAATTTTGGCGCCCCGCTCCAGGGCATGTTCCAGGGCTTCGATGATCAATATGCCGCTGCCTTCGCCCACCACAAAGCCGTCCCGATCACGATCGAAGGGGCGCGAGGCTTTTTCCGGCTCATCGTTGCGGGTCGACAGGGCTTTCATGGAATTGAACCCGGCAATGCAGGTGGGATTAACCACGGCCTCAACCCCCCCGGTAATCATGGCATCCGCATCGCCGGCAGCGATGAGTTTAAAGGAATCTCCCACCGCGTGCGCACCGGCGGCGCAGGCCGTAGCCAGGGAAGCGTTGGGACCTTTGGCACCGAAATGAATAGAGATCATGCCGGGCGCCATGTTGCCGATCATCATCGGTATAAAAAACGGGCTGACCCGTCGCGGGCCCCTTTTTTCCAAGGTGCTGCAGGTGGACTCAAGAATTCCCAGCCCACCCAGGCCGCAGCCTGTGATAACACCGATCCGGTCCGAATTCTTATCGTCGATCTCCAGGCCGGAGTCCTCGATGGCCATACGGGCGGCGGCAATTGCGAAGGAAATGAAACGCTCGTTGCGCTTGGCTTCTTTGCGGGGCAGAAAATCCTCCGCCTTGAAGTTTTTGACCTCGGCCGCAATTTTGGTCTGAAAATTTGATGTATCGAAACGGGTTATCGCGCCAACCCCCGATTTGCCGTCACACAGTGCCTGCCAGGTCTCATTGACGCCGATTCCAAGGGGCGAGACCAACCCCAAACCTGTGACAACTACTCGTCTATTCAAGTTTTCCTCCTCTACGCCCAAATTCATTACCGGTTCTTTCCAATTGAAGCGGGAATGCCAATTTTAGCTCAATCCGAACAAGGGTAGTAAGTAATTCCAACAGGATAACTATTTGAAATTAATTTTATAATAATACCTGATAAGGTCAAGTTCAAGAAATTAGTTAAGTAATTAAATCAGAACGGGTTGTCAAGATGTTTTAGATAGATACCTGGCTAGGTTCAAAGTGGATTCTAAACCAGTCCCAAAAGAAGGAGGCTGATAAAAAATTAAAATCCCAAATCTCAAACACCAAATAACAAACAAATCTCAAATTTCAATATACAATGACCGAAACATTCCCCACGGTTGAATCGAATAGCTCGGTATATCCCAGGCTACAAGTGACGCCGTTATGGAACATTACTGTCAACAAATCACTAGTTTGGAATTTTGAATTTAGGTCATTGGGATTTGTTTGGGATTTGTTTTTTGCTATTTGTAATTTTGACGGTTTTTATTAAGCAAGAAATTATCTTGAAAACTGCCAATATCTTGTTTACACGCTAAAACTTTGAATTCATCCCTCATTGCCGTCAGAGGTTGTCCAACAGACGCTGATGAATGTTGTCAAATCCGCCATTGGACATGATCAGAATGAGGTCGGACGGACGGGCAGTGCGGATTAGAAAGTCGATGATGGCGTCCGTGTCCGTGAAAAAATACGCTTCCTTGCCGCGTTCGTTTAAGTCCCTGACAAGCCGTTCGGGGGATAATTCCTGGCCGGCCGGAATTTTTCTGACCTGGGGAGGTCGGCGGATACAGATGAGATCAGCCATATCGAACGACCGCGCATACTCGTCTTGGAAAATGCTGCGCATGCTGGTGGCGGTTCGGGGTTCGAACACGGCGATCAGCCGACCGGTACCGACCGTCGCCTTGACCGCCCGGACGGTTTCGTGCACGGCAGTGGGATGGTGGGCGAAATCATCCATTACCGTGATCTGATTTTTCTGCCCCCTGACTTCCTGGCGGCGTTTGATACCTTCAAAAGACTCCAGCGCCGCTCCAATGGTTGCCGGCCGGATGTCCAACTGATCGGCAACGGCAATCACCGCCAGTGCGTTGAGCAGATTGTGCTCCCCAAAAAGCCGGGTCCGGAACCGGGCCAGTGGCCGGGCATTTTTCAGGACTTCAAATTTAGTCCAGGGCGGGTCCAAAGATATGTCGCCCAGCCGCCAGGGGGAATCGTCCCGTTGGCCGTAACGCTGGACCATGCATTGACAGCCGCCAACCAGCTCGTCGATATTCTTATCATCGTCGAAGGCCAGCAGCCGGCTGGAAGCGGACAGACCGGACAAAAACCTTGCAAACGCTGCTTTGACATGGTCCAGATCATTGAAGATATCCGCGTGGTCAAATTCGATACTGGTCGTAACGGCGACCTGCGGCGCATAATGAAAGAACTTGGGCACTTTATCGAAATAGGCCGTATCGTACTCATCGCCCTCGACCACGAAATAAGGACCATTGCCGAGCCGGTAGTTGCTGTCAAAATTTTTTAGAAGACCTCCGATCATAAAAGACGGATCAAAGCCGGCTTCGTGCAGCACCCAGGCCAGAATCGACGAGGTGGTCGTCTTACCGTGGGTTCCGCTCACCAGTAAAGTCTGCTTGCCCCGGGCCACAAAATGGTTCAAGGCCTGGGGCATGGAGCAAAACGGCAATCCCAGGTGGTGCACCTGCATGACTTCCGGATTGTCCCGGGAAATAACGTTGCCCACCACAACCAGGTCCGGGCCGTAGTCCACATTTGCGGGCTGGTATCCATTCATAATCCGGATGCCTTTTTGTTCCAAAAAAGTGCTCATGGGCGGATACACTTTCTGATCGGAGCCCGTAACTTCAAAACCGAGGTCTCGCAGCATGCAGGCCAGGGCCCCCATGCCGGTTCCGCAGACGGCCGTCAAATGAATCGTTCGCACACCATCGTCAATTCTATTTCTGTTCAGATCCAGCATAGCAATATCCAATAGATCAGTGATCCAGCAGTGAGAAAAATTAGCGCCGTGTAAACTGTGCCGGTAGTATCAGGTTTCGGGTGTCGGGTGTCGGGTGTCAGGGTTGACGCCAGCTAAATAAACGGCCGATAGAGTCGAAAAAGAGACTTTCTATAAGAAGATTTTACAATATTAGATATAAAATTGGCAGAGCGAAGCGATTCCATTTTCCGACTTCCGCATTCCGAATTCCGACTTCAGTATCGTTGCCCTCCGACAACTGTCTCCTCTTCTCTATCCTCTGCTCTCTGACATCTGACATCTGTCATCTGTCCTCTGTCTTCTGACCTCTGTCTTCTGTCTTCCGCCATTCTATACCCGACACCTGAAACCCGACACCTGAAACCTTTCTGTACCTATTCATCCAGCACGGCCCGGATTTGCTTAGACAGGGAATTCAAATTGAAGGGTTTTTGGATAAACGCGTTGCAGCCCCGCTTTAAAATATCGGTGGCCTGGCCATCAATGCTGTAACCGCTGCACAGGATAACCTTGGCTGCCGGGTTGATGGCCCTAATCCTGTCAAATACCTCCCCGCCGCCGACTTTCGGCATCACCATGTCCAGGAGAACAAAATCGATCCGATCCTGATTGGCCCGGTAGGTTTCAACTGCTTCAACTCCGTTTGCTGCCGTGAGAACCTCATATCCCAGCCGGGTCAGCATGCGCGTGCCGACATCGATGATCATTTCTTCATCATCGACCAAAAGTACTGTTTCAACGGCCCGAACCTCACTTTCAGCGGACTTGTCCTGCGGCGCCACCACTTTATCCGTGGCCGGAAAGTAAACTTCAAAGCAGGTACCCTGGCCCTGACTGCTGGAAACATCGATATAGCCGTCATGATTTTTCACGATGCCGTAGACCGAGGCCAATCCCAGCCCGGTGCCCCGCCCCTTTTCGCGAGTTGTAAAAAAGGGGTCGAAAATCCGATGCTGGGTTTTTTCATCCATCCCCACGCCGGTGTCGGTGATGGTGAATTTGACATAGCGTCCGGCCTTCACCCGGTATGGTTGGAAGCGGTCCTTATCGATGGTGACATTTGCCGTTCGAACCGTCAGGGTGCCCTCCCGGGGCATGGCCTGCAGAGCATTCATGTAAAGGTTTAAAATGACCTGCTCCAGCTGGCCCTTATCGGCTTCAACGCTCCACAGGCTCGCGGCGTAGTTCATCTCAAAGCTGATATGCTTGTTGGCGCGGCTGAAGAGCAGGCTCTGGTCTTCCAGCAGCTGGTTGAGATCGGTCAGGCGCACTTCATACTTGCCGCCGCGCGCAAATCCCAGCAGCTGTTTGGTGAGTTTAACGCCGTCCTGCACATACTGCTCGATTTTTTGCAGATTTTCCTGAAGGGGCGCCGGGATATCCGGCTCCGAAATCGACAGGGAAACATTGCCCTGGATACCCATGAGCAGGTTATTAAAATCGTGTGCGATCCCCCCGGCCAGGGTCCCGATAGCCTCCATTTTCTGGGCCTGACGCAGCTGCTTCTGCAGCTCGACTTCATGGGTTACATCCCGCTGCACACTGACAAAATTGGTAATCGTGCCGTCCTGACCTTTAACCGGGGAAATAGTGGCTTCGGTTTCATACAGGCTGCCGTCTTTTTTCTTATTGACGAAGTGTCCCTTCCAGACCTGCCCCTGCCTGAGGGTCTGCCACATGTCCTGGAAAAAAGCCGGACCCTGCTTTCCGCTGTCGAGCAGCGAGATGTGCCGGTCGATAATTTCGCTGCGCGGATAACCCGCAATCGATTCAAAGGCCGGGTTGACGTACTGGATAATGCCGTCGAAATCGGTGATGATGATAGCTTCCGCCGCATTTTCAACAGCCGTGGCCAGCCGCGCCTGTTCATCCGTCGGACCGGCGCCCGGCAAGTCAGTTGAAATATGGTTGGTGTCTTCAGCCACTGCTATTCTTCAGCGGGTTTGATGAGGTTTTCCAGATCGTCGATGATGCTGGAGGCAAGATATTTATTGAATTCGACATGAACCGCATATTCGTTAAACGGTTCAGCGTTTACGCCGACAACTGAACCGGTGTGCGTCATATCCATATGCGCGGCCTGTTCTTCAAATGCTATTTTCATGTTCAGACTGCGCCCCAGCAGCCGGGCGGATTCTTTCTCTGTTGTTTTCATCAAAAAAGCCACACCCTTGGTTGATATATCCAACAGCTGGGCGTTAAAGGGTTTGGCAGCCGGCTGATCGGACTCGGTCAACATCTGCACCAGGACCTTGCCGGATATGGTCAGTCGTCTCGCAATTCGACGCTCCAGGTGTTTGGACTTGATCAAGTCCGCGACCGAATCCAGGGAGGCGCAATAGCCGTTGAGCTTGGATTCCAGGGCCGGTGCTTTTGAACTCACCTGATCCAGATCATCCTTTAATAAGACGTATAACTTTACCGGTGAATCCGTTATAACCGATGTGGTACAAAAGGCATCTGAGAAAAAGAAAGTATCCTCACCAAATAGGTCCCCGGGTCCCAGCGTTTTGAGCAAAAGGGTCTTTTCATGCTGGCGATAAAATATTTTTAGGCTGCCTTCATCGACAAAATAGAGGCGGGAACGCATTTCGCCCTGTTTGTAGATGTTGAAATTGGCCGGGTGTTTTTGCTGATTCATGCTATGAAACAGGGCATTGGTCTCCTCCGGCGTCAGGTTCTCATAAAAATCGGCCCAGACGGCCAAATGGTCTGTATCGATGGCTGCTTTTTTCTCGGCTTCAATCACCTCGCCGGTTTTTACGATTTCATTGACGGCCATGGAATCTACTTCTATCAGCTTATTGCGCAGTTCTTCCGCCTTGTTGAAATTGCGCTCCCCGGCGTATTTAACAATCATTTTTACCAGCGATTGAATTGCTGCATTACTATCGCCGTCGCGCAGCTGCTGATCAATCAATTCTATTTGCTCGGCACCGTCACCCAAGATCAATACCTCCCAAACCGGCGAAGCCGGAAATGAAGATTGAAGATTGAAGATTGAAGATTGATCCGCCCAAGGCGGAATGGTTTCGCTTTGCTCTTTCTTATCTTACTGAGCCAAGTCCTGAAACCCGACACTTCCCGTAACTTTCAGCAGGTTGTCAGGTTAACCCCGATAAGGGCTTCGATATGCATAAGCGGTCAAATCTTTTGAACTTGCTTAACCCTACAACGTTACTTAGGGTGGATTAGCAGATTTATTAATTTTTTTTCTGCGATGCGATAGATATGCCGCATGATTCTTTTTTTGGATCCATAAAACCAGTTCGATGGCAGAATTGATATCATAGCGTCGCAGTGGCAGAACGACTTCCAATAGGACTCTAAGCTGC
>Ga0209367_1000553_pt1 | contig 38420 bp, 24 predicted proteins | sample WorMetLIZISLAND2_FD_187412 | JGI IMG/M metagenome (GOLD analysis project Ga0209367, IMG submission 187412) | Marine gutless worms symbiont microbial communities from Max Planck institute for Marine Microbiology, Germany - Olavius geniculatus... ...
TACTGGCGGTGGTCAAGGCCATCGCTAGGGAAGAAACGGCGAGTTCTGCGCAACAGTAGGCCCTGTGGCCAGGACTGCAAGTATACCGATCCAGTCGGTTAACCTGGCTGACTTGGGCTGTATGCTAGCTTAATTGGGCTTCGCCCTCGCCGGCTCAAAGTGCCGTCAAGGGGATGAGCTCCCTCACAATGGACCTAGCTGTCTATGCGGAATCTTCTTCTTTATGTCTAGGGGTTTACTTTTTTTCTGGACACAGTGTAGTTGGTGTTAACTAAATGTTGCTAACAAGTAAGCATGGATATTCGATGTGTGTCATGGATTTGCTGTGGCTTCATTGGAGAAATGAAGGAGTGAATGAGGATTGGATGGTGCTAGGTAATCTTTATGAGATTCTGTGCTGTGTATATGTTGCTTGTGTGAATGACTTAACTGCTTTTGATTTTATCTAGTTCAACTACTAGCCTGTGCTCAATAAATACTCATTCTTATCTGTGTCTGCTTAGAGTGGGATTTATGCTGTGTTTGTCATAGTAAATAATCATATTCTCTCTTTTTTTTGGTTTTTGTTTAAATGATCCTATGTTCATGGTATTTCTTGTTAAGCCAGTTCTAAAAGTAAACCTATAGGAATTGTCGGGAGTTTTACTTGTTTCCTGTTATGCAAATAACAACAATAGAGCACCATTTTCTTTTTCTCTGTTAATATCAATATGATAAGAATCAGTATGAGTTTAACAGGGTTTAATGTAAGTCGTTATGGAGATAACATTTTTCTCCGGTTCTATCTTGCACTAGTACTTACATGCAGATCTGTGTCTTAGGGCAACACCAAAGCGCACAGAAACCTGACTTGCATAATGCAAACATACTGATCACACTGGCTGTGAGAAATGCCCCGTTATGATGAGATAAGAAGACTGGCCGTCGTTCGTTCTCAAGTGGGAGCTGTGTGTATTGTGAATGGCTGTGCTCAGTTGTGATGGTCCATCTTGATAAAGCTGCTATGAACACCGTGGTCCATAAAAATGTGGCACTTTACTTTTGTCCATATCTTCACCAACTATTGACCGATTTTCAAAATTCTTTCACTAGCACACTTTGCGGACAATTTGCAATAATGTGATTTTTATATATCCCACCACATCGTAAGTACGTCTCTACACTACCTTGTGAAATATAAATATGTTAGAAAAACTAACGATCGTATCAAACGTTTAGGTTAATGAAAAAAAAACACCAGACCAACATTGCAGTGAATGATCCATTTGACACTACACTGTTTAATGTTCTCTAATGTCTTAACTGCAGTGTTGGTATGAAGTATTTTTGTTCATTTACCAAAATGCTTGTTTGTTATTATCGATATATATTTATATTTCATTCATATTTTACAAGATAGTGTAGATATGCATTTGCGGTGTAGAAGATATATAATAATGACATTATTGCAAATTGTCTGCAGAGTGTGCCAGTGAAAGAATTCTGAAATAGGTCAATAATTGGCAAAGATATGGGCAAAAGTTAAGTGCCACATTTTTATGGACCATCCTGTAGTGGCATCGTCACATGGAGTGGGTGAGGTGACAGTTGCTCCCGAAATTTTTGGGCTTTTGGAAATTTATTAGAAATCTTCTTGTCTGAAAATTTTTGTTCACCAAAAATGCATAATCTGCGGGCTAACTCCCGCCCCGCATTTTGGAGAAATTTAGGGGCAGAATTAAAATTTTGAGCACCATACTGGAAATTTGCAGCTGTCTGTTGGAAATCTGTCGGAAATCTGCCGTGTTTGTTAGAAAGTTGCAACCTTTCCTGTCCTACTGATTTTTTTACCCACAATGCTGCTGCTGCTGTTATGGCTTGAGTTGTGTTGTCATAATTCTGTGCTAGATCTTGAGAGTGCGGAGGACTTGTACCAGCGTCGTGTGACACGTGTCATCACCAACGACTTTCCGGTCTACTTCGCGCTGGTGACAAGAATTCGCCAGGAGACGAAGACGATCGGCATGGAAGGTGGTCTCATCAGCTCGACCGTTGTGCCTCAGGTCCAAGCCATGTTTCCTGATGGAGCCATGCAGAAGAGCATTCGAGTCGGAGTTCAGGTGATGAGGAAAATATTTCGAAAGCATTTCCTGATTTTTCTGCTGCGTTTTTCGTAGATACAGCAGGACAGTCAAGAGTGCTGAGCATCCAGTCTAATACTTGTATTGTTGCTTTGCAATTGTTTTCGTTTTAAATGCTGTAGATTTTTCCATGTTTTTCGTAGCAGAGTTGAGGCTTTGTGGTTTTCACAGATGCACTGAGATGCAGTCATTCGAGTGTTTTCTAACCCAGTCTTGTAGACAGACTGAGATGTTAACTTTCTCTGGACAAAAAACAGGTGATTGAGATGATTTCAGATTCTTGTCATGATGTCACTGTGTCTGTGTTGTAGTGTTTTACTGGCATGAATTTAATCTAAATTTTAAGGATTAAAATTCTGTTGATCATATATTCAGTTGTATGTTAAATTTAAATTTTCAAACAGTTAATTGTGCAATTAATTGTTAATTTTTGCCACCGTAGTTAGCCGACCGTACTTTAGTAATGGTCGAGCTGTTGTCATGATTGTCGTCTGTCCGTCTGTTCGTCATCCATCTGTCACAGATATACTGTGGCTAAATGGTGCAAGATAGGGCCTTGGTTGCTGTTGATCACTAATAGGAAGTGGCATATGCCCTGTCAGATTAGATGGAAATCATTGACCTTGGATGACTTTGAAGGTCACTGACAACCCGCATGGTCGGCTGTCCTAGCAACAGCTGGGCTTCTTGTTTTACTGTTGTCATAATGTGACTGTCATGATGTGTAGGCTCATCCGGTGAGTGAGGATTTGGTGGAGAAGGTCCTTGGTAGTGGAGTGTCAGTGAGTCCCGTGGTGACCATCGAACCGAGACATCGCAAGTTCCATCAGCCCATCTCCATCACTATTCCCCTGCCTCCGAAGTCATCACTGCGAGGTGGTAAGACCCGTCCCGCTGCCGGAGCCCCGACGCTACGTCTGCTCTGCAGCATGACAGGTCATTCTCACATTGATACTCTCTGCCCTTGATGCTATGTACATTGCGACAGCCTTTTTCTGTCATGCGAAACAAAGTACTTTATGGTTTTAATGAAGAAACATTAAACATCTGCGTAGAGTGTAATTTTTTATGTCTCCGCCAACGTAGTAGCTGGAGGCATTATGATTCCAGAGTGTTCATGCATTCGAGCATACATGCATGAGTTCCAAACAAACATTGTTAGCAAGATGTCTTGAGTATTTGTTGATGGAATTTGATCAAACTTTCACCACTAAGGGACTTTGGGACAAGGATGAATGCATCAAATTTCAGGGTTGAAAGGTCAAGGGTCAAGGTCACGATGCGGTTAAATATGCCTTGAAATGCACTTTTTGGCTTGTTTCGTGTTGGCGAAGGCATAATAGTTGACGGAGTCGTAACCACCATCTAGTCTTACTCACTGTACAGCGTAGTTGTTTGCACAATACTATCAGTCAGTCAGTGAAAATATTTATATAGCACCATTTGTTGAAAACAAATCGGAGAAGCATGGTTCCTTACTTAATAAGTAATGCAATTGCTGACTAGTTTAGTGATGCTTTAAGTAGCTGATCGGTGTAAAATTGAGTCATTTATTGCAAACTATTCGTACATAGAGTCTTTGCGCTGTCAGTTCTGTTCTGATGCATCTGAAGAACATTTAACGATGTGTTTCATGGTTGTAACTTGGCATGAATTTTCTGATCCGTGTTCAGCTCATTGCATGTCACCATGACTGCTGCCAACAGTCACTGCTGTACAACAACCTGAAATTAAATTACAAGAAGTCCAGCTGTCGTTACGATAGCCGACTGTACTGGTTGTCAGTGACCTTGAAGGTCATCCAAGGTTGATGATTTTTTTCTCAATGGAATTGCGTGTGCCACTTCCTGTTAATAACGATTAATAGTAACCTTGGCCCTATCTCTCACCACTTCTGAGACACAGCCACTTATAACTTGAACTTTCCACTAAAAATTGCGGCCAAACCACTGCAGATGGAGACATAGTTACTATTGACAGCTTATAGGAAGTCGCCAGCACCCTATCCGATAGTACCATCGCTGACCCCCTACAACTTACCATTTAGCCACAATACTGCATGATTGGCATACCATATTGCGTTATGACCCTTCAAGTTCATCCAAGGTCAATGATTTTCATGTCATTTGAAAGTTAATATGTGACTTTTTGTTAGTGATCGATAGCATCCTGTAGCCATTGGTCTGACTGTATTTAGCTATTGTCACGATGTTGTCACAATGTCGTATGTTGTTTAGGTGGCATGTCTGCAGCGCAATGGGAGGATATCACGGGAGCCAATCCGCTGACACTGATCAATGATTGCGTCCAGTTCACTACCAACATTTCGGCACGGTACTCTGACTCTGCAGTATTTGTTTGTAGTAAACACACACATTAAGGGTCCATGGCCACCGTCAAACTCACTTGTGCGATTTATGTAGACCTCAATTAGACATTTCATCTTGTATATATAATATGTTAATTTATGCTTTGTAAATGTATGAAATTAATGTCTGAATATTACGAAAAATGGCATTACATTACGTTACGTTATGCTGAAAAATCTGATCTTGGCAAGTGGCCGAAGTGATGTCACCAGTTGTACACAGTCAGTGTTTACCAATTAATTTTAATATTTTTAATCACAAAAAATACTGTGTCGCATGTTAACTACAGCAGTGGAAAATGTGATTTTTATAATGCTTATGTTTTTAAGCGTATCCTGTGTTGACGACGTGTTCAACCGGTGACGTCATCCGCCTGTCAACATGGCGTGTTGTTTTCTCCAGCATTTTTGTAGATCGTTGATTTCAAATGTAAATTTCTTCATGTTGACAAAATGCTGGTTGCCAATATTACTATCAAAATTATTAGATAATTATGCGGTTTTAGGAAAATGGATAAAATTTATATGTTAATTTTGGTATTGATGGGATCATTAAACATTATGATGTACATCTAAATGCCACCGTGTTTTATTATATTATGAAATGGTGTTCAAAGTATATATAAAAAGCAGGAAGGTAAAACAGTGAAAACATCCCACAAACGCCTCTTTCATTCACTTTTTCAAACGTCATCTTAAGACTTACTATTTTCAGTTCGCTTACCTTGCCCCCTAGTGCCCGTCTCCAGTGTACCCTGATTCTCTTGTGAGATTTTGGCGCTGTATAAATTGGCACTTATCCCCCCCTCGGCCTCCAATAAAGAGCATTCTGAGATTAATGACTGTTTGGAGGATAACAGCTAAGTTTATTAGAACTGCTATTACCGTTACATATGCATGCTCATGATGGAGAGTTCTTACAATTTTACGTTTAGGTCATTTTTTCAGTTTGTGTTTTATAAAGGTTAAACTTTCTGTAAAGTTTCAACTTTTTGTTTCGTTATTATGTGTATGTGCAATTTTGCCTGAAAAAGCCATCTTCAAAATGACCTATATAGTGTTGGGCGGGACGTTAAACCTTACTCACTTACATAATCAATATGAAGCGCTGGTGTTTATGGGCTCAGAGCTCGTGGATGTCCAGTGTTTCTTGTACAATTGGTCTCCAGATCTGTGGTGGTCTTGAAGGCTTGCCTGGGTATGTGTTTTAACCAGCTTGCCAGTCTCGGGTTAAGAACAGCTTCAGTGTTTAGAAATAGCTTTAGATAAAAGCAGATTTTCGATGTCGGTTTTTACGTGCGAAAGCAGCCACTGCTTTCAGCGCGTCATAGCCATCGCAATTTTGTCTGTCCGTCCGAACGTTCGTCCATCCGTCTGTCACACGGGTGGATCAGTCAAAAATGGTGCAAGATAGGATCTCCAAATCTTCACCGTTGGCTACCTGGAAGACTCTAGTTTCAGGAACCGTAAAGCTTTTTCATAAATTCGAAGGGGGTCACCCCGAACGAGAGCGCTAAGTGAGAGGGGGGTGGGCAAAATTTGCGATTTTTGGCCAATAAGTCACTGTATCTCAGTAACGGTGCGAGATAGTGCCTAGGTTACTATTAATCACTAATAGGAAGTTGTACACTGGCTCTCGATTAGCGCCCAATTCAATGACCTTGATTGACATTGAACGCCAAAATAGGGGGTTTTATGGATTTTTTTGGTTTCGGGCTGCAAGACACATTGCTAGAGCGAATTGCGGCGAAACCAATTAAGATAGACATGGACAAGCTGTGTATGAAATTTTCAGCATTGAACGTAGATTCCGACGGTCCAAGTCTTGATTTTCTAGGTTGAAGGAAACCTGCGCATGAGGGTATCAAAGAGCAGTACCCCGTAAGAGTTGCGACGAAATGGCTGGAGATAGACTGACAGTTTGCGAACAGGAACTGCTATAGGCTTTCGCACGTCCCGTGAGCATTAGCTCAAATTTCTTGTTGTATGTAATATGCTAGTCATTATTTGTGACCAACTAAAAAAACTTCCGTGACTACGTAGCTGCTGTTGCTGTGTATTGCTAGGTTCTGGCTAATGGACTGCACCAACACGAGGGAGTCAACGCGCATGGCAACCAGTCTGTACAACGAAGTGATTGCTGTTCCGTTCATGTCCAAGTTTGTGTTGTTTGCTAAGCGACGCAGCGTCACCGAGGCTCGACTGCGTGTCTTCTGCATGACGGATGACAAGATGGAGAAGACCCTGGAAGGCCAGGAACATTTCGTAGAGGTCGCAAGGAGTCGCGACGTAGAGGTATCATTTATTGTTGCACTCTGTATTTAATGAAAAAATGCTGCATGTCAGTTTTTCGCAGCTTTTTAGAGATACGTAATGACTGAAAAAATCTTGTCAGCGAAAAGTGTCCCAAAACTGTTCATTACTAGTTGAATATTTGCGTTCAACTCCATTTTTTCTGCTCTTTTTGCTCGCAGACTTGTACTCCCATACTTTTGAATCTGCGGTGCCAGTAAGCCGCTTTTGTTTGCCTTTATTGTTTAAACTGCACTAAATTTGGTCACTTAGTTCTCTGGAAAAGAATTAAAATTGTTGCCAATAGACGTCATATCACAACTGTTGCGATTGGTGATACTCCGTCTATGTTCCCTTAAAGTGTTTGGAAAAATCAGGGAAAAGTCTGGGAATTTGATCATGACTGGAGAGTGGCCACCCTGTATGTAGTGTAACCCTTTGATACAGTGATGTTTATATGACTATGAAACTGGGCACAGTTTATTTCCATGTTTGCATCCAAGTGTATCTAAGTACTTAAGTGACAAGTTAGGTGTCCTAGCAGTCTTCTGAGATCATGTCACTGTAATCATTTTGTTTTTTAGTCTTTACTAATAACAAATACACTTTTATTTTTATCGTGGTCTGTTGAGTACTGTGAGAGCGTAACGAGGCATAATAAACAATGTTGAACCGTACTTGAACCCGAGACTCATTTTGACCATCACATGACTTGAGTTAGATTATGGTTTGTTATAACACTGCAGATGCTATGGTGAGAGATGGGGGGATGAATTATAATTATGATGAAATGAGAATAGGACGAAAATTTTACGTGGCAGTGAATTTGATGTGGCATGAGAATTGACATTGGCAGTGGGTTGTGCGTTCTTAAATTCGAACATTCTTAAATGCACCACATAATTTTGCCCTGCTTTGAGATGTTAGCTAAACATTTTATTCTACTAGCACATCGAGCACATTTAAGGTTACTGTACAGTTAACTGTGAATTTACTTACTTACTTATTTACGCAGGTTTTGGAAGGACATCGTCAGTATGTTGAGGTGATTGGCAACATGCATCCAGTGACGAAGTCCACGGAGCCGCTCTACGTCGGCTTTCGTCCGTTTCGTGAGAACCGTCTGCCGTTGATCGTGCGTCTGCGTGATCTCAAAGCTGAGCCTGCTGGTCAGGTGGTTTTCCTGCCAGCACCAAGGACCTCGGACGCACCGCCAACTCCCATCTGCGTGTTGAACCTGGTGTTGCCTGGACCGGCCGGTCCCGATGCACAGACGCCAGACATGGAAGTCAGTGATGTTCAGCTCAGTGAAGCATTGAAAGCTGCTGCTCCACGTATGTGTTCAGATTGTCTAATGTTGTTGTTGTAATGCCGCACCAACTCGTCTTTTCTTTTCTCGTCGTGCATTGTCAAGGTTGAGGAAGTGATGCTGGAGACATTGCAAAAAGAGTGAGTCTGCGGGATACGGAGTCATTCGAAGCTGTTGTGCCTGACGGACTGTCGTCGGGTACAGATGTCGATATGCTGAGGCTTGTTGTCCACGTTCTTTCAACGGCAGGTGAACCAGCCGGCTGTTGGTTTCACCACGAAAAGGCGACTCCACACCAGAACCATTGTCTAATGTTGCATTATCGTTGTGCTGACTACTACATGGCTTCACTGTTGATGTCACATGTCTTTGCAGTTTTCGGACTTATGCCACGTTAGAGTAGATTATCATTATCATCGTCATCACCAGTCTGTTACACATGCATTACTCCTACAGTCTGTCCACTCGTTCGTTTGTTTGTTTGGGTTTGTTTGGATGCCCAGTTTTTTCGGTATTTTTCATCAAAGAAATCAGTTAGTAATGATTTTGAACGTAGCTACATTTTTGTCTGATGTTCACAGATAGCAGAAGTGGTTGTAGTATCATAAAATAATTGTTCAGTGGTAGTTACAGCAAAGTTGCATGCTATAAGTTTTCTTTAAGTTATTTCTGATCGTGATGTATCCCAGTGTTTTTCAGCAGTGAAGAGTTGATAGTGAACATGGTCAATGGTTAAGTGCCATAGCTATTCAGAGGAAACTCATCTTAGAGCTACGGAGTCACTTGCTGTATGGGATCACACAGTGTTACCTGCCACCCGACACAGGTGAACGTGCCCCGCTTGTACTCGATTTACCTACCCTGGAGGGATGGAAGACTGAGTTGATCTAGGCAGCTGGTTACATTCCGAGATAGTTTACCTACCTGCAGGCAGTCACCCAACCAAGTACTGTCCCTGCTCGGTGTAGAGTAACTTCAGTGATCGGATGAAACGCGTTACCACTACGACAAGCCAGCAACCAATTGTACATTGTGTGCCGATGTTGAGTTTATGTTTGTATGTGTACGTTGGCAGCAGTAGGAACGGATCAGATCTCGCGAGCCGAGCTGCGACTAACAGACATCGCTGACGCACTGCAGAGTGACTGGGTGCCACTAGCCAGACAGCTCGGCCTTACACAGCATGAGATCATCGCCATCCAACGTGACTACCAGTACGTCAGCGAACAGGTAACCTGACTGCAAACAAACTACAGCCGGAGCTTACGCTTTGGAATATTTTCGGATTTTTATCTTTCTGATTTACTGTCTTAGCTAACCATGAATTTGAGGTTTTCTTTATCTTCCCATTACTGGGATATTTTTTTGTGTATTTTGCAACGTGTTTGTTTTGTTTCAGTACATGTATCAGTGTATCTTGTGGTTTATGGCATGCTTTAAGAATAAATGGATTCTTAGAGTCTTAATTGTGCAGTTTCGTACATGTGTCTCTAAAAGTGTCTTAGAACATGCAGAAAGTTGGAAATGACCTACTTTTGCTGTAGGCTGATTACCCAGAAATTGCTGTGTGCTGAACCTGTAGGAGCTGGGGCTGAAATTGATGGATTCTGTGGTTGTTATTTGGAAATGTGATCGGTCAGTCATTCAGTTCGTACGTTCATAAAGCGTATTTTTAAAAAAAAGTTCTCAGACATGCCTGTAACGAGTGGACATGCTTCCTGTTTTGCCGTTACCATGGTGACCAATTATCTGGAAAACAGACAGTGGGGAAATGTTAGGGATTTGGGTCAAAATCAGGGAAATGTCAGGGAAAAATCTTGTCAGGGAAAAATGCCCAAAAAGTTTTCGTAAAAATTGTGTCGACAGGTTTTTTAGTATCACTTACTTATTTTATGCTGTTTATTGCTGAATTTTGCTTGCATACTAGTTTCTAACATTTATATCTGTGTTGTATATATTTTAGCTAGTACTAGGGTTAGGTTACTCTAGTTGAGTAATGATCAGTAGTTGCACGAAACATCAGGGAAATGTTTGGAGAGTGGTGACGTTGCATTATTTGTCTGATGCTGATTGCTGCCTGTGTGAAAAGGCGCTGGTTGTGCTTCACAAGTGGATCGAGAAGAACCAGGAGAACGCTACGGGCAACGAGCTGGAGCGCGCGTTGAAACGCATCGGTCGTGAGGACATCATCAACCAGTGTATGCGCAACGTTGAGGAGGTTACGGACGAACAGGAGAAACAACAGGCGCTGGTGTTTTTAGAGGGTCCGGCGATGACAGCCGCTGCCACTGTGCCACCAGATGCTGGTGCTGGTAAGTGACTGCATTAAACCCTCCATTCAATAGACACATTCACTGGATTGCTCTTATAATGATGACACACTGGCCTGTTTCTGGTACCAGATTTTTCTGCTGCCAGAACGTGTTCAATTCCATGCTGTTACTGGCTGGAAAGTTGAGTTGTGATTGGTCACTCGGAGCAGATGACATCACCTTTTGTTTGTTAGTAACCAAAGCTGTAGTGGACTGTTTATGTGCCTTTTTGTTTTGGATTTTTTTTTCAACATCTTGAATGCTAAATAGCAGCTGTAATATTATCATCCGCAAAATTCTGAGATTCGGATTTCATTTTCGTTTTATTTCTGCTGGTATCATTTGCCGGCAAAGTGTGTCATGGTTTCTGGTACCAGATGACTGGCACCCATTTTCTGCACCAGAAGCCAGCATCGGAAACTGTTGCCAGAAATTGGCCAGTGTGTCATCAACTTTAGCCTGCTGGCCTGCAGCGGAGCAGTGAGGCAAACCTTTGAGAGACAATGATGTCCATGTCCACTTAGGAGTAGAAGACATGACTTGGTCGTATTTATTCACTCCCGTTGATCACTGGAATGAAACATTGGGGGACCAACCGTGTGACTAGTGGAATAATAATCCATCACTCTTTTCTCTCTCTCTCATTTGTCTGCTTTTGCTATTAAATGTCACGCAGTTCGGCATTATCTATAACTAACCAGGAAATTAAATAAATGAAGAATGAATTACAGTTCAGAATAAACTAGAGCTGTCGAAGCGTTAATTTTTTTGGCATTAATTTTTGTTAACACATGCGTTAACTCGTTAAGAAGGCATCGTTGTCAGTATTGTAGGTGGGCTACATTGAGAGGTTGACTGGAATGATGACTGGCAAACTTGTGGCTGTGTCTCAGGACCGCGTCAGTAGTAATGGAACAGCAGCAAAACTATTTCTCATTACTTCAATATTATTCGATCGTCAAATAGCCGTGGTTTAATGGAATATTGGAACTCTTGATTCACAGAATTTAGTGAATTTGCATATGTGCATTAATTTTTTTTAATGTGGGTTAATTTGTTAACTCGTTAACGTGTTAACATGTTAATTCGACAGCACTGGAATAATTTTTTTAAAACAAATGCCTAACAACCACTATCAACTACCAACAGTTGCAGTAGCTATAGGCTGCCACTTGCTTCATGGCCAGTGGGCTAAGTGCCATCCAGTTAAGTAGTATGTACATTTCTAATTACACTAGGGGAGTTGTCTGCGTTTTCTGTGTGTGCATGGTGACCACTGATCAGAGAAATTAGACAAGAAGCCCAGCTGTCGCTAGGGTAGGGCCGACTGTACTGGTTGTCACTGACCTTGAAAGTCATCCAAGGTCGATGATTTTCATTTCATCCGAAAGGGTGTATGCCACTTCCTATTAGTTTAGCCACAATACATCCGTGTCGGACAGACAGACAACAACCATGACCTTTAAGCTTACAGCTTAACGGTTGACCCAGAAAGTGCAATATGCCATGGTCACTGATTTTGATGAACGACTGTAACTAGTGGTGACCACGACAAGTTATTGTTCTGGTGGTAAGGGTTCATTGTGCTTTGTGGTATCGCATAAAATCTTGATCTTTTTTATGTCACATGTTTAACATTTAATGGGATGTGTCGAGTTTGTTTTGAGCTGTTTGCTCTGACAAAATGATTTACCTTTCGGAAGTAGTTCTACAATCTGCATCTGGAGGAGAAGTTAAGACGTGGTCACCATGCTTATGTTCTGTAGTTGTGATGAATGTTTATTAAGTGCTATTTCTGTGGTTGCATGGGATGACACTTATTTTTGTTATAGGCTTTCCAACAACAGTTAAACTTCTGGCCAGTTTTAGGAACTAATTTTTGCACCATTGTGACAAATTTTACTCATTACTTGTTGTTCTTTGGTGATGCCGTGAACAGCCAAATATGTTTGAGCCCTTATCAATGACTGTACATTGTCACACATAAATTTGCATAATGCTGCCAGCCAATGAGTTTCTTATAGTCTGAAAGTTGGTTTGTCAACAGCAGGTTTTGCTAAGCATAAATTGTTCTTTGACTCGGCATATTTGTTGAACGTGGAAAAGTGCATAAGCACTAATAGCAGTTATACTAACTGTCAGCTGTGGCAGTTTTGCATCATTTGTCGACATTGTTTGCATATTTAAGTTTCGCACAAGTAACGTTGAATGAGTATTAATCGATGCAGGTTTTGCATGAAGTTGTTGGCGTTGTGGATTTTGCTGCATGCGTTTTTAACTACTAACGAGATGTAATTAGTGAGCAGCATGCGTTCGTCATGTGTCGTCGTTACAGCAGGTAAATGCTAATTTATATTTATCATTTTTGCAGAACGTTTTCCATGAGTAAAGTTTTCGTTGATGCATGCCGTGTATCACTGTAGTTGTGTTGTAATCTAGACGTAGAGGTCTTGTCAGTGCATGTTGTAAAGTGGGTCGCAACTTTTTGATGGTTTGTTGAATATGCATGCTCACTAACATAGCCTACGTTTAATAACTGTGAATGTTGTGTAAGGCATGTGTGACGTTAGGCAACTACCAGAGATAACATGCTTTAGTGACATATGGTTATGCCAGTAATCTGTATTACATGTTTCCTCGTACGTGTCTGTTACTGGCGTGTTACGACTAATGTCTTCGCTGTCTTGTATTTCGCTACATAACAGTGCATGATCATGTAAGAATATCACGCGCAGCTGCAGTATCATTTACAATGTAGGTAAATACTAAAGAACTGGTGAAGCATCTAGTGAGGAAGCCAGTTTTGTTTTGCAGCTTGAGTTTTTTTATTCAGCGGAAACTGTTCTTATTATTGTTGATGGCACTTAATGTGTTTTGTGGTGTATCTGTCATCTAGATGAGTTCTTCGAGACATCGGTAGATGATGCGATGATGGACTCTCGGCAGCTCCACATAACTCCGAGGACAACCGACAGAGATGATTCACCGATCCATCAAGTACACAGAAAGAACATTGCGTTAAACCTACCGCAGGATTGGCAGCCGTTCTCGGCAGCAGCTGAACCAGCGCAAGATTCTCCCATTACAGACGTTGCACCATCAGATGTCCAGTGGCCACCAACAGCCACTGAGTACCAAGATCAGTCACCTGTGACAGAGTCTCCAGTTCAAGCTCAACTGAAGTCCGACATTGTGTCACAGCCTGTTGACTGGGCGCAGCTGGATAAGCCAACGAAAAAATCGACTGGCGATTCGCCGATTCTGCAAGTTCGGAAAAAGAAGTCTGTGTTAAATCTGCCGGAGGATTGGCAGCCAGCGTCGTCCATCGAACCTTCGGAACAGTCTCCCGTTACAGATATTGCGCCGTCAGAACTGGCGTGGCCTCCGGTAACCACCACTGACTACGCAGATCAGCAGGCGGTAGCAGAAGAGTCAGTCCATGCTCAGTCGAAGTCGGACATTTCTTCGGAGCCCGTTAACTGGGAAGACTTGGGTAAGCCAAAGACAACTGCGCCGCCGCCTGCCTCGTTTCGTAGTGTTACGAAGCAGATGATCGAAGGTGAGGTGTATGAAACCGAGGAGAAGAATGAGACCAGCGAGCGGGCGGAGGATGGTAGCGAGTGTTTGGTCCGACGGCTGGTGACAACACGCCGACAGCTGTTGCCTGTCACCGAGCTAACACTAGAGAATGGCGTTGAAGTATCACGGACGACATCCGACATTGTTGTCACTGTACACGTCGACGAGTTCGTCGATGTTCTACCACCAGGCGTCGACGACCCTCATTCCATCGGCCTCGAAACAGCGACGACAGTTGAGGAATCAGAAGAGCCACTGGAGACTGGAGGGACTATGAAACGAAGGGTTACGACAAGAACCGTGCGCCAGCTGCGAGAGTCTGAGATTAGCGAGATCATGCACGATGGTAAGAATCAGGAAGGTGATTGAAAATGTTGTCTCTGTAAGATGTTCTCTTACGGGATTTTTTGCAGGATTGCACATATGTCTTTTCATCTTATGAGCATTTATTTGCTTTCATTTATTTATTGTAAGAAGTGTGTAAAAATTTCTTTTGATAAGGTGATAATGTGAAAATGTGTCAGTGTAAAACACTTTTTTGTTATCTGATTCAGGGTGCTTATGGTTAAATTATAATTAATTAATTAAGTAAGTGAGTAAGTAAGTAAGTATGTGCATATTTAAAGTGCACAATGTCAGCCAGTGGCCGAATCTGAGGCACTTGGCTGAGCCGCTAGGGGGAGCAGTAGGTAACAGTAGGTAGCAGTAGATAATGTTGTGGTCAGTAGTCATATGTCAAGAAATAATTCTGAAAAATTCTTGCCACATTGTTTTAGGTAATATAGAAGAAATTAATTTTCATTTGTTTAGTAAGGTATAAGCTGCATGCCTATTCTTGTATAAATTACAAACTCTTTTCGAATTTTTTTTCAAATTCTTTTCTGCCAGGGCTTTGCTAATATGCATTAGTGATGCTTTAAGTTGATGAATCTTGGCTTACTGTATGGTATCTTGTCACCTTCTACTAATTAAATTTTAATTATTATTGTTTGCTTTGTGCCTGCAACCTGTTCTTATATTCTAGTGCTCAGTTGTTTACAGGCTGAACGGTAGTTCAAGCCCTGTGTTAACGGCAACTTCTCTTTCCTATTATATATTAAAAACTGCAAACAATTTATTTGATGTTGTATAAGTGATGATGTAAAACAGCAAAAATCCAAAGTATAAGCACGAAGTAATGTATTAGCTTAGACATTTAATCTGTCCTCAGTAGCCAGATAAAAATGTCTAAACTAATGTGTAATGTTCGTGCTTATACTTTTTGATTTTTTGTCATTTTACATCAGTGCTTATACAACATTAAATGAATTGCTTGCAGTTTTTTTATATATAATATTTGCGGTTTTATTAAAATTTGTAAAGTCACTATAGCCTGTTAGTTTCCTACAACTACAACAACTACTATATAGCTGGCATCTTGGATTTATTTTGCGCAAACACATAGAATAGCAACCATGTTATGAGCAATAAATAAAATTTAAAATGGCATCCACCACAATCTTAAACTTATTACTGTTGTCGATTATGGTTACATAACCTACATCCAGTAGTTGCCGGCTACACTTCTGCAAAATTGCATCATTATATCTCAATCATCAGCTAAGTTATTAGGGCCTGCGTTTCGTGCAAAAAAATACAAAATGGCGGTCATCGCCATATTGGATGTTATTCTTGTTTAATATTATGGTACAGCTGTATATAGGATGTAAAATTTAGTCCACCTGCCAAATTTCGTGCAAATACATTTAGTAGCAAGTGAGTTATAGGCGATAAACCGATTTCAAAATGGTGGCCGCCGCCATTTTGAATTTATTATCATCGCCAATTTTGGTCATATGGTCTATTTCCAGTAGTGACTGGCTACATTTCTGCAAAATTGCATTAATCTACCTCAATCTGTCGCTGAGTTATTACTTTCTGTGCAAAAATCTAAGATGACGGTCGACGCAATCTTGAATTTATTACTATTGCCAATTTTTGTTACATGGCCCATTTCATGTAATGACTGGCTACACTCCTGCAAAATTACATTAATCTAACTCAAACACAAGCTGAAATATAAGTCTTTGTGCAAAAATCCAAGATGGTTGGATTTTATTTTTGTTCAGTATTATAGTCAATTTGAACACAGGACCGTAAAATGAGTCCATGTGCCAAATTTCGTGCAAATGTACGCAATAACAGGTGAGCTATGGGCGATAAAGTGAATTCAAGATGGCGGCCGCCGCCATCTTGAATTTACTACTGTTGCCAATTTTTGGCCATACCACTTGTTTTCTGTAGTAGCTGGTTACACTCCTGCAAAATTTCAATTATCTAGCTCAAACGGCAGCTGCGTTAGCAGCACATTGACACATAGTCAGTGTGATGCTGGCAATATCGCCTTTTGTGATTTTTGCTGTTTTCCATGTGCGAGTTCTTTAATATTGCCATTAACAAGTGTATAAACTGATGTTTTGTGCAGTTATTTAGGTAGAAACAAGCCTTTAGCAGTTTTGGGTCTAAGTGGTTGCATTTTTTTTTAAATATGCTGTAATTGGTTATTTGGTTATAAAGTAGAAATTGTTACTTTGCACATGTATCTGTGTGTCGTGTTGTGACTGCTGTATCTGCTGAACTGCTGTTCATGTGTCTGCATTATTTGCAATTATTGTGTTGATATTATAATATTAATACTTTATAGCAGTAGTTGAGTCATGAGCTACTGCAAGGTTCATCATGTTTGGTTACAGTTTTTACAGGTTGTCTTATTATTGATGTCATTTTATTTGAATTAAACAAAGTGAAATGCTGTCATTTTGTCGATTGAAATATTAGATGTCATTGAGTAATTGGTTTGTTGTTTGTGTAGCAACAGGTTTGAACTAAAAGCAGTGAAGTGTTAGATGTTGCATTATTAGAGGATTAACGTAAAGGAATAGTTTAGTGATTGAAGTTGATTGAAGTTACTGTTGTTGGAACAGACAGATGAAAATCGTATTACTTGAAAGTTTTTGGCTTTTCTGAGTGTTTTATTTTTGCTAACCATTTTAACTGTTCTCTCCAATTTTTAGAAATAATTATCATAGAATTCTCTTGTTGTAAGTACTTTCTGATAGCTGCTTTCCTTCAAGGGTGCAATAATTAATTTTTTTATGAAGTAAAACTAAATTTATTTGGAGCAAAAACCTGTATATATGACTTGTGGGGTCATTTGATATATTTCTTATAGGGAGCAAGGACACTGGTCATAGACTAAATCCAAATTTGATGAAAAGTGTGTAAGTGGTATCATTTTGTGCTTGAATGTTGACAGAGGAATTAATCTGTTTCACGTTATAACTCAGTTTATTTCTCACCCATTCTCGTTAATTATTCTGACACCAGTCGCAACATCAGTTATTTGTGAAACTTGTCGTGGATAAACTGTATGTGGTACATCACGGTGTGTGAACCAAATGTTTTTCCTTTTCATTGGTTTGCAATGTAATGTTAATAGTGTTTTCGTGTTGTTTTATTTACAGTAAATGCCATGCAGTGCACTGTTGTGTTGTTATGTGGCTGTTAGACAAAGTGCCGGAGATGACGGGGGACACAGTTGCGGAGCCAGAGTTCACGGATTCTATCGTTGCACCAGTTAGTGCTTCAGCACCCGAGGTTGCCACTGAACCGGAGCATTCCACTGACCAGTCGACTGAGCCTGTCCAGTTAACCACGACAGTGCCGGAAATGCCGTCAGAGTTCTTGGAACATGGAGCCCCAGCTGGTGATGAGGCTTCTGTCCCAGGTGGCGAGTTGTCGGTTCAGCCGGTTGTCGACTCTCAGCAGGAGGAGTCATGGGATTCCGATGATCCGAACGCTCGCGGGGTCCGCATCTACACGGACACGACGGAAGGAGTTCCGCAGGTGGAGAGAGATGTCCAGGAGACGGAAGAGGTTCTGCCCGACGGGACGGTGGTCCGGCGCCAGGTGGTGACGACGTCGCAGCGCCAGACGATCTCCACTCGCGTCGTGATGGAAGGACCGGAGGATGTTCTGCCGGCCAGCAAGGCGGAGGCCGAGCAGCTGCTGGGAGAGATGGGGGTCAGCGAGGAGCTCGGTCGACAGATTACCACCACTTCCATGGACTCCGAGCCACAGGCGTCGACCAACGTGGAAGAACACGAGGAAATTTTACCGGACGGCAGTATAGTGAAGAGACGCGTGGTGACGACGACGAAGCAACATGTGACGACTGAACGTGTTTCACTTGAGGATGACATTCCAACAGGTACTCGTGCTGTACTAGCACAACCCTTTGTTGCATCATGCTTTGTAGTAATGTAGTTGTTAGTACTAAAGAGAATGGGGGGGCAGGATTTGGTTCTCTTATCATAGTTTTTTTGTCTTGCGAGAACTTTTTTAAAACTGCTCTTGTTGGTTATCGGCTGTGTGATTTGTGTTGTGATACGTATGTTGACACATATGTTGGTGACGTTTTATTTTTTCTGCCACCATTACTTGCATTCATGCATCGCATCAAATTTGTTGTCATCTTGGGAGTTTTCGACATGTTGAATAAAAAGAACTTATTTTCCCCAATTTTATTTCATTTGGCTGGGATGTGGGGATTTTATGGGATGATGCTCAGGAAATCGGTGTTTAGGATGGTGCACATTTTTATTTTTGGAGAACCAACCTTTGCTGGTCTAAAGACATACTGATCACTTCTGCGACTACTTCCAAATTTTGTTTTGCCAGCCTCATTGTTTCAAGTTGCCGCAAAAAAGTAATTAAGTGTGTAAGCAACATTTGTAGGATGCCACATATATCAAAGCTGGTTCGAATTGTAGGTGCGACAGTTTATGCCACAGGGTTCGTCAAAAAGTGACTTTGGGAATTTGTGGAGTCTGGCCTTGTGCACATCTAACACACTAACCAACGTCAGTCAAAGTTCTGAAGGAATATTCAAGCTGTTCAGGAAATTAATACTGGTGGTAGTATTGATTTTATTGTATTGCAGTGCTGTGTATTCATGTGCAGAGTAGTGGTAGCCATGTGAGGGTCATCGAAAGCAGCAAAACTGGGCTTCTGTGTTCATGAACGAGAAACGTTGATCGAACTACTAACACTGGCTACATGTCCTAACTGTAGAAGAACACGTAATCGTTGGACATATATCGTCATCATAACACTGAGACCGATCGCAGCATCTTCATTGTATACAGCACTCGTGTTGTGTTATCTGTAACTTAGCATATAGCATCTTTTTGTAATTCATTTTTTTTCAGCCTTGCCTGTAAAATGTTTTGTGGCATGAGTTATGGCTGTATAAAGGTTTGTTCTTTGCAGTGTTTAAATATTTTACATGCTATCATGATTACGCATCGTTTTATCATTGCAGCCGAATATCGTGCAGTGTACGTATTTGCCGTTTTTTTAGATTTAGTTATTACCAGTCACTTGTTCCGAGTTGATTTTGGTGCCGATTTTAATTCATATCTGTACATGTTTGCTTATCATCATCATGCCGAGAGAGATATTGTTTTATCAGTTATCTTCCGATTGCAGCGTGTTAGATTTATTTTTTGTAGGATGATAAATTGTGATGAGTTATACGGGGAAAAAACTATCTTTGTCTGAATTACGACAGATTTTTCATGCAGTCGTATGTTCTTTTAATGAGGCGTACCATACTTATTATAGTTCTTCATTTTCATAAATGGGTTCTCTTTGGAGTTAACTACTTATATCCATTTATGGTGCTGGATGGCCTATTTTGTGCAAAGTTAAGAAACTACTCACTCATTGGACTGTAGAGTGGGCTGCTTCAGATGTAGTAAAGCGCTCACTGATCGTGGACCCTTCCATTGCACCTCCTGGATTCGACGTACATCGACGCTTGTGGTCAACGTTGAACCACTTTCACACTGGCCAGGGTCGATGTGCAGCCAACCTCATCCACTGGAATCAGGCTTCAGATCCATCCTGTTCCTGTGGCGCACCTTCACAAACTGTGTCACACATTGTGAACGATTGTGCAGATACGAAATTCCCCGGCGGTCTGTCAGCCTTGCATTTGGCTGATAAGGAGGCTATTGCTTGGCTTGGTACGCAGAGCATACGCTAAGAAGAAGAAGATCGCAGTTCAGCCATATGTCATGTAGATATTATGTTAGATAATGTGTTAGATCGCACAGACAGGCGAAGCATATATACTTGGAGGTTTGTAGACCAAATAGTCAGGCACTGTCAAAATGATTAGTTAAAATGTTAAAGTGATTAATTACTACTTTTCAATGCAATGATTAAGGCTAATCATTTCTCATACTGTCCAATTCATTGATCTATGTAAAGCGTGTATTTTCCGCTTTCTTTCTGTGCACTCGGTAGACTTCTGGTATGGGTTATCGGAGATATGATCTAGATGTGTACGTTTCTGTTGTCAGAGGTATGATTTGTCGCTGGCGGCTGCATACGTCAACTATCTGGCCAGCTACTATGGTGTCGTTGACCTGCAGGTCAAACTGTGAAATATACTGCATTAGTGCACTAGTAGTAGTAATAGTTGTACTACTAGTAGTTGTTGTTGTAATAAAATAGTTGTAGTTGTAGTATTTGCTTATTGCATGTTGTCACTAATCAACTTCACTCATTCAGTCATCTGCCTAATATCATGGCAAATATGGTACTTAGTTTGGTGGGTATTTAAGCTAAAGATAAAGGTAAATGTAAAGTTTGCTGTCTTAGAAATATCAGCTGATTGGCATGAGCTAATGATACCACAGCGCACTACGCGGCTATCCATTGCCTGTGTCAGTGAACAATTGGACCCACAGTTTGCAACTAGCAGACATACCATTGCCCCAATCAGCAACACTAGACCTTCATCCTGATCATATTTGTGATTATAGCTAATTGAAATATAGCAGCCACAGTGAATGATTGTTGGTGTAGTTGTAGTAGTAGTATTACTTGTTGTTGTTGTTGACAACATTAAACTATGGCTGCACTCATTATACTTATTTAGCTTGGTACACTATATTTGTATGTGTTTTGTGGTGTACAGCCGGGCTACTGTGCAGTCGATGTACAACAGGAAGTGGAATTACTGGCAGACCAGCAGCTGGTTCCTTGCCTCAACTCACAAGCATTTAGTCTGGCGCTGCAGTATGTCAGGTAATAGGTGATATTTGTTGAACGAATAGGGGGATCATGTTTAGACCTTTCTCTGTCCGTTCGTTCATCTCTGCAGCTGCAAGATGCAATGAAATATATTTGGTGAAATTTTTAGGAGGGAGATGGGGTGTGGCCCCAAAACAATTGATTACATTTTTGTGGCAGTTCTAACATATGATCATTCTGATCTACAGATTTTTTTAGAAAGATATTTTACTGAGATGGCAGATGAGGTTCGCTGTTGTTAGTGTGTTACACAGGCGCTGCATGGACAAGGGTTAAGGGTTGGCTTTTCCTTCATTTGGTTAACTGTGTTGTTAGCTATTCACCAGTAATGTTATTGGACGATGCTGATCACATGGTACATACGTCACTCACAGCAGACAGAGTCATCATGAATATTAATGAGGTAGGTTTGATGTGCTTTAAACCATGTTCTGGAATGAGAAAGGTGAATTTCAAACGAACTTATACACCGTAGATAGTTGTTTAACCGATGTTTATTTCATGCTTCCTGATGGTCGTTCATGTTTGGTTATGCATGACTGTACCAGTCAGTTATCGACATGTTGTCCGATGTTAGACAGTGTGGTGGACACAGGCAGATGATTGTGAGCGTAAAATAAGAACCAGAAACCGGGTGAGTTAATCAGTTATGTCAGCTAATGGCATTTTATACTTTATGTGCAGGCGTCATTCATTGTTATTAATTGAAGTCCATTATCCATCAGCTGACGACGCTGAATGTTCAGCAAATCTGCCATCTTTTGGCGCTTCTTTGATCAGCCAACAACTACAACTGCTACAAATACAACAACAACATGAGCCTGTGACTGCTGATAGAACTACAACAACTACGGTTCATTTTGTCACCACGGTACTGAGACTGTTGGTTGAGGTCGGCAGATTGCATCGACGGCTCGTCACTAAGGTGATGCATGCGATATCATACCTTTAGGCTAGCTTTACTAACATGATGTTCGTCTTTGCCATTTTTCCATTTTGCATTTTTTGGTTTTGCATCTGAATACTTTTTTTTGTTATCTCCACCAAGTGAACGTAGTGAATTAAGGAGGTAATGCTGTTCATGAGATTTTCTGTCATTCTGTCATTTCGTCTGTGTGTAGCTGTGTGACGTCATAATGACACAGATCTTAATGTCATCAGCAGATTGTGTATTGTCTGTGACATTACCAGCAGTAACGCTGGCAGTAGTTATCATTATACTTCAGATTAGAAATAAATTTAGCCAATTATTCCAACTACCAAATTTTACTGAGTGCATGTAAATTACTTTTTGTAGTAATTCACTTGGCATTTATTTGCACGTATTTCTTACGAGCATGGTCTAGTTTTGGTATAGAGTTTGTGTGTATGTGTTTAGGAAGTTTATTATTGTTATATAAGTTTGTACGCGCGAAAGCAGCTACTGCTTTTGGCACGTCTTAGCCATCGCAATTCTGTCCGTTTGTCAGTCACACGGGTGGATCAGTCAAAAACGATGCAAGCTAGAATCACCAAATCTTCACCGTTGGCTGCCTAGAAGACTCTAGTTTCAGGAACTTAAAGCTTTTCCATAAATTTGATAAGGGTGCTAAATGAGAGGGTGGTGGGAAAAATTTACATAAAAATTTTAGCCAATAAGTCGCTGTGTCTCAATAGCTGTGCAAGATAGGACCTAGGTTACTATTAATCACTAATAGGAAGTTGTACACTGGCTCTCGAGTGCCGCCAAATTTAATGACTTTGGATGACCTTGAATGCTAAAATAGGGGTTTCAAGAGCGAATTGCGCCGAAACCAATTGATTGGTCAGTTCGTCAAAAAACTAAACCATATCAGTTCAATTCAGTTTCGTAACATCGCTCTTAATCTGTGTCTTGTGCAGTTGTATTCGCTGGTGCTGTGTAATGAAGATGCGCTGCAGTATGTATGCCGAGTGTGTGCCAGGAACACTTTGTCGGTCAGACTTGCTGCTAACTATTTCACCAAGTTCGAAAACCAGTGCCAGTACTACCTCGTTACAATGGCCAGAATGGTAAGTGCCAGTATTGCTACTACACATACATGTCTGCTAGCAGTTGTTCATTAACACGGGCAATGGATGGTCGCATACTGCGCTGCGGTATCATTAGTTCATGCCAATCAGCTGCCACTTCCGAGATTGTAAAGCGCTTCTGTTCTACTGTAAAAAGTGCTATAGCAAGTGTTGGACTTTGCCTTTATCTTTACCTTTACTAAATACTGCTGCTAGTAATAAATAGCTGAGTAAATTGGTAATCTTTATTTACATTATCCAGTGTAGACAGCGACAGATAGACAGAAAATAATACTATCAGTAATCGTACCAATGTCTAAGATATAAGAACATAGAAAGCATGCAAGACACAAGCCTTGAAATGTCCATGAGAATGTCTGCACACAAAATAAGCTGAACATGATGTAGTAAACTCATGAAAATCAAACGTATTATAAGACACATTATGAACTGAAATGATATGAGTGCTTTGTTTAATTTATAAAGCACACAGTGTTCGCTAGAAGCACACCAAATGCGAGACACAATGGGTCACTAAGGATAAAAAAAAAGTAAAGTCCTTCCCGAGCCTTACGGCCCATAGGGCGGCGCTGATCTCCGTTTCCTAAGGCCCTCAGCCAGACGCCATGGATACGGGGCCAGTGTATCGCGCGGTGTGCCTGTTTCCGTTCCAGCAGTGAAGCCGGTACCAAATTATACTGCTTGGTGACAGAGGCACATGTGTGTGAACAACATGCCTAAGGTCGTTACCTGGCAGTGTCCCGGTGCGGAGTCGAACCTGCGCCTCTGAGTTACCTCAGGATTACAAGTCCGACACGTTTCCGTTAGACCTCCGAGCCACACTAAAGATACCTAACGATTATAGAGGAATTTTTTAAGTTACCTGTGATAACAGTTTATGAAAGTACACTTATAAGTGTCAACTAAAGGCTATTCCAAATAGTGGGAGTGGCTACTGCAAAACTACGAGTTATTACTACTACTACTACTGCTGCTATTACTATAACTATTGTACTACCAGTGTCGTAGACCCCCTTCAATCCTCCAGGCAAAACACATTTAAACTGCACTAATGTCGTCATTTTATTCTCAGTATAATGAGTAAAATTGTTGCCACCAGATCTCATATTTTAAAGATATAATATTTACACCAAATTTGATTTTGGCTGGGGCTCTGCCGCAGATGCCACTGGGGAAGCTCACAACACTTTCCCAAACTCCCTAAATGAATTTTAGGGGTCTTACTTTTACGGGAGGGAGAGACAGAGGGAGGAAAGGAGAAGAGAGGTAAAGGAAAGGGAGGGACAGAAAATGATGCAGAAGGGAAAGGGAAAGGGTCGAGGTCCCCTCCAATTCACATTTCTGGCTATGCCACAGTGTACTATTACTACAACTGTGTTGTAGTTGTGCCAGGAGCCTGTTACTACTACTGCTACAGATCTGTCGGTCTATCATCTGCTGTCACTGAGTCTGTTATCAAGACTCCATGCCGGTGATGAATCCATTGCACGAGATCTTCTTTCAAACATCATCTTCAACATTGACTTTCTCCGGTTAATATATCTGACATTCAGACCACTTTGTATTATGTTGGAATAATCTGTCAAAGGACTGGTTATGGTTATGTAAGCTCAGTGCAGTGGGCAACTAGGTGGATGGGATGGCCATATATCATGTCACCACTGGACTGACATTTTTTGGTTTGGTATCATCTTTGAACAAATGATGTTTCTGACAAAACATTGCTGAAACGTCAACAGTGAGATGGTCAAAGTTTGGTGGAATTTGTGTCGATTAATGTTTTTTTTGTAAGCTTGCTTGTGCTGTGTTTTAGTTTTGCCATTTACCATATGTGTAATTGCCACATATATCTGCTTTAGGTCATGACTGCAGCTATTTTGAACATATGAATCAGTCTCAAGTAATTTAATTAGGGTCGATAGATGTCTGATGGAGAATGTGACATCTCTGTAGATATTTGCTGTAATTAGAAGATCTTGCATTTCTTTGGAATGAGCATGCAGTGAAGTCATGAACAGTCACATTTTGCAAGGTATTGTGGCAGCAGATCTGAGATTAAATACCAGTTTATTTTAGCGTGCATAAAAGAAAATATTGTTGGAATTGTTTGCTATTTGCCAAGATTGTCAGTATAAAATGATGGACATTGCAGCGTATGTATATTGTTAGTGGTATGTTATCTGTTGTTTGGTTTTAGAGATGTGCAGACTGACAGCAGTTTATCTTCAACACAGTTTGATAGTGCTGTGAAGTTATTTGGCTCGACTCCAATTTCCAGCTCTACTCGACAGCCAGTCAGCCCCACTGAAACATCGAAGTTGTCGCTTGACATAATTTCTCACTTGCCATCGATGCGAGCCACTTACCTTGCGATTGATCCAGTTTCTACGTTGACACAGTTACCATCGCGGTATGCTGTTACTGACAACTTGAAGCTGTTGTGTGTTTTTACTAAAAACATGTTAAAACTCAAAAAATATTGCAACATTTGTTCTGTTGGCTTTTCCTGGTGATTGAAATGATTTGATGAATTTATATAGCTATAGGATACCGGACTTCAGACTACAGCGGAGTTGAAGACACTAATGAAGGACAAGTGCTTGTGGCGTGCCATTGCCCGAGGAGACTTGACCTGATGATGATGATGATAGCTATTGAAAACGTTTGCATTTTAGAACTAGACCTTTTTTGAGTTTCATTTTTTTGGATTCCAGAAAAAGCCCCAAATTTTTACCACGTGATAGTTAGAAACTTATTTGGTTATTTTTCTCTGTTGATATGCTGAAGTTTTTGTGGGCTCTGATAATTCTGACGCAGATGATATATGTTCAGGTCGAGTAGATGTAGAGCGGACAGTCTGCTGAGTGGACCGGCAAGTGAACTGCTCTTACCTTGTGATTGGATCTACCTGCCGATCATTGGTCTCTATAGCAATGCTGTCAACAGGTGAGTCAGGAATGGATTGTGAAGAAATTCTTCTTACGAAACACTGGAGTGAGGGAGATTCAGCAACGAGCCACTCCAATTTTGTTGGTGATTTGGTTCAGGCTTCAGGTCCTCCGTGAATTTGGAGCCTTGCATGGGCCATGTGACCAAAAATGGGCCAAACAGGCTGGACTTAAAAAGTCACGGGCCAGATCGTAATATTTTGGCCAGTGCAACGGTTAATTTAGGTCCATTCTGGAATGTTTTTCAATGAAATATTCTATTGTGTTCACCAGGTGGCAGTGCTATTTTGGCGCGAGTTTTGAGATTTCTGGTTTGTTATGCTGCCTTACAGTCTGTATGTAAACAAATTTTCTCTACTCGAGGCCCGGTTAGTCTCTCGACCAGGTCACTTCAGCCTGGCCATCTTTTTGTGGGTAGACAGCAGTGAAAGATGGGTGTAAAAACGAGTCATTGTGATCTGACAAGTGTTTCCTTGGGGCTGTGAAACACAGGTCAACATTAATAGTGAATATTTTCTTTTATTCCATTTCTGATTAGTGAGAAAACCAACAGTTACTTTCTAGCACAAACGCTCGGTTAGTCCACTCAGAAATTATAGTTTTCGGAGCAGACTTATGTTTTGCTGCAGATGTTTATTTTTTTTTATTTCAGCGCGAGATATCTGAGCTCTGTCAGCTGATTAGCATGAAATTTTGCATGATGGTCAATAGTAGGCCAAATTTTATAATGCCAGTCCAAAATTTTGGGGGCCTTCCCCCCCCCCAAAAAAAAAAATTCTAGGGGCCAAAAATATGCAAAATTTGGCCCGATTTTAGATGACTTCAAACTTCTGCAGCGAATATCTTCGGAACGGATACAGATATTCAAAATCGGACAAGTTACGTTATTGACCGTGATTCCTCCTGCGTTCAGCGAAAAAAAGTCAGGTTAACTTTGGTCCAGTAACCACACAGATCTGAAGGTCAGATTGTACCCACCTAAAGTTCTTTTCTTGGAAGACCATATTTCGGTCTTACGGAGTGCTGCACCTCCAAATTTTTACGTGCACTGTAGAATGACCAAGTCTTGGTAGCACATTTCCCACCGGGAATGGGGTCCCCCTGACAATTTTTTTCCAAAGGGTGTTAAAAATTGGCTTAAAATTTGACATATTCATGCCTGTAGCTGTTGGGGTAAAGGTAGTATCCCATGAACCATTGCCACATGATGGGCAATAAGGTGGGCATGAGCATTTATGTACAAACTTTTGGGTGCCCACACCCCAGAAATTTGGGAGGGCCAAAAATTCAGCCCGGTTTTGTACACTTTTCAACTTTAATTGCGATTATCTTAGGAACCGATCGAAATATCCAAAATCGGAAACAAACCTGATCGACAGTAATCTCTCTCTGGGTTCAGCAAAAAAATTGGTGAACTTTGCTCCACTAACAAAAAAGTTACAACCACGGATGTTGAACTACCCGAAGTCGAAATGTGCATTGTGCGTAATTAATGCGTTGGAGTTTGGGCCACGTGACTTTGCTACGGGGGAATTTCAACCCCCTAAATTTTCCCGCAGTCGGACTTACGGCGCCGTGTGGACTCACGTTGGGCTTTGCCCCAAATTTTTAGTTTAACTATATTTTTCATTATGCAGAATAATACTGTCTAATATTGCCTGCTATGGGTTTTGCGGCTGAGGAAGGACTTAACATTATGTTTGTGTGTGACATTGATTCATCTGAAAGTTCATCTCGGTCTGATGTTTCATCTAATGTCACATTGACAAACACACTGAGAGCAGTCTATCTGCTGGAGCATTGGAGATCAGCTTCACTCAGTGCTGTACCTCTTACCACACGACTTACTCGAATCATGTGCATCTTTCTAGCCGGTAAACACCAGTTGTAGTTGTTGCTTTAGTAGTTGTAGCAGTTGTTCATTACCATCAGATTCAGCACAGTTTTAGGGGTGGCAAAGATTTAAGCAAGTTAGGCAAAGAATATTTGAGTCCACTAAAATGCAGGTTTTTACACTTTTAGATAAAATTCCAAAGCATATAATGTCATAAGTCTTTCTGAAAGGTCAAAGATTGTGTATAGCTTTTTACAGGAAACCCATCACAGAGCTACGGAGCATCACCTGCCATATGGAATCACAGTTATCACCTGCCACAGATGAATACATCCCACCTCAACCTCAGCCAGACAGACCGGTACTCGATTTACCTACCCCAGAGGGATGGAAGGCTGAGTTGACCTTGGTGTCAGTTATATACTGAGATAGTTTACCTATCTGCAGACAGTCAACCATCGAAGTACTAACCACTTGATAGCAACTTGACCGGGAGTCAAACCCATAACCTCTTGATTGTAAATCCAATGTCGTAACTGTTACGCCACCAAGCTACAACTTTTACCACTAACTGTTGCTAAGTTATCAGCACTCGAAAACAGTTTGGTTTCTTGGCCCAGCTTGTACATATTGTACACAGCACATTAGAGGTTTTTACGATGTGATGTGCTTTCTAAGTCTAGATTTGACATTTGTTGCTGTGTGGTAGGTAGCGACGTGTTCCTGGATGCGTCCGTTCACTGCTATCTGACTCAGTTGCTGCATCTCTACTGCAAACCAACTCGGCTCGATCGCATGGACTTCACTCATCCCGTCCCTGGACTCGCTTCATTCCACGACTTGTATGACTTCACTGTGCTGTCATAATGTTATTATCTGCTTTGATTTTAAAGTAAATAAGTAAATAAGATAGCTTAGAAGGTGGTGATTAACAGTTAGCCACAATGTGCCACGATCTCAACAGCTGAACAAAAATGTGCGTTGCTACACTACCTTGTGAAATGTCAGTGTTTTATGCAGATTCCAAATATGACTACGATCATCAGAAATCAAGTGTCCCTGTCTCATATTCACATAATTTTATTAACAAATAAAACTTTCAGAAAACACTGACCAAATGTCAATGACTTCAGTGATGATGTCACTAGGCACAGCAGAAGAAGATATAGAAGTCACCATCAAAATGTCTTAAAAAGCAGGTCTTGGCTTTGAAGGCAGAAGGCTGCATCACGTTTTTATAAGACACAAGGTAGTGCAGCGGCACACTTGAGGTGTGGTGCGATCTTTAGCGATAGTCTTATTACAAATTTTCTTCTGATTCTGACAGTCAAAAAATTTAAACATTGGTTAATATTTGATGAAGTTAAGGCGAATAAAAAATGGTGCTAGTTTTTGGGCCACCGTGTCTGTGCATGTGTGACTGTGTGTAGTTACCTGTTGCTGCTGAGCCAGTATGAGGCGGTGTCTTTCTGTGACGTTTTGTTTGCTAACTATGTTCTACTGCCTCTACAGCAGACACACAGTTTACTCTTACGCAAGACTGTGTGGGGAGAGCATTCCACCATACTACGCAGCCTCTCACTGCCTCCCAGCCAGGTTACTACTACAAATTACTACCACTCGTAGTTGGATTTGAGAGGGAAGGGGGAGAAAGGTAAAAGAAAAGGAGCGGGAGGGAAAGGGAAAGGGAAAGGGTGGGGAAAGAAATCCCCCTTGACTGAAGCCGTGGTAGTTGGTTTGGAGGGGGCTGTTTTGTGGTGGGGACAGGGAGGAAAGGGAAGGAAGGAAAAGGGAAGAAAGGAACAGGGATGGAGGGAAGGAGTAGTGAAGGTTAATGCTGATGCACAATTGGAGCGGGCAGTTGGAGCAGGCAATTGGAGCAGGGCCGATGCCCTGTCAACATCTGAGACGTTTGCATATCATGGCGGCACTTGGCATTAACAGCTGAGACTTGGCTTAATGTCTAATGCATGAGTCTGCATGGGCTTAATCTAGCACTGCCTACAAGTTTTCCAAGCAGGGATGGCCAGACTGAGTTCACTTGGACTGCTTGTATATCTGCGTGTGCTTGTAGCTGTTAATTCCACTGGAACGATTCCTGAGTCCAGACGAGTCCAGCGTTGATATGATCAAGTTGTATCTGCAGTCATTGCTGTCAAGTGCGGTAACCGCGGGCCGATGTCCTCTGATGTACCTGATTGCAATACATCATGTCAACAGATTCATCTACCTACGCTCCGACCTGACTCAGACTCAGCAGCTCAGACGCTGGATGCTAAGGCAGATCATGCGACTCGAAGACGACGTCGGTCAAAACATTGTTCTCTTTATGATAGCTTTGCTGTAAGAATGGGCAAACCGAAAATCTTTTTAAGAATTTCTATCGGCCCATTCTTACCAATTTTCTGTTTCATTATTTTAAAGGTGAATCTTTATGTTCAATTTATTGTGTGTATGTGCAATCCTGTCTGGAAAGGCCATCCCCCAAAATGACCTATACTGTGTCAAACCCTACTCGCTTAGTCACTTATCATATTTTGGCATCCAATCCAGCAGGTCCTGCACCCCAGCATTTTTCTAGGATCCAGACTAAATCTGGATTTTTGTCAGTTCTGATTATATTTGGTGGATTTGGTACAAAAATTTGAAGTCTACATTCTTAGTCTTAGTCGCGTACATTTTCTTGGCAGTTTGCAGCTAATAATGTGTGGTATCCTGTTTTAGTTCAAAGTTTCATTAATTCACACAACATTTTTGTGTTAAATTGAATACAACTGATAAGCTGTTCAGTGACATTGCCAGAAATGTGGATTGGAGAGGGTCTTCGCTCCCTTTTCCTTCCCTTCCCTGCTCCCTTTTGTCCCCTTTTTCTTTTTCCTTTTTTCTTACCTCCTCCTTTCCCTTTTCTTCCAATTCTCTTCCCGCTAAGGGGTCTGGTAGAGGCTGCTGTAGGCTCCCCCAGGATGGTCTGGGGTGGAGTCCTAGCCGAAATCGAATTTGGTGCATTATATAGCTTTAAAATATGAGATTATTTTCCTGAGAATTAACTGACTAAATTTGCAAATTTAGTGCAGTTTGAATGTGTTCTTATGTTTTGTCTGGGGAAGAACTGAACTGGGGGCCTGGGCAGACTGGAACCCCCTTGTCTATGCCACTGAAGCTGTGTCTGGAAAATGCATTAATGACAGTATGTACTGAATCGTTGGGGGTGATTATTGGTTTGATTAATAGCAAAATGGAAACTGTCAGGGGCTTCTGTTCCTATACCTGGTGGGCGCCCAGTTTGCGCCAGTGAAAAATAGGGGTGAAGTCTTGTTAAGGTTGTAGATCAAAACTTTCCTTTTATTTTTCATTTTTCCTATTTTTAGTCTGCCCGGAAGCGATAGCTTTCAGAGGGGACTCAAGTTTTACCGCAGATGTTTTATTTTTTAAAAATTTATTTCGACGTGAAATCTATGAGCTTCGTCGGCCATTCGGCGAGAAATTTGGTACGGTTATCAGACCTAGGCCGAATTTTATAATGCCGGTCCAAAATTTTGGAGGTGCCTCCTACAAAAAAAATTTAGGGGTGAAGAACGTGCAAAATTTGGCTCAATTTTGGTTGGCTTCAAACTTTGACGGCAAATATCTCCGGAACGGATGAAGATATTCATAATTGGTCAAGTACTTGATGCAATGCAATTTCTTCCACGTTCGGCGAATAAAGTCTCGTGAACTTTGGCCACTAATTGCGGGGATCTCAATGTGGAATCATACCCACTCAAGTCGACTTTTTTGGAAGACCATATTTCGGCCCCTTAGGGGTGCTGCGCCCCCAAATTTTTACGCGCACTAGAGAATGACCAAGTCTTACTAGCTCACCCCCACCGGGAGAAGGGGGTCCTTCTTACAATTTTTTTCAAAGGGGGTCCAAATTTGGCTTAGAATATAGTAAGTGAGCGCCTATAATTTTGGAGGTTGAGGGAATATCCCAATGAAACCTTCGCACGTGACGTGCCGTTGCCCTTATCTAGGCATGATAAATTGGGTACAAGTTTTGGGGGCACCGCCCATATAAAATTTGGGAAGGCAAAAAACGTGCAAAAATCGGCGTGATTTAGGAAAACTATCGACTTTAGCGCAAATATCTCTGGAACGGATGAAATTATTGACAAGCTGTAAACGGCGTTAACGAGCACGATCACTCCGGCGTTTAACAAAAATGTGAATTTCGGTCCACTAACAAAAAATTTATAAGCGCTCATGTTGACCCACCCTAAGTGGACAACGCGCATTCTGCGAATGCTTATGCATTTGAGTGCGGGCCATGTAACTTTGCTACGGGGGGGCATTTCCAGCCCTTAAATTTTTCCCCTAAATTCTCTCCCACGTTGAACAAAAAATGAGTGAACTTTGGTCCATGAACAAACAAATTCTGTTGTCTTATTTCAACCCCCATGAATTTTTCCCCCAGTCGGACTTAGGGCGCCAGGCGGTCTCACGTTGGGCTTTGCCCCAAATTTCTAGTTCAATCTAAAGCCTTAACAAAACTTCCCCCCCTGTTTTTTAATCTACACCTTTAGCATAACTTCCCGTCTATTTTTCATTGGCTAATCTACACCCTTGACACAACTTTTTCTTAGAGGGGGAAGGAAGCCCAAAATGGAGGGGAAAGCGGAGTCAAAAATTGGGGGGGAATCTAAGCCCAAAACTGGGAGGGGGAGTTGCACCCGATTTTGATTCCAAATTTGGGGGATAGAAGCGACTGGAAACTGTGTGTTGGTGATTGGCAGGTGCTGAAGAGAGATGTACTGAATTACAAGCGAGCAAACGTTGACATTGAAGGCAGCATTGAGCACTATGACGTGCTGCCGCAGTCCAGGCTAAACACCATTGAAGCTGCCCTGCCGCCGCTTCCGTGAGAAACTAGTGACTGACAGTTTTCGCAGGATTGTTACCCAACCACGAAAGCGACTGCAGTATTGTTTTCGGCATCGTTGCTTCGTTTCTCTCTCTCAACACGAATACTCATGAGCCGCTGCACTTAGCTTGATGAAGTTTTGCTTCAACTTGTATCTTGACAACCGCTAGAAGTCTATTGATTATCAAGGTCATAGGTTAAAGGTCGAGGTCACGTACATGATTTTTTGAGACATTATGTAGCACAGTTTGTGCTTTGCTTAGGAATGTGTCCTGTGATAATACTGAAGTCTTCATTTAATGTATTTTAATTTTTTCTTGAAAAAACCCGTACAAACGTGTCACAAGAGATATCCTGTGCGTCGAATTGCTGCATCCTAGTCAACACAGATAACTGGAAGTTGCACAAGTGCCATAAAAAAGGTTAAAAGGTGAAGCTGGTGTTATAGCTCTTCATAGGAATTAACCCATCTCGGAGCTACGGAGCGTCACCTGCCGTGTGGGATCACACAGTGTTACCTGCCTCCTGACACAGGTGAACGCGCCCCGCCTTAACGCCAACCAGATAGGCTGGTACTCGATTTATCTACCCCAGAGGGATGGAAGGCTGAGTTGACCTAGGCGGCTGGTTACATACCGAGATGGTTTACCTGCCCCGGGCAGTCACCCATGCAAGTACTAACCCAGCCCGGCGTAGAGTAACTTTGTTGATCAGATGAAACGCGTTACCGCTACTCCACGCCACCATCGGCAGGCCTACTGTGTGTTGTGCGATGATGCTCTTATTTCTGTTTACTATTCTGCTATTGGACGACGTCACACGTTATGCTGATTATTTATAAGTAACTTTTAACTGCCCCAAAATTTTGTGGTATTCCTATGCGACTAGTTGGTATCATGGCAGGGGAAAGGGCAATTTCTCCCCCTAAATTTTGGGCTGACAGAAAATTTTCTTATTTGTCAGAAAATTTTCCAAAAATGCAAATTTGGGCCGAAAAGCCCCCATTTTGGGACAGTCTAAAATTTTTAAGCATCTGTAATCTCTTGTGTCAGAAATGTTCAGCGTATGTTGGAGAATTGCAGCGGCCTCTGAACCTACTTTTTAACGCACAACGCCGTTTTGCGAATGTTGGGCTATCAATAATTATTATGTTCTTGACAGTCTTGTAATTTGTTGCCTTCTGTTTTTTTTTGTTCTCAGAATAAAGCAGCAGTAGCATTAGCAGTAGAAGTAGCCTATGTTGAATGATTTGCACTGGAAAATAGCAGGCAAGCTGCCAAAGCAATCTATATTACATTAACTAAAAGAACTGCACTTTTTGTTTGCCCATAAATTGTGAAAGCATAGCTATCACGGCTACAAGCTGCAAATTCGTCAAGTCATTCGTAGGCTTGTATATAAATATAATCATCATTAGGCCTTACAAGTTCCTGTGCTTCCGGCTGCAGCTGGTGAAAGAATATGCCTAGTGACCGGGGGGGAGAGGGGTGTGGGCGGAACAAATTATTTTATTTTATACGCGTTACAACCATGCTGTAAGCGTCTATGGCACGATGTGTCTGTCTGTCTGTCTGTGTGTATGTGTGTCTGTGTGTAACGGGCGTGCCATGACTAACGGGTAGGTCGTAGGGGAAAACTTTCACACGAAAAATTAGCCTTGTGTCGAGGTTTTTTGCGTGCAAAATTTTGGCGATGCGGCTCAAGAGAGACATTTTCAAATTAGGGGTTGAATGGAGTTGGTAGGAAAGTGTTTTTCAACCGAAACTGGTCATAGGCTATCTCAGAAACGATGAGAGATACGGCCAATGTTACAATTAATCACTAATAGGAAGTGGCATACGCCTTTTCAGATGAGATGAAAATCATCAATCTTGCATGACCTTGAAGGTCAATACTGCCATAGGAACCATATAGGCTGTAGCGCGTCTTCCCTAGCGACAGCTGGGTTTCTTGTTGATTCACGTGTTGTGTGATATTACACAAGTCGTAAAAACAAAACTTATGGGCGGGCTGAAACCGGCAGCGAAGGAGATTTTTAGGCCTTAGTGTCTAAACATCGGTAGCAACAGATCGACTTCAACAATGAGATTTCAGCGTCAAGTGATGAAATTACAAAGACTTGTTCAACAATACTTCATAGAAGACACTAGCGTAATTTAGGCCTATGACACACGTGGCACTTCAAACTTCGAGTCGATAGCCTAGACAAACAATTGAAACAATAAATCAAAATCACATACAATTAACAAAAATCGCATAGCCAGGAATTTCGACTGAGGCAGAGAACGAGTGCCCCTTGAAAACTGATTCGTAATATTTCGTGGTGAAAATTTGCACGTTTTTTCTCGATTTTCAAGCTGGCCGGCTTTTGTTCTAGCAGACTTTCTGTCTGTTTACGTGCATCTAAGCTATTTTTGGACGCACTTGGGTGCGTTACAATTTCCCACCGATCCCTATCGCAGGGCCTACAACGTCGCAGAGTTTCATTTAAAAACTTCCAGTGCTGTATAGGAACACAAAATGTTCAGAAAGCCGCCAGCAACTATACCTCATTGCCGTCCTGGCTACGTAAATAAATATATTCTACGCAAAGTTTAGCTGCTGTACACAACGAGGAAAGATGTCGGACGCCTGGTGCTGACATGTACGTAGGCATATGCGGCCGGCCGTCCGTCCAGTTGGCTGAGGGTCTCATTTACACGACGCACCTGCCGGCCGGCGTGTGATCCGTCCGTAAGTGTAACTAAATAAGCTTACGTATGATGTACGACGATCATGACCTTTGAACTTTTGAACTAAGCACTGGTAGATATAGGCTACATCCGTTGTCCTGTCCTATAGCTGCGAAACGTTCACACGAATTTCGGTTTTTGTATATATGTGTTTTACTTTCAAGTTCGGCGCCCGGCGTACGAGACAGACATACGGACAGACAAGATGCATAATGTGGCTTATATGACGGCCGCATAATAAATATAGGCCTACAGTTACTGTAGTTGTTACGGTGTCGACCGATTAGCATGGCTGGAATGACTGCGCTGCAGTCGGCGTCTAAGCTCAGCTATAGCTTAGTTACAAATTGACGCGTGATCGATCAGTTTACTTGGCCTAAACGTTTGTTTTACATAAACTGCCAAAAACAAAGATAGCTTCCTAAGCGAAATCCCTTTCACCGTATTCAGGGCTGGAAAACTTAGGTGTTTAGAGAAAATGTTTAGGTTTTAGGTTTTATGGTTTTTACAGGTTTTTAGGGGTTTAGTGTCCAATGAACACGGTACATAAAATTACGATCCAGCAAAAACATGTTATACACCCTCTTATATATGACTCTGAGTGCACGACATAATGACGTGATTGACGTCATAAGTCATAACTCAAAAAATCACAACTAAAGTATGCAATAAAATCTGTAATAAATTTCGCAACAAGTAAAAAACCTAAAATTGGACTTTTGAAGTTTTTAAAGTTTTTTTCTACAAACCTAAAACCTAAATTTTTTGGACTAGGTTCCAGCTCTGACCGTATTGTTTAACCTAGTATTTTATGTTTTAAACTCGGCTGCCCTGAAATATTTCATTCTTTCCAATTTCCATTTTTCTTAGAACGTGAACGAGACGAGGCTACGATATGGGATTTGAATACAAGAAGGGATGCGAAAAACGCGAATCAACTGGCAACGGTCGGTCGCTATGATCAGATCGAACTAAGTCCGTCATCAGTCATCGTATTCTCACGTGGGCGATGAGATCAGTGGTCTTAAGTGATGGAGCGAGCCCTGTGGTGCTATCGTCATTTACCTGACGCTATACTGCAAATGTACTGTTGCAATGAATCAATCGCAGTATCACAAATAGGGCCTACGCAGTATTATGCATCTTGACGCTTTTGGGGAAGAGAGATGAACCCACATGTATCACACATAGACCTTCTAGCCGAATTTTTAGAGAAAGAAATCCGGCTGAACCAAAAATACGGCTGATATTCGGATTAGCCGAATTTTGTCGCAACAAAAATTTCCGCCTAAGTTACGGCCAATTTTCGACTGAAATGCAGCTAGAAAACTAATTTCTAAGTAGCACGTTAGGTTTATATGTGCATGCTGTTGTAGCCTTAGGTCCACATTAGTCCACGAGTAAATGTTTAGTTCAGATTTCAGAAGAGTAGGCCTAGTCCATAACGTCGTGGCATTTGAGCCGCGTCGGCGTCGCCGGTGTGGATTGGGTATAAAAAGCAAACCAAACCGAAACATGGCCGAAAGTTAGCCGAATTTTTTTACGGCGGCTAATGAATTTCAGAAATTCGGCGGCGATTACGGCTAGCCGCATTTTTGTTGGATTTTCGACGTCGGTGAAAATTTCGGCTTATCCAGATATTCGGCGGCGGATAGATAATCTAATCACACACGCGCTGGTACGCCTATTGTGTTTCGACGCAGGCTACTGTAGTCCTAACCAAAAAGTGTTTTGGGCTGATTCAAAATGACGCCATTCTTCTGATAAAATTCCACTACGACATACGTGTAATGAATGCCTGGCTTCACGGGACTCTCATAGCCTATATCTTTGGGAAGGTCCGTAGACCCAACACCCCTGCCCCCTAAATGACGCCCCTGCGAAAGAGATGCTGAAACCTAATAATGTCATAGTTCTTGCAAGAGGATTCAAGGGCCAAAGATGCTCCAATTCTCACAGGAAAAAGGCAACTATTACACAGTTAGATTAATCGACTATGAACGACCCCCCGACAGTAGCAGTTCAGTCATTTCGTCATGAGATTAAACTTCTTATTTACCCTCCTGGCAAATGATAGGCTACTCCATTTACAGAGACGCTGCCGCGCGTATGATATGATGTCATAAATGTCGTAATGGTTTGCAATAGGCTTCGGCGCGTTAGCTGAAGCGAGTCAAAGAATATGCTAGCGCGGAAATCACGGCTTGTGCGTTTCTGCTTAGGCCTACTACGAGCGGATTAAACTAAAACGATCAATTTTAATTCAGCGCCCCTGAACCATGTTACTTTTTGACACCAAATTGTGCTGTACGAATCAGCTTTTACCCGGGGGGGGCGTATTTCGAAACGAGCAGACCTGTGTACAGGGTGCGGGAGAAAAAAGTAGCCCCCTAAAGTTTTTCGCTGTTTTCTCAGCAACCGCTTAGAATTTTAATCTGAAAATTTACACATTTATTTACTAAATTGTTCTACGTCTAAAGGCCGAATAAAATTTGATTCCATTGAAAAATGACGAAGTTATAGATTTTTTAACATGACTGCTTGCCGATTTTTTAGCGTGAAAAAATGTTCAAGCTACAACACCAGTTCAATAACATCGTTGAAACAAGTTAAACAACACAGTTAACTAATGATAAATGTACAAAACATCAGTTTATACACTTGTTAATGGCGACATGCAATGAGTGACACATCGAAAACAGCAAAAATCATAAAAAGGTGATATCACTCACCATCACATCGCCTATCTGTCAATGTGCTGTTGAATAATATCACCTTTTTATGATTTTTGCTGTTTTCGATGTGTCACTCATTGCATATCGCCATTAACA
>Ga0209367_1000554_pt1 | contig 38419 bp, 21 predicted proteins | sample WorMetLIZISLAND2_FD_187412 | JGI IMG/M metagenome (GOLD analysis project Ga0209367, IMG submission 187412) | Marine gutless worms symbiont microbial communities from Max Planck institute for Marine Microbiology, Germany - Olavius geniculatus... ...
TTGTCCATATATTTTGAATTAGCATTTCTTCAGCTACATCTGGTAAAAATTTCGTGTAAATTGATCATCATTTGAGTGAATTATGAAAGAAATAAAAAGGGTGCCCGTTTTTTTGAAACACAGTGTATAATACTGGCCACCCAACTTCTGCGTAGTGGTAACTAATACAAAGCGCGCCCAGCTTCTCTAAAATAGATGAGCTTCTAGATAGTTTTAGACAGTTTTATAATGCAAAAAGCAGTGTATATAATGATGGATGTTGCGTGAGTTAAGTCATTATTTCACAGACGTGATTAATGGTTTACACGTTTATTGCAGTTATTTAAATCGTATCAGCTGGCTGTTACTGTTGCTGCGGCTGCTAGCGGCGAGTCTGTGACAGTTGCAAACGAGGCGCCCAGCAGTCTGTATAGTAAGTGAACGCTTTCCTTGGATGCGAAATTCAATTTCAGCGTGATCCGGCTCGGATTGCGCCCGTCGTCCCGATGGCTAATTGGAAAAGATTTTCGTCCTATTCACGCGAGCGACGACGGATTGACTGAGCCGACCTGCTGCTTTGAGGCACGGATTAGAAAGACATTTCCATCACGTGATGTGTATACGCCATATCTACGTATCAGCGAGAAACTGAAATAAATTGCTAATCATTAAAAAATCTTTCACACTTTTGTCATGACATTTAAATAGATTCAAACAGTAGTGTTGGACTTTAACTTTTTTTCTGTAAATTGTTGTATTTATTTTGAAATTTTATTTTTAACCCAGACAAATATTTATTAAAACATCGGACTAATGACATGTTATGCATGACCAAGGCAGAGCATACCGCTTATACATGGCTAGTACAATAAAACCCAACAAAAGCAAGAAGATCGCAAACCACAAATAACTGACTCTAAAATAAAAATGATTAAAACACAAAGTAAATATACTAGACAAATTTTGAATCCGTGACGCGCAAAAATAAAGACGCTATTGCTTTTTGTTTCTTCGAGAGTGCATCCACACACACTGACTGCCTTGACCACGACTCACGAGCGACAACGCATATAGCGGATAATTTTAAAATGACTTCTTATTTACATCTAATACAGTATATGAGTACATCGTAATTTATAATTCTGGAATTTGAGTTCAAATGTCCAATTATTTAATGTGATAATGCATTTGCATTGCTCAAACTTTGCTTATTATTGGGCCACCAGCTTCTACAGGGTATAGATGTAAAAATTTACATTCACATTCGTTTCATCAATTGTGTGTCCTCAAATGTAAAACCCACAATGTACGAACACGGAAATATGACGTCAGCATGACGTCATTGGCAGCATAAAATATTAAAATTTTTTTTACCTGTGGAATATTTGTTTCCTCCTAAACATTCCCTAAAAATTTTGTAAAAATCTGAACACTTTTCACCGAGATATACAAAAAACGTGAGTCGGTGTTTTTTCTGAACAGAGTGTATTTTGATGAAAATTGTGTTACTTGGTGACTCACGGTAAAATTAAACTTTGTGTTTTTTTCTTATACGCCCTGTGCATAGAGCCAGTCTTGGACACTGTCCAGCACATGTAAAAATTTAAAGAGACAGCACCCGTTATAGGAGCTGAAATGTGGTCTTTCAAAAAACCGTGTGGGTCAAAATGCACATCCCAAACTTAATCGTTAGTGATAGAACTAAAGTTCGCCAAATTCTTTTTGCCGAAAGTGGGAGGGATCGCTGTTTTCAGTGATCAAACGCCAGAATAACCAGGCAACGACTGCTTTGTACACGCAGCTCTATAGTTTTGCATGGAGTGCAGCGAAGTGGACGGTGGCGTGTTCGAGGGCTATATCAGTGTGTCATAGCGTCCTCGTCAACAGACAGGCAATACATTACAGCGCGCGTCGAACACTGTGCAATGCGCCGCGTCTGTCCTCAGAAGCACGCCGCCGCCTCCGCCGCCGCCGCTGCAGCCATTAAGCGATTTGCTCACTTCCTGGCCTCGCATGTAGCACGGCCGTCCATCCGTCCGTTCGTCCCAGAGTCCTTATGCCGTCCTTCTATCCATCGATCAGCAGCGAGAACAGCGACGATTATTGCAGGATTAGTGGACGCCATCGCTCCAGCAGCTGCACCAGCAGCAGCAGCAGCATTGGAACAAACATCGAAAACTGGCTACAACAGAATTGTCCGGCTACACAAAAACAACAATTGCAAATCTTCGGTTCAGCTGATACGCTATTAGACATCATGATGCGGTACGCGCCATGCATAAGAGACCTCTCTCGTGACACACGGGAAGTCGCACTCAGCAGCAGCAGCAGCCAGCAAACTGTAGCATCATCGTCACTGAGCGAGCGACGCCAGCCCGCTACGCTCTGTTGGAGCGAAGCGGCTGAGCGTCCGCGTTCTAACGAACACGCCTCATTTCTCCAGCGACCGGATCAGCTCGGCCACTCGCTGCATGCCGAAATGACTACCGACTACTCGAAATATACTATTAGTAATTTCGCTCCTGCACGCTACTGCACATCTAAACTCGCATATACTTATCGTGCTCGGATATGGCAAACGTGAACAATTCTGCATAATTAGCGGATGAATGCAGTTTCGTGAAAAAAAACGACAGAAGCACAATTTTGGTGGAAAACTATAAGTAATCTCCGATATGCTAACGACGTCGTCTTACTGGCTACGTCTCCAGACAATGCGACGAAGCTTATGGAATCCATGCCGCTGTTCATCGTGTATCGGTGTTCGCGGCGTATCGATCACGTGCAGCAGCCTATTAGGCCATACGCGCGCTAGCTATTGTTTCAGTTTTTCCCCGGCAGCAGATTCCCGGCTTTAATGAGCTGCGCTCGCCGGACGCTCTTCGTTCGTTCATTCGTTAGATGGCGCTGCTGCTAGATTAGCGTGATCCGCCAGATTAGCAACGCACCCACGCACGCACCACCGGAACGATGATCGTAAATCGCGCTTGCACCAATCAGATAATGGCACAGCGCAGCAACTCTAGCATTAGGATCTGTCGTACGCCCGTTATGATGCCGCGTCATGCATTGCACTATACATGTATCTGTCCGTCTGCCTGTCGTCTGTCTGTCGTACGCCCGTCCGATAAGCCCCTGTCAGATGAGCTCAACCCGCCGTCCTCCTACCATGTACGTCATATTTCTGCCGCTGAATTCTGGCTTCGGTTTTTTTCTGCGTCATAAAAACACGTATGTTTTAGCACGATTGCGATTTCAATCAATATATTTACCTGTTTATTGTGTGTGCTTTCTCTACGCTACCGTGTACATGTAGGTCTACACGTTTGCAAGTTGTAACTTTGTACATTAACGTGGAGCTATCTTTTTTTCTTACTTGCCTCCTATTGTACTCGTATTAATCTTAACTGAAATAAAATTTTACTGCCACACCTAATCGAGATTTGTGACCGAATTTACAAAACCGCCCACGCCACTCTTTCGCTGCTTTGTATAAGAGTCATAACGTTATTTTTTCTTACCGTGCATGTTTACAGCTAGAAATCAGGCGAGAGAAAACGCATTTTGAAGCAACGAGACAGAAAATTAAATATGCCAATCTTTTAATTATTGAATTATCTCTGTATCTTTACGATGTAGCATTTGCTGCGAGGTTTATGTGGTGCAGACGCCGGTGGCAGTTAGTTTGAAAGTCCGGTGATGGCGCGAGTCTTTGAGCGGCGCGGCTATCGATCATCGGCGATCAATCGTGCACGAAACGTCATTGTCTGCGCTCGCCTAGCCGACCGACATCTCGTCTCGTCTCAATGACTCTTCTACTGGAGGGACGGACGGTTGGTGCCTCAATCTCCGTCGCATCCGCATCCCCACTGCGTCAATCTTTTCCTGACGTCATAGTAACAGCTGATTGTAGACTCAGTACGTCAGATGCAATGTATGCTGGTATGCGGGGCACAGACAGAACCCCCCCCCACGACAAACCCCTTCTTCGATACCATGTTTCCGTACATTAATGTGTGTTAATTTCAACTTTTCGTTATAAGTTTATACGTTTTAGGAACTCGACCAACACCGTTCATCGTATAGGCATTGTATGCAAACAAGTCAAAAAAGCACATTCTATGTATACGAACTATTAAGGCCTAATCTGCTAGTGGGGTTAGTGGGGGGGGGTTTAGTGTCGGACACTAAAAGCATCCACGGGCACTGCGCAGCTACAAAGCTGAGAATTGGCTGTCAGATTAAACACGATAATCGATGAGAAACGACGCAACAACGCAAGATTTCCCACTTGTTTTTTAAAACGTTGCGTCATGCACGTCTATATACGCAACCATAAGAACGGCGTCAACAAACAATAGCTAGGCCAACATCGATTCTTCGTCATTATCGTAGTCGACGTCGTCGCTTCTCATAAATTACATTTTGATATAAAGCAAAGAAAGTAAAAAAATTATCACATATATTGTTTTATGTTTACAAACATTTTCGTAAGAGCTACGAACTCTGAAGATCATTAAATTAAAACGATGGATACGACGTAGAAGAATGCGTGCGCATTTATACATAAAGTATCGGAAATGTCGATGCCATGAACTGCTGTGTGTGCATTGCAACGTTGAATCTGTGACAAGCAGTGAGAGCCGACTAATTTACTGGCGCTAAGCGACGTCGCTGACGAGACCGTTTATCTTATGTCACAGCGCGCGATCACAGTCAAAATTCAAGACTTAAGATAGTCGTTAGTCACATGAGCATCATTTAATGGCCTTTTTCGCAACTGCCTGATCCCGGTTTAAGATCTGCCGTCTAGGAAAGATTGGTCAATGACAGCACTCTTTAGATCATACAGCTTATGCGCCACAGCGCCAGGCACAGCGACAGAAATACTACAAAAAAAAGAAGTAAGTAAGTAACATATTAAGCGATTATGGTGTCCAGAGCAATGGAGCGTAGTCGCAAACGAAAAGGGGCGGCGAGATACAGAAAAAAGGAGTCTTCGGACAGAACCGGAAGACAGCCACACAGCGTGCGGAGGTGACGTGTCTAAGCAGACTGACGTGCGTCAAGTTAGGTCCCACATTCGACATTCAATATTTAAAATTCGCAAAAGTTGCACACACACAAAAAGTAAAAGTTCGTACTAAAGCGGCACACCTTAAGTGTGCATCTCCAGACACGACACGCCCGACCGCATTGAAAACGGATTCTAATTCCACTTCCGGTATGTCGAAAAATGGCGCCAAACGTGTGCAAAATGCGCCCAGCATAATCAAAGGGCAAAAACTGCGTCGCGTTTCTTGAAAAAAACTTTGGCCCACGCGCATCTGCCGATGCTGGAAATAAAACCTGGTGAACTATATTCTGCAATACAGCGCAATCGAGAAATGTTCATCGCGGGTTATCGGCAAGTGAAACCAACCAATTCAAGGTGAAGTCTACTCTAGTACTATAGACCACAGAGGACGACGCATAGCGGTTGATTGGGTTAGAGTCGGAGAAGACCTCTGCTCTGGAGAAGACGAACAAGAGTGGCAGGCTGAGGCCGAAGCGAGTATGACGCGGCATTCACTCGGGCGTTCTATTCTGTTACGAAATTGCGCTGTTTCTGGTCAACCAGACACCGTCTAATAACATCAGGTTTTCGTCGTCGGTCGGTTTGGTCATTGATTTGCCAGGTACAGACCAACACCCTGCGACAAAGTACCCGCTCCAGCCTCCACAGTCGTGACATGTTTCCATACCTTACTTTGTGCTATTTTTATCTTTCGTCATTTCTAAATGTTAAGCTCATTAGTTCCAACTTCAAACGGGTTTGCCAGAATTGCTGCCAATACTGATGTTATCTGCTTTTGAACGAGCACGTTTTGTCAGTGGAATAGGTACTTTTGTTGCGGAAAGTTTCGTTCGAACACTCTTGGCGCTGACGACGTCATTTCGCAAATCGACCACCACCGCAGGCCAGACGCCGGACTTCTGAGCCTCCACGTACGGTACGACACGCTACTTGGATTAGTCTTTGCTTCAGTCGCCTCTATTCATTTGCGTCCTATTATTTTCCGCTACTATGCTATACGCAAGATCGACGCGCTGCCGACGGCGAGCTTTCTGCGTCCGCTTTCATGCTTATCGCGGTCCAGTCGAGTTCCAGCCGAGACGATTCTCACAATATCTGCGTCGAGTCGACGCTCTAAGCAGTGCGAGTCTTAAACCGCGACATCACGTTATTGCTGTTGGTCAACTACGTAACGGAAACGAGAAAACACTTTCAAACATCAGAAACAGCAATAAAAACAAAACAAGTAATTTGAGCAAAACTCATGAGACGCGCGACAGCCTTAGAAGTTTCTATTTGCAGGTTGTCTTGATCTATTTATATCCATTTCGACGCAATTAACTCTTTAAATTTACACCGCAGCCACAAATTGCAAAAAAACCACTAAAACCCCTATTTTAGAAGTTCAAGGTCATTCAAGATCATTGATGTTCACGCCAATAAAAAGCTTGTCACTATTGCTTGTTATGATACGCAGCATGTCTTTGCCCATCTGCAACCGTTTTCACGCTGCACGAGCCAATAGAGGTAAAATAACTACTTTTACGGGGGTAGCAGTCTTTGACGACCGCCTACACCGGCCTCCTTGAACTTAGGGGGTCGGGACTTGAACTGCTAAAATCTGCCTTTAATGCTAAAAATTTCATGTGCAAGTTGTCTTGGTCTATGTCCACTCTCCAGCCAATTCGTCGCAATTCAGTGTTGAAATGTGCGATGCATCCAAAAATTGCGAAAAATTTACTAACAACCCCTTTTGGGGGAGGGACTTCAAGGTCGTTCAAGGTCATCGATGTTAATAAATCTAAATGCTTGTCACCAGTGCTTGTTATGATAAGCAGCATGTCTGTACCTGTTTGCAACCGTTTTCACACTATACAAGGTAATAACGGCAAAATAACCTCATTTAAGGGGGTATCCCTGACTTTCTCATTCGAGGGGAACCCCCGGGCCCACAGGCACGAAATTTTGTCGCAATAAACTGGAGTCCTTGCGGCAGCCACAGTGAAGATTTCGTAATCCTATAGCTTGCACCGTTTTGATACAATCACAAGTGTGACAGACATGCGCCATAAGAACTTCAACTTTGAGTAGAAGGGGGAAATTATCATGGGGAGAGGATTTTTCACTGTGAAGAACGCTCGACTTCGGTCACAAGTAACGTTTTCGAGAGGGGAGACATTTTAATGGGGAGAGGATTTTTAATGGGGTAGGCGGATTTTTCATAGGGAAGGCGATTTATTCTCGTGTAATTCGCGTAAAAAGTCTCCCCGGCGAGATTTTACCGGTAAAAATCCGCCGGGGCGAATGTAGCGGTAAAATGTCGCCGGGGCGACTTTTCAGGGGGCGATACTGTAATAGGACACCAGAAAATGCGAGAAAAACAAACTAGGGGCTACGTGTGTGATTAATGTAGGCTAGTTACAAAAATGAAATATGCGTCTAAGGCTACGACTGCATGCAAAAACACGTAAAACTGTTCCGTTAAAAACACACAATTTACTGATTTCAATAAATTTCACATGTTGGGCGTCACGTGGCTGAATAAGGCAAACTTCACACATCTCTGCCTGCGGATCCACGACTGACGGTGACTGATCGCTGGCGCTGCGTCGATCGTCGTCAGAGAGGTCACTGTCGGACGACTGTCCGTTATTGGACACATCTTTTCACACGCAGTAGTAAACAGTTACTGTACGCGTCTTATACTGGCCCGCTTTGAACACTGAGACACGAGACGTCTAGGCCGAATTTTAGACATGACCTCACTACTGTTGGCAGTTTTCAGTTGGTGCCATCAACTGACTACAAGGCCTACTAACCGACAAGTGTCGATGGAATTCGGCTCATTGCTTGCATAGCGCTTATACACTGTGTCCGGAAAAAAATAAGCCCCTAGACAGCGTACAATATAAATGACAAATTTGAACAAATGTGAAAAAAACATTTCTTACGCTTAACTTGCAATAAATGATATTTGATATTTTTATTGTACGGTGTCTAGGGGGTTACTTTTTTCCGGACAGTGTAGAACCACGCATATCAACCAGTAACAGCAGCTGAGCCGTGTCGGCCTATGTGTCAGGCTATAAGACTTAGTGCTCGTTCCGCTCCACTCCGCTCAGACTGAGACTGACTGACGGCAGTATTTAGACACAGCTCAGCCGAGCGCATCAGCAACCGACCGACCGACCGACCGATGAACCCAGCGGCAGGTCGCAAAGTAAATCAAGTCCCTACAGTTCTCGATCAACGACGACTTAATGTAATGCTGTCCACCACTAAACCTGCCGACACGCAGTCATCAACTAAACTCTTCACATCCTAATGTTCTGCTACTACGTCTCGACAGTTGAACAACTTGTCTACCTAGCTGCTTATTTTGCATTATAACTATTATCGCGTTTTATCTTATATTTTATATTCTGTAATCTGTATTCTATATTTCATCTTTCAATGTGATGCGATCTAACAGTAGTCTCCCACTACTGAAACAATCAAACATCCTTTTACTTACCGCATGAAATACAATTATCCATTATATTTTCACGGGTAGTCATCCATATGTATTTTACCAACAGACAGATAAAAACATAGCTAAAATAAAAAAAACTGTTAAGAATATGTTGGACAAATATTGATATATTGTGATGCTGTTTGCCTTGTTTACCTTGCTGACTTAGTCTTATTCTAACCCTAAACGTCACCTTCCAAGTTGAAAATTGGCACACCTGTTACTCCAGCCCTGGTGAGGGTTCAGACAAATTTCAGTTTTTCTATGCCTTCAGTCTGCATACAACTGCTACAGAAGTTAGAACACAGAAATATCAATTCTGGTATACAAACACCATAACAACTATGGCGTTAAAATATAAACAAAACAAAAAATAACCACAAATGTTGTATTGTAACAATTTAAATTACAAACCCAACAAAAGTTATCCCCCAAAGTCAATCGCATATTTAATACAATATAAACATGTTGCAAATAAAACAACAAAACAGACATAACTACAATTAACGTACATGTATACACTATATTATATAGGTAACAACTCGGATGCTAATAAGCCTACAGTTCCCCTGTCAGATCAGACTTTGAATCAGTGATTATGAGGCTTACTGTAATTCACTGGTGCACAACTTTTTTTAGCCATAAGCAAGCCACATAACATGACCATAAACTCACTGGGCCAAGAGATCAATGCAAAATGCTAATATCAGTAATAAGGACAAAGAACATACACTTCATGTTTTACTGAGCTCAGTTTGGTGTGTAGCTACGTGTAATTGAAAATGTAAGCCATTTAAAACAAGTGTTAAAAAGTAAGACAGTATAAAATTAGCCTATATGCTTTACATGATATACCCAAAAATCTTCTGAGAAAACTCTGCCCTAACTACCTGTCTTTGAATAAACTCAGGTTGAAACAGTAACTTAATAAGTTGTGTAAATTCTTTGAAATACAACCTTTTATTTAATTATTGTTGACATTTCGGCAACCGCTGCTGCCTTCTTCGGAATGACTGGTAGACAGTCCTTCGAAAGAAGGCAGCAACGGTTGCCGAAACGTCAACAATCATTAAGTAAAAGGTGTCACATTATAATTTACATAACTTACTAAAATCTGCCCTAACTAATAATATAATAAGTACAAGGCATCTGAATTTCCAAAAATTGCACTGCAAATTATCCACGGTTATCACAAATAGCTGCAAATGCAATAGAATAGTTGTTCAACAGTTGTTCATGATATTAAACAACCAGCAACATAAGTGTCTAGATGCTGTAAAAATGCATAAAAATATCACAATGTATGACACTTGAATACATCAGCAATTGCTGATGCAATTTTTACAGTTCAGGAATGCAAGTTGTAAAACTAACTGAGCACAACAGCCTTACCAAAGAACACACCAGTCGGGTTTACAGAAACCTTTAACTCATCTGATGGCTTTTTAGTGCCAAGGACGACTCCATCAAAAACCTCAGTCACATTGTATCCGACAGGATTAAGCATTCCAAGATCCGACAACTTAACTGTAACTATTGACGGCATCGCCAGTGCAGAATTAAACACTACGAACGCCCAGCTGCCATTTGGTTCAATCGGCTTTGTCCAAAGCTGAATTTTTTCCATCTGTAATAAACAACAACAGTTACAGAATACTAACAGAATTACAGCAGAAAATATGAAAGGAGACTAAAAGCTCTTAAATGGGTCTGAGAAATAGTAAGATTAGTTTATTACACAGTAATGAAAAAATCTGTGGACATGTTCACTGCAAAAAACATATAACCTGCATATAAAAATTTTCAGTTCACTGATATGTTGCTAAACTTTTAGCTTAGTATTTATGTATTCTTAACAGTGACATAAACAAGGCTGTTTTCAAGAACAAGTTAAAGACTTAACCTTTTTTCATGACCAAGACCAAAACTATCTTTTTCAAGATCAAAACCATTCATGAAAATGTTTCAAACTTTCAATGTAATAACGCCACTTACTGATTAAAAATATCCATCAGAAAATATATGATTAGATGTGACAAAGCCTGCATCGTTTGTTACTTGATGCCAGTTCACATTAACCATAATAACAATTATTATTTGACTCTATAACTAGTTAACTGCTGTCAACATATTTAATAATGACTTCTAGCAAAAAGTGCTAGAATTCTCAAGACTTGTTTTGTCGAGACTGAGACTTTACTTCTTGTCCTTGAGATGGCTTGAGACCAAGACCTTGTTTTTGAGGACTACATCACTGGATATAATCCAGTCATTGGCACATAATAATGACGTTCCCTAAAGCCACCATCACATGAAGCAGCATAATCAGAAAATTCCAAGCTGACCTGTGCTATGCGCCTGCCTTGAACACCAAGACAATCCTGATTGATAGCGAGGGCACGACGATTCAGCAACAGTGACCGAGAGTATGGCTTGACTGTACGCAGGTCGACGGACATGATGAGAGGTGATGCCATTATACACCACAGCGCCATCTGTGTCCTCTGCTGGTCATCACTCAGCCCATAGTCACCGATTATCAACTGAACAACGATAATACACATGCAACAAGAGGGTGCGGCCGTTGAGGGGCCGCCCGCTATGGGGCCGTCCATGCAGTTGAGTACGGACAGACGGAAGGAACGGGCGTTGCCATGGCAACGAGGGCACCCGGGGCAAGGGATCCTTACACCACCTGCCAAATATCAAGTTGATCGGACAACCGGCGGCGAAGTTATAGAGATTTTTTGCAAACAACGCAATTAGCCGCCATGACCTTGACCTTTGACCCTTTGACCTTGAAATTGGTCCACGGGGTGCTCGTGTCCCAATGACCCTTCCTACCAAGTTTGGCCTTCCTAGGCCTTTTCGTTTTCCCTCGAAGTGGAGGCACGGGACAGACAAACAACGCAATTAACCGCCGTGACCTTGACCTTTGACCTTGAAATTGGTCCACGGGGTGCTCGTGTCCCAAGGACCCTTCCTACCAAGTTTGGTCTTTCTAGGCCTTTTCGTTTTCCCTCTAGGTGGAGGCACGGGACAGACAGACAGACAGACGGACAGCATCGATACATGATGGGGCCTCCTTCTAGGAAGTACGGCCCCATAATAATGACCTCACTAAGGATGTACCAGACTTCGATTTTAAAAATACAACTGCAGCCGAGGCAGGATTCAATAGAAAATTACTTACTTAATTTCTGGTTCGGTGCAATCTAAATTAGATAAGATAATATTAATTCATAACAACAATTCATAATAACAGTAACAAGAAACCCTGCAATGACGATAAGCCAAACATTGTTTCATTTCTCTGTAGACAGTTGACATGCATATGATTCTTCGTTGTTACCGTAAATGATGACTTCAAGTGTTTGAACCATATAATAAATAAATAATAAAATAAGTAAATCTATCGTGAAATTCACTTAATCTAACCAAATCCAGAAAAACAAATTTGGTTAAATTTGTCACATATGGTTATGGTACCATCTTACCAAGGGCAGGAGGCCGAGCTGACACAAGCACACAGTACCTTAGCTACCAACTTGTTCAAGAGTGGTTGCAAATGAGTTGCAATGAGATTCAAACTGCAACCTAAAAGTTAAGAGCCAAGCACTCTTGATGGCCAGACCGCTTCTTATGCATAAAAGCACAGGAGTGTAAATGACTTGTTCCTCAGAGTTGTTACTTACTTGATTGCAACCACACTGGGAGTCCGATACATAAAACATTACACCACCAAGGCATCTAACAAACTCACCATCTCTTTAGAGAACTTACCATATCAGGGTCATTAAAACTGCCAGGTGCTGCTACATCAGTGAAATTGGTTTTGTCATCACCGTAGAAGGTTATTATTTGATTAACGCTGTCCCACGAGTCATCAATGTCATTGTAGTTGCGCCAGATGTTGCAGTATTGTGCTATCCTTACATAGTCTGGCTGCAGAATATACAAAACAACCGACCTTGTTCACCAAATACAAAAAAAAATCTGCAAAGCACTCCAAATACAATAAACATAGACAACTATGTCTAACTAAAACTGACAAACCATATAACATGAACATAGAATCCGGTGCTAACAGAAATATGCGTTAACCGGTTAAAAGTAGGAATGACTACGTTAACCGTAAAAATCTCAAAATCCATTAAGTTAAATCTTACCTTTTAAAACCAAAATCCAATATGAACCTTGCCACAAATAATCGACTAAATATTTCAGCCTGACAAATAAATCTATTGCTACTGACTGAGATATACAGTATGGTATAATACATGCTAGTGGAATCACAACGTTGCATCAAAACAAAACAACTATGGTATATTAATACAAATTAAAAAATATCACCCAAGCAGCCAATCAAGTCTTGAAGAAAAATGAACGCTTAAAAAAACAGCTAATAAAGAGTTACTGCTGTTTTAACTAAAACACTCACTGTCATTACTCCTTCTTGGTAGGCAGGCCAGCTGCATGAAAATAAGATCGGACGCCCAGTTTTGTTCAGCCACATACTCATTGCCGGATAGGCTAAAACACACATACAAGACTGAAGAAATATGTACTGTACACGTAACAATAACATAAAGTACTTTAAGGCTAGAAAGGTAGAAAGACATGCCCAGGCATGTCTGATTTTCTGTCATAAGGCTCATACGGCAACACTGATCTCCAATCTCCATTTCCTTACAGGGTTCAGACATCCAGGCAGATACCCAAAAACCTGGTGGGTTTAGCCAGTTTTTTGAGCAAATGCACCTAAAAACCTGCTAAAAATCCACCCAAAAAACCCACTAAAAACTTACTCCAATATAACGTAACTTACTCCACTAATAACGAAATATTTCATTATGGCTAAGTTTTTGAAACATTTAAACTAATGCATTTGCAAATTTAATAATAACAAAAACTAACAATGAAAATACTGCAGCTCACATTAATTTGATGTGAGAATATCTGCCTAACAGTGCTCACTCTAATAATTGAAAACCCGTAGGAATCTCAAAATCCATTAAGTTAAATCTTTTTACAAAAACCGGTTTAACCTAAAAACCCAAAAACCCAGTAGGTTCCACTTTAAAAAACGTTTTTTGTAACTCTGTTTTTCCTTAGCCCTCAGTCAGCACAAGTTTACACTGCAAAACCACGGATATGGAGCTAGTGCATCATGCAATGTGAATGTTTAGTGTTCACATCCCAGTTATACTGGTACTCATTGTGTTTACCAATGAAGGGATGGCCAGGCTGAGTTAACCTGCCGACATTCTCCCATCCACGTAATAACCAGGCCTGCCTGAGGTATGCCTCCATCTGTCAATCTGTTTGGTTAATTACCTCCGCCAAGGAGGTAATGTTTTTGCCAGACTTTGTTTGTTTGTTTGTCTGTGAGTCAGCAAGATAACTCGAAAAGTTATGGATGGATCTTTCTGAAATTTTGAGGGTATGTCAAGCATAACACAAACTACCAGTGATTCAATTTTGGGGGTGATCCAGCAGGAATCCTGGATTCTGGATCACTGAAATTTTCGTTAGCATGGGCCTTAAGGGAAACCGCCGTTGTCGCTATGGTGCTGGCACCTGGTGAACAACATGGCATTGAATCAAGGTTTTTTAGGTCACATAGAACTAGGTCAATGTAGAAAACGCAACTATAGTTCGAAACGCACTCAAAACTTCCTCTTGTTTATTTTCGTCGAACAAGCTGTGTCGAATCAATAGCCTTGGCAGAGGTCTGCGAGCTTTGACTGTTTTCTAGTTTTATTTCAGCGAACAGCCAAAATAAGCTCAAACAAATAGATATAAAACTCACCATCATCATACTGTTTTATGTCCGAGTAGCAGCCATCCATTTTAAAATAATCAACAGTCCAACTGGCGTACGTCTCAGCATCATACTGCAGATAATACTCATTGCCGGGAAAACCCGCACATGTGTGAGTTCCAAAATCGCCGTAAATTCCAAACTTCAAACCTTTTCCATGAATCTGCACAGTGCACAATGCACACACTACCTGACATACACAAAAGTCCAGAAACTGATTATTTGTCAATTTATCTGGCGACATTTGCAGAACCAGAAATGAACTGAATGATGCATAAAATGTGATCCAACAACAAGTCACAGTCTTACACCACAGTAGAGTAGTGTTTTTAAAGATGAGTTCTTCAATCACTCCCATCTTGCCAATACAGTTTTTATCCAATATATTATCTGCAATGAAAAACCAGAAATTAACTAAACCTCAGTTTTAATTATATCATGTGATATCACATTCTGCTTAGTGATGCCCTGGTACCAGTTTGCATGAACATGCAATCATAGCACGCTATGTACAGTGCATTTCTGGCAAAAATCCATCCACCGCATGTTTCTCCTATGCACATATTGACATTTCCATACTTCCATGCAAAAATTTGACCACTTGCACATTAAAAATTTCTTTTTAATACCACTTTGTCACTTGTGTGCATTTATGCAACACCAAAGTCCATTAATAAGAAAATTGTTCACCTTGTTTCATCATTTTTTAATATTTTACTCAAAGATTTGCATACATTTTCAACAGTTGAGCACATTTCCATAAAATAGTTATCGCACTGTGAACCTGCAGCAGTGCAGCCGGTCTTTTATCATTTATGCTACACATATGCCTAGATATATGCACATATTTTGACACATTTTTTGACAAATTCAACGTATTTCTGCACACATTTTGCATCTATTCCAAATAAAAAATATTTCAACCAAAAACATTTCCACTATAAACCAGTAAGTGGGGATTTGCTGGACAACTACTCAGCTGATAAAAACAGTATGTATTTATTTGATCCATCAACCAACAAAGAAGTAACGAAGCAGTAAAATGACATGGCAGTACAAAATGACAAAATGAAAATATACTGACTGAATAACACATATATGGATACATTTAAATTAATCCAAAAAAAGTTTTCATAACTCTGAACCAATATGACAAATCACATAAAACTGCAGAGACTTACATAATCTGCAAGTGCCCGGATGCCGCTGGGAAAGCGCTTGGGGTCCGGCTGCAATCGTCCATCTGCATCCCTTTCTTTTGCCAGCCAGCAGTCATCAATAATGATGTACTCATAACCAGCTGCACGGAAACCACCAGCAACCATCTCGTCTGCCATGTCCTTGAACAGCTTTTCACTGAATACAATCACAAAACAATGATCAGAGAAACATGCTCCTTTCGGCTTGCATTAAAACTGCACAGTCTGCATGTGCTGTTTAGCAAGTTTAAGTGGCGTTTGCACAAGATCACTGTAAATGGAAATGAGCACCGACCTTCATTGCAGAGCTGTGAGACAGCATGCAGATAAAAGGTTCGTTTACATTTTATAACTTTCGAAATGACAGCGTTTGAAAACTAAAATGATGCATATTTAACTGAATACAATTTCACTAAACTAACTTTCAGTGGATTAGAAAACAAAACTTCCTTCCACTTAACAGAATTGCAAAATAATTTCACTTATTTCATTTATGCTAGCTAAATAATACTATCAATTTTTTTCTGCTGCTTATATTCTACATACATCCACTTTCAGAATGGTAAGCCTACTCCAGAATTAAAAGCAAAGGATTGTAACTCACGAAATGCAGTTGTATGGATCGCTTGTGCAGTTAATATTACAACGAAAACGTTCCCAGCTCAGCCAGCCCATGGGCGGCGTGAGTGCTAGACCATTGTTCAAAGCATGTATAATGCTGATGGTAGAGCAGAGTATCACCAGAACACAGGACCAGTACGATAGCATCTCTTTGCCTTGTGACTCGTCTTTGCTGACATCAACAATGAAACGAGTCTAAGCAAAACTGAAGAAAAAACCATCAACCAATTACTCTCACTGTAATCATGTAACATATCAAGATATGAGATCTATGTTATACTTACGTCACACTAAGCCACAACTAAGACAATGGACTAACACAAAAATGCACTAAATTATTTTTCACCTGCAACTTGGTGCTAATCACAGCCCGGCTATTAAAATTATTGCAAAGTCCCTGACACAGAAGTCAGTACAGCTCTGCCTTGCCAACAATGCCCAAGTTCTTTAATGTGTCCCAATGATACGTAATAGGTCCTGCAATCTTCGCTCAATCGTTGTTGCAAGAACAAGCTCTGCTGAAAGATCACTAGCACAATATCCAGCAAAATTCAGCAATTATCATCCAAATGAAAAAGAGACAGACATATTGGTGAAACAAGAAGTGTAAATCCCTGGCAGTCTGTGGCAGGGGGTCAGCGTCGTCACTATCATGTGACGTTAGATCAGCAGATCTCCTGTACGAAACTAATGTGCTAACTCATTCTGCTGCGTACACTAATAGAAATTAAGCAGTATAACTTACGCGAACGAAGAATATGAACAAACACCGTAAATATTTGTTAAACCTCAAAATCAAAACACAACGACAACGTAAACAAACAGGAAGTAAACAGGAAGTAAGTTGACACGATTACCATCACGATGGCCGTTACGATATGCCAATGCGGATACGACTTCGTTACGTCCCAGTTGCAGAGATGGCAAATTAACAACGTACAGTGGCTTCTATCCCTATACCTGGTGGGCGCAACTTGCGCCCAGTGAAGAATAGAAAAGGGAAAGTTTTGATAAGGTAGCAGATCAAAACTTCCCCCCCCTATTTTCACTGGGCAAACTACACCCTTAACAAAGCTCTCCCATTTTTTATTTCCCCCTATTTTTCAATCTATATTTTTAACAAAACTTTCTCCCTAGAGGAGAAAAAACCCAAAATAGAGGGTAAAACTTGAGTCAAAAATTGGAGGCCTAAGCCTAAAACTGGGGAAGTTGCGCCCGATTTCGATTCCAGATTTGGGGGATAGAAGCCACTGACAACGTAGGTTTATATTACGAACACAAATACAAGTGCGTAGCAAAAAAAACCCTTTTCCAAAAAACTTCAATTGTTTAAAGACAGCGTTAGAACAAGATAAGTGCAATATTACTAATGTGTGAATGGTGCAACTTTTGGTTTTTAGCCGACCGCACCAACGGCAACAACGGTCGCGCTTACGGCCTGTCGTCCATCTGTGTGTCGTCCGTCGTCGTCTGTCTGTAACATTCGGTATTGTGGCTAAACAAAACGTTATAGAGAGTAGAAAATAGTTTGATCCGTTGAATAAGGTGATAGCGAGTTTCTATAATCTGTCTCCATCTAGCTTAGTGACTAAGTCGTTCTAGCCTATCTGCAGCGGTTTCGCCGTAATTTGGAAGCAAACTTTCCGCCTGCATCCGTCATCCATGTGTGGGTAAAAGCATGGCTATCTTCTAACCATGGTAGAAAGTGGAAATAGCATTTCATGCAGATTATCAAATACGACATTTAGGCCCATATATGATTGATTAAGTCTAAAAAGAACAATGGGGTCTACCGATCGTCGCTGTCAAACGAAACTCACTGTGAGAAGAAAAAGCGCGTGTACAATGTGGTTAACTGCCACCTACGGCGACTGCGTCACGATCGACTATACGACGTGTCGTGGTTCCTGCAGCTCGACCAGAAATACAGTACTAGAGTGCAGTTGGGTGAGTTTTTTTATTGAATTTGAATGAATAGCGGTTGTCTCTAAAGCAGTCTTTATTATTGGCGTTAGTGACCAATCGCATTCGCAGCCGCCTCTCGAGCGCACGCAGCACGTGTCTCGCCGATCGATGAATGGACTGGAGTCGCGAGTCATTAAGCCATTAGTCATTATTTACTTCAATTTGTTGCGCAGCAAGTCGCACAACAATCTGTGGAGCAAATCGACAACAAGTCGCGTTTCAGGTCGGTAGAAATCGAAGTGGAACTTAGGTTTAATCGCCGTCGGCGACTTTGCACTAACACCGCTCGCCGGAGTCGCCGCGTGTGTTTTAGCGAACGGTGGGCGCTGCGGCCGTTGTGTTGTGTGGCAGGTAGCGAGTACGACTATAGACCGGATGCTGGTTGGCCGCGCGGCGCGGCGGCCATCGCTAACGGGTTTGCTGCACGCATCATTAGTAGCAACTTTGTCACTGGGCGCCACACGACACACGCCAGTCACTGCGAGCGATGCCTCGAGTCGTCGCCAACCAGCGTGAACGATTCGACAATGACGAACTGTTTCGCAAACTCAGCCGTGACATGGAGGCAAGTAGACACATAGGCTTTTACTTTTCGTTTTACTAGCACATCGAGCGCGTTCGAAGTTGTTACAGTTAACGCGCTATATAAATTACTCACTCACTTACTTATGCAAATAATCACGCACTATTCTGTTCTACGCACAGTATGGGCCTACTGTTTAACGTAATGAGCGTAACATTTCTCTGTTTTTATAAATTAGTAAAATTACGGATCGTATAAGTAGGGTCGAAGAAGAGTATAAGAATCAGCGCCAATGCCCATAAGCGTATTAGAGATTTTTAACGAGAATGCAGTATATAAATTATTGCCGTTTGACTTTGACACAGTGTTTGAATTGTCGGGGGGGTTGGGAGGTTGAACTCCCAAACTGTTTTCTCAACCCCCCCCCTAACACACTGTCAAATTATGTACAGAGGGTCAGCTATATACTGTATACATACGATTTACATCACAATTTTGTTCGGTCTCCGACCGTCGAAAAGTTTAACCCCCCAGCTAATTTTTCACAATTCAAACACTGCTTTGACAATGACATAGCTTCTATACATTCCAGCCTGGTATCGTGTATTGGATACTTGTTGAAAATAAAATAGTAACTGAATTTTTTATCTCCAGCTTTTAAGTTTTATCTCTAGTCTGAGTAAAGAGACGTTGTTTGCTTATTTATTGAGCAGGTGCGATATACGGGCTACCGTGACCGGCCGATCGGAGAACGACGGCTGTACTTGCAGTCGGAATGCCGCGACGGTCAAGCACCAATTGTAAGTGGAACCCAAATGCAATTCGGAACCGGCTACAAAATGTTATTCTTGTTTTATATAGGCTAGACCTAGGCTACGTATTGAGTAGCTTCTATGCCGTCAAGAGGTCGTAATCTGTCAGAAACGGGTTTAATGATCGGCAGTGGCGCAGCATTTTTGCATGTAGGCCTATAAGGGTAGGCTAGGGGCCTAGTCAAAACATTTTTCTAAGGCACATCTGTTTGGTATTCTCTCTAATTGTTCTACTGTCTGGAGGCTCCTGCAGCTTTTATCGTAGCCACCGACTAAAGTTTGTACAGAAGATGCCAAGGAACCGAAAAACAGGGAGACCAAAGCCCGCTGAACCCATTTGCGAAACCACTGCATTACGGTACTCTTGAAACCACTGAAGCACTTTTTATTCGGATTCTACTTCGGTATCATTAATATTATCGTTAATGGAAGGCTACCAACGTATATAGGCCTAAGTTGAAGAAGACTGGCATTTATCAGTGTTTTTAATTAGCCAAACTGACCCACTTGCACGCAGGCGGTGGTTGGTCTCGGCTTGAACTTGTCGCTGAACTTCTATTCCAACACTTGCAGTCCGCGTCTTGACGACCGACAACCGACTACTGAATTTGTCGATTTCAACAGAGAGCCGAATAAGGTTTGCGCACACTAATAACTACAGCCTGTAGCCTAGACATTCAGCACTGGCCATTTAATTTTAACGATGCTGACACATGACGTGTTGCACCGTCCTGCAGTGTCGTTCGTATTCAGTAGGCCTATCAGTAGGCGTAGGCCTAATTGCTGGACTTCTGTAGAACAGAGAGCCAATTAAGCCCAAACTTCTTGACTTCGATTTTTTTGTGTCTTGTTGGGTAACACCAGTTACTATTGTCTCGGGAACACTCACGTCAGTGTCGGGCTTTCTACTTTTTTGTTTTCAAGTTAGGAGTCCATGCGGGACAGACGACAGACAGACGGACGGACGGACGAGAAAAGACGCGTAATGCGGCCACATAATAAGATGTACGAAGTATCGTATAAACTATAGTCCGAGTTGTTAGAGCTTTTGTGGTGATCGATGTAGTAACGTGCTTCTGTAGGTTCATCTGAAATCGCAGTTTATTTTAAACGGCGTCTGTGTCACGTGGCGAGGCTGGTTAGATCTCCGGCGGCTCGACGGCGTCGGTCGATTCGAGTTCGATGCTGAACGCGCCCAGGTAAAACTTTTTGCAACAATATTTATTCTTTATTTAGATTATTTGCTGTAAACCTTTGAAAGCCTTTTGTCGGCATTTTGGTTATTTTGTTCGTTTATTTTTACGTGTGTGCGTGTTCTTGCTGCTTGTAAAATATATATACTTGTCAGTTTTACATTTTACAGAATTATGTAAATTACGCAAAATTACAAAAATGCACACCACTTTTAGTGGTGTCACTGACAATGTTTTGCTATAGGCTACTGTAACTGACTGTTACTGGCTGCTGACGTTGCGGATGCAGGAGGAGAGTATGTCGCTGGTGGACGACGAGAGCTCTTCTCTGGTGTTCGACGTCTCGTCTCAGCAGAACGTCTGGCGTCGTGACGACAATTCACACAACAGCGTCTCCACTTCACACAGTGACGTCAGTGAATGTCCAATTGTCCGTGTTATTCAGCTCACAGCGAACTAGCTTGCCATTGAGTAGGAAAGACGCTTTATGTTATACTACACAACGTCGTCGGCCCGGTGCCAGCATATTTTGCGTCCGTCCTCCTAGCTGTTGGACCAACACCTACTTAGCCTATTCTGAACGTCAATTGAAAGTCCACTCTAACAGTGTCTAGCTAAGCGCCGTGCCTGCTATGCTTGCTCGTAAACGTTGACTCGACATAATGCTTCACATGCGGCAAGTTGATGACGTCCGGTGACCTTGATCTTTTCACCTTTTTAGCGAAAATTCGGCACACCGGTTACATCTGCCTGGAGATCGTTCACGCTAATTGTGGTTTTTGTACGCATTCTCTTTTTCGAGTTAGGAACCCGTACTGGACGGACGGACGGACAGGTGGACGGACAAGACGCATAGTGCGGTTTATTAGGACGGCTGCACAATAAGCTAGCGGTGTGTCGTGCATGCAATACCACGTAAAAAAAACTTCAAGTCCTTCCCGAGCCTTACGACCCATTATGCGGCGCTGATCTCCGTTTCCTTAGCCCTCAGCCAGACACCATTTTAACACTGCGAGACCACGGTTACAGGGCCAGTGCATCGCGCGGTGTGCCTGTTTACGTTCCAACTTGCGCTGGTACTTATTGCGCCTATCCACTGAGGGATGGCCAGGCTGAGTTGACCTGGGTGGCTGGTTACATACCAGGATGATCACCCTTCCAAGTACTAACCGGGCCTGGTGTTGATTAACTTCGGTGATGCGATCAACTATACGCTACCAACTGAGCCAATACCACACTATAGCCTAATTGTAGCCTACTGTTTCTTTAAACCGTCATTCTATTAACCTCGGGCTTTCGTTTCGGACATTTCATAGAGCTGTCGTACAAATTCTTAGTTGACTTTATAGTGTGAAGACCCAGTATAGGCCTAGTTCGCTGTCTTAATGTAAGAGTTGCGACACACAGCGTATCAATAGCTAGGCCTACGCTGCTGATTCAGATAGAGAATGTGACTTGGTTTTTGTCTGCTGTATACAGTAGACTGCAGCATTCAGCACTTGTCAGCCAGATATCAGCCTACGGAAGTCGACGACATTGACCTTTTTACGAAGCGTCGACGTACGGCGACTTGTTGCGTCTTCCGCAAGGCCTTGAGTTGCTTGTTTACGACGCTGGCGCCGCCTGTACGCCGTTCGTGGAACTAGTGCGTCAAAGTGAGGCGCAACTTGCCTATAGCCAACTACAACTTATTGAATGATACGCCACAGTTCAGCTTAACCGCAGGCGTAAATGCGGTGAAAGTTGTCAGTTGACCATTCGCCGTCGCGTTATCGATATCCAACATATTTCATTACGAGGTTGACCTGGTCTATCTTCAGCCATGTCGGCGTCATTCACTCTTGAAATGGGTGCCACAGACTAAAACTCGCAAAAAAGTCGATAAAACCCCTATTTTGGCGCTCAGGGTCATCGAAGGTCATTGCTTTCGGTGTCAATCAAAAGCGCGTGTATGACTTCCTGGCGTTATCTTGGACCGTTTCTGAGATACGCGGCGACTTATTGGCTAAAAATCGCAAATTTTCCCTACCCCTTCATCTCATTTAGTGCCCTCGCTAGGGTGACCCTTATCGAACTTATGCAAAAGCTTTACGGATTTTAAAACTAGCAGTAGGAGCAAGGTGGTTAATGTTTCTGTCATCTTATTATCATCGCCGTCCTCGTTTGAATCGGTCCATGACGACACGTCGTAAAACAGTGCGCGACAAGGCACGCGATTTATTCACACGTCTCGCCGATTCTGCTGTCTGGTAATTAAGCCAATCATTCGCCACTGGCGCTGGCGCTGGTGGGCCGTTTATTGGCGTCGAAGTCCGTGGTAAGCGAAGACGTCTGTCGCCCCAGCGATCGAAGCCGCCCCGTCTAGCGTGCCTTGGTGGCCGCTGAACACCGTGTCGGCTGCGGCGATTATTAGTTCTTCCAAAAACAGGTTAATGGTCGAAGCAGTTTGTGGGCCTGCGGGCAGCCAAGCGTGCACAATACTCAATACCGGTTAATGCCAACATATGGTTTATTTTATTTTGCTCCGTGAGTAAATATTGCACCGAAGTAAGATCGCCGGTAAGTAATAATAAATAACAGCAGCAATATTGTGGAGTGTGGACTGCATATTCACTATTTACGAGAATAGTATTTCGTTGAAAAAGCCACCGACGTCACGAATAAGCAGTATGGCGCTGCTCATAGGTTATACCGTACTGAAATTATTGAGCGTGTCGACTTTCTCGTCATGATTTGATTTCCGAGGATTCAGTTCACTCATTCTCTATGAGACAGTCGAACTTAACCAACGTGACCGTAAACGCGTATATAGGTATGGCGTACAAGAAATTTGAGCTAATGCTCACGCGACGCGCGAAAGCCTATAGCAGTTCCTGTTCGCAAACTGTCAGTCTATCTCCAGCCATTTCTCGCTGTTCATTCATGTGGAGTGTGCGCTGCAGCCAAAGATCGCAAAATCAATAAAAACCCCTTATTTCGGAAGTTTAGGGTTTTTCAAAGTCATCGATGTTGATACGACTGAAAAGCTCGTCACTAGTGCTTGTTGTGATAGGTAGTATGCCCATGCCTATCTGCAACCGTTTTCACGAAAGACTGGCCAACAACGGTAAAATAACGACTTTTGCGAGGGTACCGCACTGACAACCAGTACGGTCGGCTATCATAGCGACAGCTGGGCTTCTTCTTCTAAAAGTTACTTTTTTACAGTTAGAGTATGTCATGTAGGACTATGACTAGGTATTAATGTACAGGTGTGTGGGTCATAGGCGGTTATTGGCCATGCAGTTATAGACTCAAGAGTCTGCACGTGTGTTGAAGTTCTGTATAAGACCTCAAACACGTCGGGAATGTCGACAGCTGCAGCAGCCGCTGCATCATTTACTGCAGCTAGACAACAGTAGTACTTCGCACCTTGTGAGTGAACAGTAAAGGGCAATCCGCTGTTTCAAAATCGCAGACCGACTGTGATTATGAAACTGTAGAAAAGAAGAGAGATCCAGTTTCTTGAAACATCATTGGCATTGTATGCTGACCCGACAGTCTGAAACTCGTTACCTGACAAGCTCAAAGATCCGATGGCCGGCTTTGACAGTTTTAGACAGTTTCTTACTTTGATTACTTTAACTTACTTTTGCGAGTGATTTTACATTAACAGTCAGTCATATAAACGATACCAAGACGATTGCTGACAGTCTGCTGCCGGGAGTGACAACAGTAGGGTGTACGGTAGATGCGGACAGCGGCGCAGCATGCTGCCGATAGATAACTCGCCGCCCACGCACGTTCAACAACACTGTTAGCTTACCGCTGTTCTATCTGTCACTCAGTCGGCCTGTAACAGCATGAGCTGGGGTCGTGAGCCTACGAACTCACCCACTCACCAGTCTCACTCGTCCAGTTGCCTATAGGTCAATAGACCGGAAACCGTCGCGGCGTGCGACGGCGTTTATTGAACTGACGCACGTCTTGATAATTGCCATCAGATGCACGACTGCTGCATGGTCGCATTGGTCGTTGTCAGCAACAGATGGTTATATTGCGAGCAGTGGAGGGGGCATTCTGTCTGAATCTAGAGGGGGCGAGTTTTGAGAGAGAGAGAGAGTCGTGGTTCACGGACGGAAGTCTCCCCGCGTAGCCCAGGAATGGAGCCCTTCATGGAGGTGTGAGGCAAAGCCTTCAGAAGCTGAAGTATAATTATGTTGTTTCTTTAATATTTTTGGCTTAATGTATAACACATTTTCTTATCTGCTAAATTATCAAAGTGCAACATACAGTGCCGGATCTATAGGCTTAGTTGTCTGAAAATATTGGGGATGCAAAGAAAGCTATGTGCTTGCCTTCGAAATCGGTGGGGTGGACGCCTATAGAGGGGATGGGAACGGAAGGGCGCGAGGCGCCGCAGTGCTCATAATGTGTTCTAATCACAGTCTGTGACTCAGAGTCGTTCTACGTTAAGCGTTTCATGTGAAACAGTTAGCTTAACAACTGTGCAGTATATAGGCCTGCGTGTACGGTGTTAGCCGGAGTCAGCAGATGATGGCCAGTGGAAAATGACCCACAACCCGCTTGATCATCACACCGAACAATTAGCCAATGACCGTTTCAAAGTCACACGGAGTAGAGGCGATAAAAATAACGATGAAACTGAAACATCGAAACTAACAAATACAACTCAATAAGAAAATATTAACTATTTTGACATTCTAGTTCGGGGTAATAATGCCGATTATTGTTACCCGAACTAGAATGTCAGAGTAGTGCTGCAACTTATTAACATCACGTCATCTTTTTACCGCATGTGCTCATAATATTCGCCCCCAGCACGAACGCAAGCGCGTAGACGCTGACGTCACTCGCCAACAGCACGTTCAATAACTGCGTGACTCAAAGCGGCTCACTTGCTATTGATCTATCATTTCACTTTGTCGACGTCTGATCTTAAAATGGATACGATTAGTGTTAAGCAACTAGTAGATTTTCAATAATTTTGTGGTCTCAATGATTTTCTGGGCGAAGCAGGCGCTACCCAATATGAATTCATTGTTGTAGGCTAAGTGGCCGAACTACGACTTCTGCATTTCACAAGGTACTGTAGCAAAAGTATTAATGTGAGGTGGGCAAAACTGTAGTATATACCCATAGTCATTTACGTTAAGTTTCTAACCTAAATCCAAAAATATGAAAAAAAATCGTTTAGACGTGCAAAAGCTACAAAGCCGAATTAGTTGGACAAAGCGTTCATTTAAATCTGCCATTTGACAGAAGAGCAAAGGACGAAAATGAAAAAAAGAGTTTGTGTAGTTTATAGTGTATAATCGTCGATGTATGTGGTCTGCATGCAGAGTGTACGAGCGACATCTGGTGTCGATCAGACGTCGTCGACGTCATCAAGCACTGACCGTTTCAATGACGTCTACTACGATGACGTCAGTGACTGAGCTGCTGAGCTGCATCACGAGTGACGTCGCCCACTGGTTTGCAGCGAAACCATGATCACCGCGCGCCGAATCACGGGACTATTTAAGGAAGCGGCTTTCGCCCAGACGTCCAGAAAAAAAGCCCCTACTACCTTTTCACAGATCTAAATACGCCGGTATTACGCCCCTGTGCATTTTTTTGCATAGTCAGTCAGGTAACAATGCCTAACGTATATCTTACGTATTATACTGTACACGTATATGTGATAATTAGCCTATTACTTACTAGATATGTTTCAGTTGACGTCGGGAGCCTGCTGAAAGTTAAGACTGATCAGATGTATTAGATATATTTTTATCTAATATAGGCCTATTTCGTAGAAAATGACGCAGTGAACATGCTGTAGCTAAAATGTGCAGTGTGTATGCACGCAAGACGTTAGCAATAATTAGCGATCATTAGAACGACGTTAGAACTTCTGCTGTTGTCACTGCACTATGCTGTGTCGTTATTTACTTACGTGTATAGGAATAGGATTTATAATTAATGAGACTTTTTACATTTTCTGTATACCACTAGAACAGTGAACATTAATACATGCCATTAATACATTTTACACAACTCTAAATTCTTGGGCTGTAAATAAATAATGTCAAAAGATATGGGCGGTATGCAGACGTAAGAATAAAATACTGCTCAGTTAAATAATGATCAATTTACACGAAATTGTTACCAGATGTAGCAGTTGTAGCTAAAGAAATACTAGTTTAAAATATTCTAACAAAATGTGGTTGTTAATTAAATATTCTTTGCTAGTCGTGATGTAATGCTGACGTCATAATGTGTCGTAAGTACAAACTGCAGAGAGTGCTGACGGTTGCTGAATAGCTGCCCTACGTCGACGGTGAACGTCATCTGGTTCACTGATGACAAACTGTTGAAGTTTTACCATTGCAGCTACAAAAACGCCCAAAACGACGACGTGAAGTCGACGACGTCATGACGTCAACGGCTGGTAGACCTGCGCCGCCTGCGTTCGATTCAGCGTCGACCTCGCTGTCGTCTTTTCGCGGGTGTTCGATGGCAGAAGTGCGGCGTATCATTATGTCGTCACCGATCAAATCCTGCACATTGGATCCCATGTCAACTTTTCTGGTCCGTCAACATGTCGATTTGTTACTGCCGTACGTCACGACAATGATCAACTCTTCACTAACGCAAGGACGATTGCCGGAGTCTCAGAAGCATCGCTTGTGACGCCACTGCTACAAAACCGGTCCGGGCACATCCAGTATGGCCAATTTCCGGCCAGTGTCCAACCTTTCGTTTATGTCAAAGGTGGTTGAGAAGGTCGTATCTCAGCAGCTAAACGAACATCTCACTGACCAGGCTCTGCTACCACGTCACCAGTCGACTTACAGGAAATACCATTCGACTGAGACAGCTATGCTAAGAGTCATGTTGGATGCGTTAACTGTCGCTGATCAACGACGCGTGACGCTGATCGGTCTGCTGGATTTATCGTCGGCCTTCGACTGTGTCGACCATTCCTTGCTGCTGCAACGACTGGAACGCACGTTCGGCTTGTCTGGGATGATTCTGCGCTGGCTGACGTCATACTTTACCGACAGAAGTCAGCAAGTGACATACTGTGGTCAGCTGTCACCCACACTGTCAGTGCAGTTCGGAGTTTCGCAGGAGGTCTGTTTTAGGCCCTCTGCTATTCGTTCTGTACACGGCCGACCTCAGTCGAGTGGTGGCAAATCACGGCTTCATCCTGCGTCAGTATGCTGACGACTGTCAAATCTACACCAGCACGCCAGTTGACGATGCTGCGGCGGCGGTAGACCGATTTTCCCGCTGTCTTGACGACGTTAAAGCCTGGTTGAGCTCAAGCCGACTGCGACTAAATCCAGCCAATAGACAGCATTATGAGATCGATGACTGTACCATTATGTTAATTACATATGCATGCGTATAATGGAGTTCTTACAATTTTGGGTTTAGCTTGTTTTTTGTGTTTTGTGTTTCTGTAAAGGTTAAACTTACCGTTCTATTACTTTGTGTTTGTGTGCATTTTGCCTGAAAACGCCGTCCCCGAAATGACCTATATTGTGTCGGGTGGGACGTTAAACCCTACTCAGTCAGTCAGTCAGTCAGCCAAGATGCAAGTCTTGTGGCTGGGCTCCAAGTACCAACTGCTCAAGCTCAACATTCAAGACGTTCCAGTCCTGTCAACATCCGTCAAGATTGTTGACTCAGCACGAGACCTGGGAGTGGTCATTGACAGTGGTTTAACGATGTCTGATCACGTCACTGCAGTTTGTTGTTCGGCCTACTACCAACTACGTCAGCTACGAACGATTGCGCGTTCGTTGTCAGTCGATGCCAAGAAAACGCTAATTCAGTCGTTCTTGTCATGCTGACTGAGACTACTGTAACGCACTGCTGTATGGCATCTCTGGCGGTCTGATCCAACGGCTGCAGTCAGTACAGAACGCGGCAGCACGGCTCGTCACTGGAGCTCGTCGACGTGACCACATCACTCCAGTGCTCAGACAGCTTCATTGGCTGCCTGTGAAGCAGAGAATCGATTTCAAAGTGGCGGTGATGGTGTACAAGTCTCTGCATGGCTTCGCTCCACCGTACCTGTCAGAGAACTGTCAGCTCGTTACTGATGTGGGACGTCGGCACCTCAGGTCATCGGACGTTTACACGTGTACCGTGCCGCGGACACAGTCACAGATCGGCGACAGGAGCTTCCTGGCAGTTGGACCGCGGCTATAGAACGGCCTGCCGATTGAGATGCGACGAAAAGACATTACTTTTGAACATTATAGGCGGCTACTTAAGGCGTATCTGTTCGTTTAGGCTGCAGCGCATTGTGGCTTTTTTGCTTAAGTGCGCCGGATATAAGCACTCGTAGCCTACTCACTCACTCACTCACTCACTCACTTTCACACATTTGTGGGGATAGCTTGACTTTTACACCTTCCAGCAAGACGGTGCACCAGCACACACTGCTTGCGAGAAGGTTGACTTTTTGGATCGCGAGATGCCTGATTTCATGCCAACATGTTGCTTAGTGCTGACACGATGAATATTTTTTATCGAAGCAGGATAGCAACTGATAGCACCAGTTGACACAGGCAAGCTTGTACTCACGACACATTATGACGTCAGTGTCACATCACGACTAGCAAAAATATTTAGCTAACGGCCAAATTTTGTTGTAAGTATTTTGAATAATATTTCTTCAGCTACAGCTAGTTAAAATGGCATGCAAATTGATCACCACTCGACTGAATTATAAAAGAAACAAAACGGGTGCCTTTTTAATGAAACACCGTGAATGTGTTAACTGTGAACGATCAGCAGAGCATACTAGGGGCAAGAGTGAGAGTGACACTGGGGGGTCACTCTTGCCCCCCGGGTGAACTGACCATTCCTGTGACTGCTACTTTGCTCGACTTCAGCATGTCAAACTTAGTTAATGCTTTGTTTTGCTATGCCTCATATGTTAATTTAATTTTCAAGTAACTGTGTTTTACGTCAGTTATTTTGTTTCAGGCTAAAAAGCTAAAACTGCGTGGACCTTTATATTTGCGTCACCTTATTTATAGTACTCTGCATACTTATAGCATACGTATTTCATGATACTTAACATGTGATGCATGTTCAACAATAAACAGCTTTGTAGAGCCCTATGAAAGATACAGCTGACTTAATTCAATTTGGTGTGGTGCTGAATGGGGCAAGTTTGACATAGAGTGTCACTCTTGCCCCTACCTGTGGGGCAAAAGTGACATGGGAAGAGGACCAGTTTAAATCAGTATGCCGGCAAAATAGCAAAGCCACCATCACTTTCTTAATAAGTTACAATAAATTCATTAAATTACAACCTTTTATTATTGTTTTTGTTGACGTTTCGGCATTCCGCTGCTGCCTTCGTCCAAACGACTGTCCACCGGGTGTAGCTGCGGCGGACAGTAAGTAGTCATAGATGTGTGGAAGTTGGTAGGACCCCTCGCCTCGGTTCGTCGACTTGTTTTGTTCTTTTCTAATGTGTATCGCTTTCTGTTATATCGTGGTAATCAGAAAAAGAAATTTGATCGCCGCACTAGTAAGCTGGGGCAAGGGGGCGGTCCTAAAGACCACATTGATCTGTCCGGTGAACAGCTGAAGAAATGGGTAGTAAATATATTCAAATACAAGCTGTCTGAACCGGAGACTTCCGTCCTAGCCAAAGGATTGAACTTTGCCGTAGCACTAGCGGTGATACCGACTGAGGAGTACGTGCTATCTACAGAAAAAGCATGCAGCATATGAATTTATTGTAACTTATTATATTACGTTTCAACCTACGAGTCTATTCAAAGACACCATCACTTTCTATGCTGCAGTTGGATAGTTCAATGGATGCCCAACGTTAATAGTTCACATCTGTCAGAAATTCCACACACTAGTTCTAAGCGTAACAGATTTTCGAAAAATGTATTACTCTTGTCCCACTCTCCCCCACAGATTGTGCCACGTTTGTGTATAGTGAATTAGGCTGAGCCTTACACAATGGCAACCATTAACAGATAGACTTATGACGTCAGGTATGTACTGTATAATACACAAGTGTTGTAAGGTCTCTTGATGCACAATGAAATACTGAATGAATCATTAAGTGAGCTGAGTAAAAGAGTAGGCCCTACACAGGGCAAAATTAGGTCAAACAGTTCAAAGTCCGTGACTTGAAACAGCTGCTGTAGAGCATTCTTTTTCTTTTTGGAACTTAATTTAATTATACTGTAGGCCCTGCTTAATATGCTCAGAGATTTGAAAACACTGCTGAGCAGCTTTCTGCAGTTCATGTGGTCGCGTCTTCTTGCTTTTGCTAATCTGTAATCAAACCATGATACCCCGTTTACACGATGAAGCAAACATCAAGCAAACATCAAGCAAGCATCGAGCAAGCATCGAGCAAGCACCGAGCAAACATCACGCAAATATGAAGCATGCATAAAGCATAGCCTACATGAAACAATCATCAAGCAAACATCGAGCAATTAGAGCACACGTCGTACACGTGTATTTTGAATACATTTGCTTGGTGGTTGCTTGATGTCTGCTTGATGTCTGCTTGATCGTGTAAACGGAGTATAAAACAAAATTAAGATTCATTCTATCGAATGTTGACTTTCCTACGTCAAATCGTAAATATACAACAATATAGCACGAACGTTACAGTAGCTTTGTGTAGTATAATGATCTTCTACAAACCGTAATTTTTTTCATTTTAAAGTATTTTCTATCATTATTTCAATCAGTCAAAACACATTTATACAGCGCTGTAGGGGCTTATATCACGAACGAACGAATCAGAGGCATATTTGACAGAAATGGTCTGGTTTATTGTTATCTATCGTGTAGTTCACTTATAGTGTTCGTCAACTAATAAAATTACAACAAAAATCTGAAGTGCATAAAGCAGATTCTTACAATTAGATGGACAGTGGACTTTCGAAACAGTATGCTACTGCAGTGCAGATTTTGGGCAAAACGTTACGCTGTACGCGATGAAGCTCAAAGAAGAAAAAAATACGAATTTACACTAGCCTAACTTTAAGTTTATAAAGCAAACAACAGTCATTTCGGCCTGTACAATATGAGTTAAATAGGCCTACAGTGAGAATTTTTTTACCGCATACGAACTGCCCGATTAGTAAGCACGGCTTAAATTTCAGTACAACGTAAAAAGTGGTTTCTTGTGAAATACGACACTAAAGTGTTTTAATCTGTAAAGCGATTTGCACAATTGTGCACTGCTTGAAGATAACATGTAGGCCTAAAAATATTTACACACTGCAAGTGTTTTAAAGCCGTCGCTTATGCTTATCGGCATTCACAAGAAGTTCCGTTTTTTATTTGAACCGTTAGTTTTTGTTGACTTTACAGTTTCTATTAGCACACCGTCAATATTGTAAGCCGCTCACCTTTCCAGCAGCGATATGGTATGTAGATCATCTTTTTGCCAGAGCGTCCACGCCGGTAGCACATGCCCTGGCGACGACGTTTGGCAGGCAGAGGAACGTCTGGCTCTCCGTCTTCAGCTGAGAACGCTTCCGCACCGATGCGACCTTCTGCGACCAGCTATTCAAACATTTCGCAATATAGCAATTATAAAATTATGATAACGTCTCTAATAATACACAGCCTGGCCAATCGCAACAGTAGGCAAAACTACGCAAAACTATCATGAATTACTGAGGATCGACCTCGAATTCTAGAAAATTTCAAATGGCCATCTTTGCAGCCCGTCATCCGATTCACTTCGCAGTTGGTTCTGTAGGGGTATGGTATTTAACTTTCGCGTTCTAGTTGGGGTTTTGAGTATCGGCGAATAATGTGCGAAGACTAGGCCTGCATTAGATAGGTCACATTCTAAAATATTTCTCGTTTATACAGACATCAGAAAAAAGCGTTTTTTGCAGAACGTTCTCTGAAAAGACGAGACCAAAAACAGACCTCTTGTATTGATTCATAGACGCGTTCCTTGAAGTTATCCATAGAAGTGTCGTCGGTGACCGACAGTGGCAATACTATGGCCTGCAACACGACGCAAGCCTATAACGATGCAGGAATGCCAATTAAATTGCCGATGTAAGTCCTTCTTCTCGTTTTTATTTTCAAAAACTTTTGAAAATAAAAGTACAAAACCTTGCCACTTTTATATCAAGGGGGTTTAAGTATTCTGTTACTGTTGCATTCACAGGCCCATGATAGGCAATGACAATAGATTGAAGATAGGCTGCGATCCACAGTAATAGTGGCAATTACTCATAATTTATTACATGCAAATTCAAGATAAAAAGTATTAACAATATTAACAGTTTAATATCTGAGATAAACAATACAGTTTTATGACATCAAATTGCATCGAATAAAATGCAGTCACAAGTTATTAAAGCATGTAATGCAAATCTGACTTTAGGGTTATACGTAGGCCTATAGGTTTGTGTCACGGAGCTGAGTGAAGTTAATTAGTAACAGACCGACATGAAAGTTGCCGTTGTTAGCAGCACGAAGCAGATTGTGACAACGTTCACCATACTTGTGCACAGGTAGTCGATAGAACGAGTAAACAACAGCTGACTGCAACAACATCAGAAACGACAAAAGCAATTTGCCAAAAGGCGGAATCACTGCAGCAAGTCCGCCCAAGACCTCATCTATATTCGCTCCAGGTGGCAGCATAGGACTGACGGTTTAACTGCAGTTTGCAAATGCATTGCATGTTTTGGCTATGGTTATTAGATCCCCAAATTCCCTGGGAGCCAGGAACCCAATCTGACACAATGTGACATTAAACTCCACAAATGTGCCTACAATAGCATCTAAATCCATAGAACTGTTTAAGCAGGGGGCGGAATCCGCGGAAATGTGACGGAGAAACAACAGACAGACAGACCATGCTACGGAAAATGTGTAGCACTAAGCGAAATCGTTTTAGCTGCAAGAAACAATTCCGCCTAATAATATGCAGTGTAAATCACGCGTCTCTATGAAGATATTTAATGCAATGCTATCAAAATTAGTTCTACTTTGTGATACTCATAATGCACAATATTATAATAGCAAGAAAATTTCTAAATTCAATAGGCCCATAAATATACATAAATTCAACTATCATGTTTCTCGTAGCAAACTGCAAAATGAAAATCAAAAAATTGAATAGTTATGTAACTAAATAATATAGGCTAGCTGATTTCACAACTACACAGTCTGATGATATATGAATATCTGATTATTTCAAATACTTACTGAATGTGTTTGTTTTACCTATTCACATCACTGTCACTTTTCAGCGGCTTGAAACTAGCGATATACTACAGCTCGGAATGCTCTGGAGGGCGTTTTATACGTCGACGATACGTTGTGAGGCTGGCTAGTGGCTTACAGCATAACGCAGATTCAATACGTCGACACGGCGACCTTGCCGTGTCATCGACAGCTCTTGCCACCGAGCCGCCGATGACAACAATTCAATATCGGTCTTACTGATTAGATTGCGGCAGACTGCGGGCTTGCTTACACGTATGTCTGCATTGTCACCTTGCTGAGCAGCAGCAGCAGCAGCAGCGTCGCCACTAGGTCGGAGTGTTATCACGGGACTGTTGCTCGCACGTGGGCACTATACGACCCACTTTCCCTATCCCTTGACTCTTTTAGTTCCCTTTAGCGTAATTCAACCGCCGAGTCAAGCCCCTAGTCTATATATCAGGCTTCTATTACACGGTTTGCAGTAACAAATGCGCAGTTTGTTAATAACGGAGCACGATAACCACATTATTAGGCCTACGTCACTAATCGGGTGTCGTATACAGTCTCAACATTAACTGTGTGCTTCACTGTAGCATCGTTCACATATCACAGAATGAGCGAAAAGTTTACAACCCCTAAGTCGATCTTAAAACTTAATTCACACCAGAAGCGTTATAAACCTTTGGCGACAGTTTGAAAGAGAATGTGGCGCTTTTAATACCATTATACATTAAGCCATTGTTAGCAACAAGCTAAAGTAACACTTCTGTTGTGGTAAAAGATAAAAAGCATCCAGGCCCTCGGCTTAGTTTTTGCATTATTTTGATTACAGACCCGATTTGTTCCGCGTCGTTTAGTGGTTTGTCCTGAATGCGAATTCGGCACAAGCAGCAACAGTGAACAGGTGCGTGCGTCGCATGGGTTTTGTTCTGCACTTTAAAACTGCAGTCCTTTAACGTTTATGACGACTCATTAAGTCATTTCCTTTAAATTAAGCAGCCAGCCTACTATTGTAGCTAGCGATGCAAAAGCAAAGTTTCCCACGACGACAAATTCTCCACAAATATACGCGACTATAACGGACAAGTACTGTTAGACAACCGGCAGTACCGCAGTAGTCATGTGACCACCGACCCGGAAATAGTAAAACATGTAGAAAAACGGCAAGTCTTGAACTGTTGATTAGGCTGAACACGACAAAAAAAGATTGCAATAACTATAATTATTTATACTAACAGCGGGAAAATACCAATATGGCGCCTATGTTGCTATGCCTTTCGGTGGACTGTCTCTGTCTCGAACTTAGCAACATATTTTCGAACTAACCATGGCTGTAAATGTCAAATTATCCTTTCGTCTATTCACTGTGATTACTATTAGTTTTCGACGGCCATTTCCGAAAATCAGTCAGTAACTAGATTATGTTACACCGCTGAATAGAACGTTACACTTACCTTAGCTGCAGATGTTGCTGCGCTTTATAAGCTGTGGCTGGTGCAGCTAAGCTCCGTGGGCCTATAATAGTACGACAGAAAACAGTGGAGAATCCAGAACAATAATGAGAACGACTGTTGCTTGTAATTTCTTTAGACTTCCGTACATGGGCGGCACCAGAAGGGGAGCTGCCTCCTATGTCCTTGCCCTTGCCCCATAGCTGTCCCCTCAGGAAAAATTTTGATGGTGATAAAATGCCTTCTGGTAACCATACAAATGCCAAGGTGTGCCTGTGTTTTCACTAATAGGAAGTTGCATGCGCGTTTTCGATTGGTATCAAAATAAACAATTTTGGATGACCTTTGAACAACCATAACGAACTCCGTTGCCTGAAACGTGCATCTTTCGGGGCCCATTGAAAATCTGGATAAAGATGAACCGCACTGTCATCGGCAGAAATGCAGTCCACGCATAATGCTTTCGCACATTTTCGCCCTACCAATGATTGCCGCATGGCACGTGCTTTCCGTTCGATAGCATAGCTTTCTTGTATAAGAGTTGTTAGCAATCTATCAAAGTTTGTAGCAAAGTTCAAAAAACTGCTCTCAATGATGATATTCCCATCCCATATTAGGCTGGACCGTTGGACAAAGGATTTTCTTTTATGGTGCGTAGACGTTGTTGACGACCATGCAGTGTTAGAGCAGTCCGTCTAAGTCCTTAGAAGCTGCGTTGGGCGGGCACACACGTACGCTGTCCTACCACGATATACACACAAACTATCCACTTCAGATACTTCAAGCTCAGACGTCCCCTCGCTTCTGTCCTTCTAGTTATAACCAAATTTTTAAAGCGCTGCTAGTCAATCAAAGGCAAACAGTCATGCATGCGCCATTGCGATTGATTTTTGCGCGCGAGAGCCAGCTATAGCGCGTATTAGTTATGGTAAATTCTGTCCGTCCGTCCGCTCGTCACGACCCGGTAGGCTACTGATCCAAGACCAGGTGAGATAGAGACATTGGGTTTCCACCGTATGATAGCTTAGTGTCTCTAGTATTTCGTGACAAAATTTCATGCCGCTGGGTGAAGGGGGTCCTCACGAATAGAGGGACAAAAAGGGGCACCCCTTAAAAGGCGTTATTCTACCGTTATTGGCTCGTCGAACGTGAAAATTGTTGCAGATAGGCACAGACATGCTGCTTATCATAACAAGCACTGGCGACGAGCTTTTTAGGAATGTCAACATCGATGACCTTGAATGACCTTGAACCCTAAAATAGGTGTTTTAGTGATGTTTTAAAGATTTTTGGCTGCAAAAGAGTGAATTACGACAAAATGGATGAAGATAGACCAAGATAACCTGCGAACAGGAACTGCTATAGGCTCTCGCGCGTCTCGTGAGCATTAGCTTAGATTTCTTGTTCATACAAGTTTATTTAGTTACAAAGTTAGTGACTGGTTGGCGTTAACGTGGTAATTGGTTGCAGACGTTGAACGCCGTTGACATTGTTTTATGAATAAAGCGTGACGCACTTGTAATATAGGCTAGACCTAAACTGTGTCCAGAAAAAAGTAAACCCTTTGTACAACAAAAATGTCGAATTTGAACAAATCTATAAAAAAATTGGTTTACTTATCTCCCAATAAATTGCTAAAGCGAACGCCACTCTGCATGCTCATAATATTATAAGGTTTGGAATCATCATACATATTTTTTATGAAACCAGTGCGTCCGCTTGGACTGAGCGTCACAATAGACGGTAGCCGCTCAAACATCAAACAGTAAGCGCGACAACAACATCAAAAGACGTGCGTGAGTAGACTTACCTACTCCAGAACATGCTCAATGTACAAAGCTCAAAATAAGTGAGCTGTTGCCCTGTAAATTATGCCGACAGACGTCAAAAAGCAGCCCTGTTAGCAAGAAGTGCTACATATCGAAACGCCGACAAAGCAAGAGTTGAAATCACAGAATACCACGGTTTACTTACGGTAATTAGGAATTGACAGCGTCTGGCCATAACTTCTATATAAAGGGATGTGTCGTCAGTGTGAAACAAAAGTCTTCTTATACATTTGTATAATAATGGAGTTTTTTTATATGCCAACAGGCGGCAAAAAGTTGATTTATAACGGTTATTTGTTACACAAAGAAAGCCGTGAAAAAGAATCGAATACGTTGGGAATGCACCGAGCGTCGTGGTCGAGAGTGTAAAGGAGCAGTGACAACTAGTCTTCAGGTACGCTATATACGCTACTGTGTACGTGACTAAGCTTATTATGCTTTATGATTTAGCTGGTTTTACTCCCTCTAAATACCCGAAAAAAATTACTTGATTATGTCATCAATAGACTTTACATAAAATTATTTAAAACTACTCACATGCAGTCATGCACGCTATATCTGAATTGCAAGACTTTTTCAAACTACAACGTGTTCTCCTTGCTAGTCAATGAGATAAATTAAGAATAATAACTGTTAGGATATAGACTAGATCTAAGTCTAATTATAGTGCTGTGATATGATTATTCCCCAAACATTATAATATTATGAGCATGCAGAGTGACGGGGGGCGTCTGTCCGGGGGGGGCATATTGTAGTGAACCTCCGAGGGCGGGGTAACGTATCGAACGCGTTGCAGTTAATATACTTTATAATACCACGATTCAGCACACAACATCATCATCATAACACACACGCAGACAATCCCCGGCCTTTGGTAACGTGGCCCGCCGGCAAACGGTTCTTACTTTTCCTGATTCGGTCATCGCTCAAACCCCGAATGCCTACTTCCGCTGCGACGCGCGGTAGCCATGGTCCATGTCTCCGCCTCCCCTTGAATGGGCGCTCCCCATTGGTCACCGCCCATAACCACTAGAACCTTATCTCTCTGCACACATCTCCTAGGGGGCGGCTGTCCGGGGGGCAGGTGTCCGGGGGGCACCTGTCCTACAATCCCACCGGGTGTATCTGCATCATCATCATCATCATCGACAACCGTGGGCTCAATGCCCGTTGGTGTCTGACGCCATTGTTACTATCGCTGCCCACCGCTGCCTATCTAGGGCAGC